>ERZ773168.3222-NODE-3222-length-11725-cov-4.376007_pt1 | contig 11725 bp, 12 predicted proteins | sample MGYA00511261_ERZ773168 | MGnify/ENA primary metagenome ERZ773168 (study PRJEB29015, sample SAMEA2737855) | human gut metagenome | biome: human gut; feature: human-associated habitat; material: faeces | place: China | collected 2012 ... | reverse complement strand
CTGGCTGTCATTTATCCAAGGATTAAATTCTTTCAAAGCTTTCTTAAAATAACGAAAAAGGAGAATTTCATTGTAGCTTGTCCTTCCAAATGTCCCATCTTTGCCCAATGTTTCTGTGTTATAGGCAAACTGTACATCCCACCCCAGTTCATCACGGAGCAGATTGCCGGCACTTTCCTGCACAAGAATGTTTTCGGAATAATCATAGCTCATAACTTGACACCTCCTAACGCCATACCAAGATAAATTACATAACCTATCATTTCATACAATCAGACTAAGTGTTTCGACATATTTTTTTAATTCAATGTAATTATTCGCAACCGTCTTATACGCTCCTTCTACCTCATAGTATAGACGACACTTTGAGCTCTTTTTATGCATCTGATACCACGAAAGTAGAATTGCTCCATACAAATTAGGTCCTCCCAAAAGTGTACGCTCTCTGATAGAATCTGGAAAGACGGTATTTTCCGCAAAATTTATTTTTTTAAATTGTTCTTCAAAGAATTTTGAAAATCCGACTTCAAAACTTTCTTTTCCACGCGCCCTAAACATCCCACCGAACGAAACAACATCTATAGGTGTATCTTCAAAATTGGACGCCTTATAATTATGTACATAAGTCATAACCACAAGTATCAATTCCATACACATAAATGAATAATCCTTCTTCTCTGTATATAAAAGTTTATGTGCCAGCATGGCTTTTTTTACAAGCTGTTCCTGCGTACGAATATCAATGTCCTTGAATATGGCCTGCAAGCACTCCTCCACAGAATCTTCAAATTGAAAAATATTTTCATCAAATAATTCAGCAAACTCCGCGTACTTTTCGTATACTCTTTCCGAAACGGTTCCATAATCCAATTTTATTTCAAAATTTATAAACTTTTGCAAATATTTTTCAGGATTATTAATTCCGAAAATCTTCTTAATGCCGCAAACAAGTTGGGGTTTATCAATTGCAATGATTGTTATAAGATTGGTACTCTCTTCTGTCAAGTGATGCAGCCGCTCCAAAACTTTAATTGCATATTCAGGAATACAACGGTCTAATTCATCTACCAAAAATACTACCGTGTACTCCTGAGCTATCTCTTGCAGCAAATAGTTTAATAATTCTAGCACCTTATTGAAGTGAAAATAAATATCATATTCCTGTTTATCCTCATAGTCTGCTGTGCCATTTTGTTTCCCGTTTAAAACAATATCCACACACTTTTGAAAACCTACGCCAATCTTATTCTTTACTACCTCATCTGCCATAGACAAAAGAACCACGCCCGCAGATTTCAGTATACCAAGAATTTCCTCCCTTCTTTGACTACTTGGAAATAGCTTTGTTTTTTCTTCAACGATAGAAATCATAGTAGATACAATAGCCACAAGCGGTTCTTCATAATAATCGTACTTCCAGCTATTGTATCGAACAACAAAATATTTATCTTTGGATGTGTTTTCCGATTGAATCTCTCCAAGTCTTTCTTCAAAAATATCAAGCAAAAAGCTTTTACCACATCCCCATGCCCCATTGATAGCAAAACAAGTGGAGGATTTATTATCGGATAGATTATTCATTAGCCGAACTAACTGTTCAACGAATGTATCTCTATTAAGAACATCAAGCTTGTCCATATTTTTCACCCCTTCTCAACTTTCCCCTAACATATCTTTGATGATTTGAATCATGATATTGTTACACCTCAATTTCCCCGCTCATGAGCTTAGGGAGTAAGCGGTCACGAGCTTCTGAAAGTAAAATATTCTGATTTAATAAAAGCTGGCGTTTATCAAACAATGTTTTAAATGGAATATATAATTCGTCTGGACCGGTTAATAGTTCTATCGTGTCTATGTGTTTTTTTCCTAAATGGGCAACAGTTGCACCAACAACAGTTTTTTCAAAATATTTGATTGGTCCATAGATTGCTTGGAGTAACCAGCCTCGCATCAATTCCTTTTTAGGAATGAACTTACAAGTTCTCTGAACAAGATATGCTGTCTTTCCACACCATGAATTAATATGAAACTCACCATCCATCCCCACTACGATGTCACCGTTTGAAACTATATACTGCTCATCTGCTTCCTGCGTGGTATAGTCATCAGTAATTCCACTAGGAATATTTCTAATTCTAATTATTTGCTTGCCCTTTCCTTGAGAATTAAATAAAGAACTATCAAATGCAAATCCATATTGAACATTCGCTATATCAATCAGTTTCTCTTCCTTCCACCCCTCAGGCACACCGTCAACAATCTCCACATCCTCATATCCCGGAAAACGCAAATCAACAAACCATTCCTTATAAAGTCGCTGTGCCGCTTCTTCAAGCAGTTTGATTTGTTTCTTGTTATTTACAATTAGGTCATCGTAATTAGATAAAATATTTGCAATTTTATGTTGCTTCTCCATTGGAGGCAAGGAAATAATAAATTTCGGAAATTTAGCAATAGGTATTCTATCTACTGTTGCTCCAGTAATTATATGTGATGATACAGTAGACCGCCATTCCTCCGAAAAAAAATAATAATACAAATATTTCCCATGCGCTTTGGTTTCATCCGGTCTAATTAGTGCCATTCTTCTTCCAAGACATCCCCAAAAATCATCCGGAATGATAGCATATAAATTCAGCGTTGCCTCATACGAGAAAACAATATCTCCGCCTTTTGGAGTAACTCTCTTTGTCCACTTTGGGAGGTCATTCTCATTGATATATTTAATATCAGAAAGATCGATATGACCATCTTTTGTTATATTTGATATTCCAAGAAAAATCGCTCCATCATCACTGGTAGGAGGTGTCGCATGAGGACCATCATACAGTCCTTCATATACATCTCCAATTTTTACTTTTTCCCACATCATAACCCCATCTCCTTCATATTCTTCGAGATGGTATCCATCAAATCATTGGATTCTGCTTGCAAAGATAAAAGCTCCCGATGAATCTCGGCCATGCGTTCCTCAAAATCCACACCATCATCTTCAACAGGTGCAACACCTACATAAGCCCCCGGTGTCAAAGACCAGCCTTTTTCTTCAATCTCAGAAATAGTTGCCACCTTACAAAGACCAAGAACATCAGCATATACACCGTCACCGAATTTCTCATAAAGCCATACCGCTTCTTTTGCTACAGTGATTCCTGCAGAAATATCTGCTAATCTTTCATCCCAAAAAGCCTGCTGTTTTTTCTTATCCTGACGTGCAACATGCTCCATATCAAACTTCGCCTGCTGTTTCTGCCCTGTTTCAAACTCCTTAAATGCCGACAATATATCAGAAAATGCTGTTGTAGGCGTGATAATGCGACAAATTTCATCAGCTTTTAATTCTGCTGCAAGATGCATCAAATACCTTCTGTATTCATCCAGTAATGCTGTGTACTTTTCCGGTTCTCCACGATACAGCCATACAATAGCATTCATATTCTTAAGTTGCCAGTCAGACCATTCATTCAATGTACGGTCAATCACTGTATAGTAGTTTCTCTCATCAATAAAAATCACCTTATCTTTAATAGTGTCGGCTTTTCCCTTATCAAAAAACCAAAGTGAGCAAGGGAGCGACTTTGTATAGAAGAAATTGTTTCCTACACTAATCATTGCGTCAACATGACCTGTTCTCACAAGGCGTTCTCTGATGTTCTTATCCTTGCCCTGACTATCCGTTGCAGAGGATGCCATAACAAAGCCGGCACGGCCTTTTTCATTCAGATAACTGTAAAAATAGGAAATCCAAAGATAGTTAGCGTTTCCGACTTCTTTGCTTTTGTTAATACCGGGCATACCAAATGGCAGTCTGCCTGCATTTTCGCAGGTTTCGGATTTTACTTTATCCACGTTAAACGGAGGATTCGCCATTACATAGTCACAGCAACCGTTCAGATTATGTGCATCATGATAAAAACTGTTAGCCTCATCACCCGATTTGATAACACCGGTAAGACCATGCACAGCCATATTCATCAAGCAAAGCTTCGCATTGTATTCTACCTTCTCCTGACCATAAAATGTCATTGCACTATTGGCATTCATGCCCATAGCATTTACAAAATCTCCTGACTGAATAAACATACCACCGGAACCACAAGCAGGGTCAAGAAGAATGCCTCTTTCAGGCTCAATGATATTAACAATCATTTTTACCAGTGATTTCGGTGTAAAGAACACTCCGTCATCAGAAGCAATATTTTTTGCAAACTTGTTGAGGAAGTATTCATAAATACGCCCAATAACATCCCCACCAACCTCATCAAGTGCGGAATTATTGAATATGCGCAGAAGTTCCGATAAAATTTCATCAGAGAAATCAGTATAACTGTTCGGAAGCACCCCGGTAAGCTGCTCGCTCTGTTCCTCTATTAAAGACATAGCGTTATTGACAACTTCACCAAGGCTTTTCATGTCATTATCGTCTTTGTCTTTAAGACCTGCAACCGAAATATCCTCAGGAAGATTTAACAAATACTCATATTGTGCCTCTTTCGGAAGATAAAGAGCGCTCTTTGCCGCAAAATCACTTGCTTCTATTGGTAATACACGCCCACCACGGGAAGGGCGATTTTTTAAAATTTCAGTCTCAACTAATTTGAAACGACTATACGCATAACGTAAAAAGATAAGACCAAGCACCGGCATACAATATTGATTTGATGTCAGTTTAGAACCTGCACGCAATAAATCTGCCGATTCCCAAAGTTCACTTTCAAGTTTACGAATGTTAATCATTTTTATCCTCCGATAATACTATCAAGCCATACCTCTACAACACATGATTGCTCAATGTTATTCTTCAGGCAAAAGACTTTTATTTTCTTATTTTCTGAACTCCTTACTGCCCGGAAAAGATTCATTTATCATTTAATATTATATCATATAATAACGAATTTACCTACTCTCTGCTCCCCCAAAAAGCGTATCTTCTGCATATTTCAGTCTCCGAAAGCCAACAAAAAAAAGCTTAACCCATATACAGGTTAAGCCTTTCAAAACTCTAAAAATTTACTTGCCGGAACATCCAAAACCTTTGCAATCCGAAACAGCGTGGTCAGCGAAATCGGTTTATAGGTTCTGGATTCAATCGAACCGATATAAGATGTGCTTGTCCCCAGTTTCTCTGCCAACTGTTCCTGCGTCAGATTTTTCACCTTTCTATAATACGCAATCTTCAAACCGAGCATTCTGAATTCCTGTTCAAATTCATGTTCCATCATACCACCTCTTTCTTCTATTATTTTAGAAGAATTTTTCAGTGGTTAGTATTTTCAAAATAATATATATTTACAACTGATATAGTTATATTTATACTTAAATAAGATAAAATCGAATTCCATACGCATCGGAGATGATACCATATCAACCTTCGCTCAAAACTTAAAACGGCTCAGAAAGCAAAAGGGCTTTTCACAAGCACAGCTGGCAAGCCTCCTCCATTACGGTTCCACTGCTATTGCAAACTATGAAGCAGGTAGAAACGAACCCTCCTTTGATACCTTAATACAACTCGCCCATTTTCTTGACACCACAACAGACGAACTGCTCGGCGTTTCCATAACCTCACAGGAGCAACAGCTGCTATCCGATTATAAGAAGCTTCGCCCCGGAGAGCAAAAACTGATTGCCGCATTGGCAAAAGCCCTCAAAAATGACTGATTCTGTCATTCTACTGATCCGTTTTCATTTTCCATTCTCTGTTCAATCGCTTTTTTAATGTACCCGTTTACCGTTTCGCCCGCTTTATCCGCAGCAGCCTTAATTTCATCATATTTTTCCTTCTGCACATCCAAAGGAATACGCTTTAAGCTTCTTTTTGCATATTCAATAGATGCTTTTTTTCTTGATTCATTGTAAGCCATAGTTTTCCTCCCAATAAATAACCCTTTTTATTATGTATAATACCACCAAAATCAACCTATGTACATATACATTTTGCACAACAAGAACTACGTACATATACAATTCATACAGTTTTCAGAATTATACACACGTACATATTTCATATTCTGTCAATTTACGCATACGTACGTGTGTGTTATAATGTAACCACAGTAAACAAAAACACATTACATCATTATAAATTTTAAAAGGAGGAATTTCTTATGAAGAAATATATCTTAACACCCGTAACACAGAAAAATCATACTTTCTATTCCATGGTTGCCGACCCTCGAAAAATCGTAACCGCCGTAAAACGTGCAGAAGCCGAGGAATCGCAGGAAAACCAGCGTCCATGGAGCAAGAAAAAGGTGCTTGAAATCGTTGAGTATGTCATGGGTCGGTTAACCTTGGACAAACAGAAATTCAGCGTCAACGGACTGATTCCAAACGCACCAATCATCAATCTTATCGGTAAATTTGAAATCTTACATGATGGCGATACACCCTACATTTTGTTCCCCGAAACCAAGGAAGAACAGGAAGCCTATCAGGACTGTCTTGAAGTGATTGACGGACAGCACAGACTTCTGGCATTTGCTCCCGATTTAAGAGACCCTCTGTTTTCCGATGACACACCATGCGAAATGATTTTCTCCGTTTTCTATAAGCTGACAGAATCCGAAAAAAAGGAGCTTTTTATGGTTACAAATGAAAAACAAACCAAAATCGAAAGCAATTTACTTCGTTTAATGAGAAAAGCACTGAATCTCCTTGGTGCAAATGAAGTGATTTTCGATTTGGTTTGCCGAATGAATACAGAAGAAATTTCTCCGCTGAAGGGGCGTATCGTGGTCGGCTCCGGCAAAATCAGAAAAGGCTACAAAGAGCTGCAGCTTTCCAAAATTCTTAAGGATTCTTCCGTTTTCCAACACTTAGAAGCAGAAAACTTCGACTCCCTTGACAGCAAGTGCAAGCTGCTGTCCACCTACTTACACGCTTGGGAACACGTTTATGGTGTTTCGTTTCAAGCACCTACGGATGCAACATTAACAAAAATCAGCGGTATTCGATACATCATGTATTTGCTGCCAACTATTCTGGAAATTCTGAAAAACAATAATACCGCTCCCACAGAAAAAGCCTTTAAGGAGCTGATTCAAAAGCTTCCCTTAGCCACAGGTGTTTCCGATGTATTTACCGACCCTTCTACCGTTCTTGCATTCCGTGGCGGTGGTGCTACGGTAAAGCTTGCAAAGGAACACAGCACCCTGCTGATGAAGCATGCTACCGCAGCAAAACCGAATTTTGATTTATCGGAGGGATTTAAATAATGGCAGACTCCTATACAACCTTGAATACCATGCTAATGGCAAACCATATTCCTCCCGCAACCGCAGAGCAGATTATTTGCGATACATTACGCTTTCTCCAGTTCCAGAGTATCTGTGATACTCTGCGAGCTGATAGGAATAAATACATCCGCTGGCTCAGCCTGAGCCGGCAGATGTTGCATCCGGCAGAGTTTGCCCGTGAAATCACAAAAAATCTCTGCCATTGCCGGTTGGATGAGGAAAGCTATCATCTAATGGGAAAATGGCTTCTGGCCTTCTTCCGTAGAAAAGACTATCGTGTAATATACCCTCAAAAAATCCGTACCGATCTGCTGCATCAGCAGCATTGCCACTGTGCCATCTGTAATGAGCTGATAACAGACCGCGCCGAGCTCGACCATATTATACCATGTTTGCAGTGGAAGAAAGCAGCTGCGAAGCAGATATTTTCTTCCGCAAGGCATGGTATGAGCAGGCTGCGCCTGCGAATTGTAGAATTTGCTGTGAAAACAGCAACTAGACGCTGTAAGCGGCTAACCCACGGACAAATCCGTGGGTATTATACCATGGAAATATGTAGGCGATGAATTAGACAACAACCTGCAGCTGTTGTGCTTTACCTGCAATCGCAGCAAAAAGGCATCTCCTCTGTATCAGCTGCGAATGCTCCTGCGCACAGGAAAAGCTTGGTCGCAAACCCCTGCATAAGAGCTTTCTATCGCTCACTAATGTGTATTACCGTAATACACATTAGCTGCTCTAAAATTCCTTATGCGCATTAACAGCTCCAAAATCATTAATACACATTAAATCGTGTTCCATAATACACATTAATCCCTTTATGCGCATTAAATTACATGGCTTAATACACATTAACTCCACAAAGCCTCTTTATGCGCATTAAATTACATGACTTAATACACATTAGAAATCTCAAATCCCTTTATGCGCATTCGCTCTTTATAGAAGCCACAGCTATCCAAATTTCATAATACAAACGCCCAAAGCTCCACTTATCCGCCTTAGAGGTTACCCATGTTTACAGGGGTAACCTTTTAAGCCCCTCTCCTGCTCCTAAAATCACGCTTTTCCATCTCAAAATTCAAATTTTCAATCCCGGAATTGACAAACCTGTTATATCGAAGTATACTAATAATAAGAAGATTTTTTATTAGTAAACCAATTTATTAAGATACCAAACCATTAGCAGAAACATAACTTTTCGCTGATGGTTTTTCTTTACTCAAAAATTTTATTTCGATGCCGATTTTGGCAAAATTCCAACCACAAATACTAACCACAAATATAAGTAGAAATAAAACAAAAAATCTTTTTCAACGGAGCAGATTGGCTCCCAAAAAATCATCTACAGTCTCAGCCCGGTGCAGCTGCGACAGAACCTCTGCGTATCCAAAACACCAAAAATTCATTTTGAAAAAAACACACTCATATTTGTTGACGGCTACCATGCCAGCACCACCGGCCCGGGGTTAATCTTCCCCTTACCAAAAAGTTCACTTGGCCGATGACCTTAACCAATGGCGTCCTGCGGTTAGACGAAAAACAACCGACTCATCACTCGTCACCTTTATTTCCTGAAAAAAGGGGGCTTGCTTATGTACAGAATCCAAAATATTGGGTTTCAGCTGAAACAGTCCTTGCGTGCCATGGCGGCCTTTGGGGAGAGCAAAAAAGCCTACAAGGAGGAAACCTCACGCTTACGAACCGAATATAAAAACAGACTCCTCTCGCAAGGATACAGCAAAAAGGATGCACACAAAATGGCTCAAAGCATTTGCACCTATCGAGATAAAATTTTCTCCCAAAGCACCTTGTCCGCCTATCAAAAAGCCGCAGGTGTGTTCGAGCAGTTCTGCCAAGAAACGCTTGGTACAAAGCGCCTGACACTTGAAGAAGCCAAAAATCATGTGCAGGAATTTGTCGATTGGAATATCTCAAAGGATCTGACACCGCAGACAGTCCATCTTCGTTTGAGCGCAATCTGCAAGGCCTTGAAGCTGAATATTTCCGATTATCAAAAGCCGATTCGGCATTACGCCGATGCAACCCGAAGCGTAAAATCAGCGCAGAATGACGCTTATAACGCTGTTCATGCTGAAAAAGCATTGACCGCCAACCGTATCATCGGACTGCGCCGCAGCGAATTGGCTCGCCTGCAATGCTCGGATATCCACTTTATATCCGAGGAAAGAGCAGAGGTCTACACCGTCGGAAAGGGCGGAAAGCACAATGTCAACATCGTTTCCGGCAGAGAAAAGGTCTCAGCCTTGAAAATGATGGTGCAGGAAGCCGAAAGCCAATACAATCGCTATTTGTTGGATAAAACAGATTTAAATAATGATGCCGACCTGCACCATGAGCGAGCAGAGTGCGCCAAGGATGTGTATTCTTCGGTTCTCAAGGACATGGAAGAAAATCCCGCCAAACGAGAATACTACAAGTCTCAAATTCAGCAGATTTTCAAGCAAAACGGCAAAACCCTGCACGAAAACTTAGACACACCCTATCGTTGCAGGGGACGAAACCGCAAAAAATTGGAAAGGCTGGGCAAGCCCACCGTATTTGACCGAGTAGCTGTGCTGTATGTCAGCTGCACGGTCACAAATCATTTTCGGAGTGACACCACAGTTCAGCATTATCTTGTCAAATAAAAAATGAAAGGATGAATCATTATGAAGTATCTCTATTTAAATGATAATTTTAAGCTTTATACCGTCGAGGATTTGCAAAAAATCTTGAAAATCAGCCGCAGCTTTGCCTATAAGCTGGTGAACAGCGGCGAATTGAAATGCGTCCGTATGCACAAGCTGATTCGCATTTCCCCTTGGGCATTGGAGGAATACATAAATTCCTTTTCTCCCGAGGAAAGCCATGCACAGATGGATGCCGTAAAGGCTTATTTCTGCGATTCCATACAGTATTATACCATTCAGGAATTGCAGACAATTTTACAGATTGGCGACTGCTTTACCCGCCAATTACTGAACAACGGTGAATTAAAAGGCAAACGCATTTGTCGAGAAACACGAATTGCCTCTGATTCCTTATTTCAATTTATCATTTCACACGAAAAATAATTGCAAATGAATAGATTCCCTGCCCTTGCATTACCGGAGTGCATTCCATCCCTATTTTCATTACATATCTTCTTGTAAATTCACTCAAAAGTCAGTACAATATGAGCAACAAGGTGTCGGTCTCTATTCTTCGAAAGGAGAATATTATGACAGGCAGCATTCAAGAAAAAAACGGTAAATATTACACTGTTTTAAACATCAAGGACAAAAATGGCAAATACAAAAAGAAATGGCAGACCACAGGCCTGCCCGTAAAGGGCAACAAACGAAAGGCAGAGCAGATTTTGCGTCGGCGTATTGCAGAATACGAAGCCAATCAGCTGCAAACGCCGAAAAATCTGTCCTTCGCCGACTGGATGCGTTTCACCGTGGAGAGCAAAAAGAACACCGTCGCACCCACAACCTATAATGGGTACTGCGACATGGTGCGGCTGCACATTGCCCCCTATTTTGAGGAAAGAAGGGTTCTTCTGACCGAATTAACAGCAGGTGCATTGGAATCCTATTATCTCAAAAAATTAGAGGACGGACTTTCCCCCAACACCATCCATAAGCATCATGCGCTGATTCACACCGCCTTGAAAAAGGCACTGAAATTAGAGTATGTGCAGAAAAATGTTGCAGAGCTGGCGGATACACCCAAGCGTGCGAAAAAGGATACGCCCACGCCGTATAACGAAGCAGAATTAATGCGGCTTTTAGCTGTTTTTCGGGAAGATGTACTTTACTATGTTGTAGCAGTTGCCGTCATTTTCGGTCTGCGCCGTTCTGAAATCCTTGGCTTGCGCTGGGAACGAATTGATTTAGATAAGGGCACAATGCATATAGACACCACGGCGTTACGCTGCGTAGAAGACGGTAAAGTAACCACAAAAATTCAGGAAACCACAAAAACCGCCTCCAGCTGTCGTTCCTTTCTGCTGACCAAAACAGAAATTGATTTATTTTTGGAATTAAAAGCAAGGCAGGAGAAGTATCGACGTTTCTTTAAAAAGGACTATTACAATGGAGATGCGGATTTTGTATTTCTTGACGAAAAAGGTTATTTAATCCAACCGGATTATGTGACACACCATTTCAAAAAGGTGTTGCGGAAAAACAATCTGCGTGAAATTCGTTTTCATGATTTACGCCATAGCTGTGCGACAACTCTTTTATACTCTGACTATCATCTGAAGGATATCCAAAAATGGTTGGGGCACTCAAATTACCAGTTCACAGCTGACACTTATGTTCATGCAGATAACAGCATGAAATATAAAATGGCAGAAACTATGGATACGTTACTTTCCAATCCATCCTAAGTAGTTTTTAGAAAACTTTTAGAAATGAGCTAAAATGAACCGTTGATGCAAAAAAAGAATTCCTTGAAAACGTTGATATTTCAAGGAATTCTAAGGCTTGCGG
>ERZ773168.3199-NODE-3199-length-11806-cov-74.998894_pt1 | contig 11806 bp, 12 predicted proteins | sample MGYA00511261_ERZ773168 | MGnify/ENA primary metagenome ERZ773168 (study PRJEB29015, sample SAMEA2737855) | human gut metagenome | biome: human gut; feature: human-associated habitat; material: faeces | place: China | collected 2012 ... | reverse complement strand
CAGTTGATACCCGTAATTGCAGTAAGCATAATAAATGACCTCTTTATCCTTTTTTTCAAAAGACAGCCTTTTCCGTGCACCTTGCCCGGGATACGCTACCTTGGGTAAAACGCACCGGTTTGCTGCCCTTGCGGCACGCACCAATGCTATTATAGTATAGCACAGTCTGCCGCGCAAAAAAAGGGGGAATGCACCTTTTTGCGGCGTATTCCCCCTTTAAGAGCACGTTCTCAGCTGCGCTCCCCGGTCAGGTCGGTGCGGCGGGTCACCTTGTGGATGGTGCCGTCCGGTTCCTGAATGGACGTGCGCTCCAGCTGGCTGCGCAGGCTGGCCTTGATGTCGGCCAGATACTCCTGCCGCAGTGCCTGCTGCTCGGCTTTTTCGGTCTCGGTCAGGCCGGCGGTCTTGCTTTTTTTGGCCAGCGCATTGATACGGGCAATCTTTTCTTCCGTCATGGGGGAACCTCCTGTATTTCATCGTAAAATATGCTATAATGTAGGCAAGACCATTATAGCAAAGGATGATACCAATGGCAACACAACGCAACTATGCCCAGCAGATGGACGCCGTGCTGGCGGGCCTTGGCGGTACCCGCCCGCGCCTTTTGCTCCACGCCTGCTGCGGCCCCTGCTCCAGCGCCGTGTTGGAGCAGCTGTGCCAGTATTTTGAGATCACGGTGCTGTACTATAATCCCAACACATGGCCGGCGGCAGAGTATTACCGCCGGGGCGAGGAGCTGCAAAAGTTCGTGGCAGCAGCCCACCCGCTGGGGGTAACCGTGGTGGAGGACACTTACGACCCGCAGCAGTTCTACACCGCCGTAGCCGGGCTGGAAAACGAGCCGGAGCGCGGCAGCCGCTGCACCGTCTGCTACCGGCTGCGGATGCGCCGCGCGGCGCAGTACGCCCGGGACAACGGCTTTGACTGGTTCACCACCACCCTGTCCATCAGCCCCCACAAGGACGCCGCCCGCATCAACGCCATCGGGCAGGAATTGGAGGCAGAGTTCGGGGTAAAGCATCTGCCCTCGGACTTCAAAAAGCACAACGGCTACCTGCGCAGCCTGCAGCTTTCGGAGCAGTACGGCCTGTACCGGCAGGACTACTGCGGCTGCGAGTTCAGCGCAAAAGCAAGAGGCATTGAAGGATAACGCAAAACGATTTGAAATGCGCTCCGCGCTCTCTCCTGTGAAAATGCAATGCCGGACAGCCCGCAGGCTGCCCGGCATTGCTCTTATAAACCGGCATTGCCGCACCGGCGGCACATCATTTTGCGCAGAGCGCAAACATCATTGCGTCAGCACATCATTTCTGCGTCAGCAGAATCTCATTTCTTATTCCTCCGGCAGCTTTGCCACCAGCAGGGTAAAGACCACCAGTCCCACGCAGGGCACGATATTGGACGCCATACCGGCGGCAAGACCCGCACGCTCGGCCACCATGCCGATGACCCACGGCATCAGAATGGCACCGCTGGAGGCCACCGGCAGCATGATGCCCATGCTGGTCACACTGGTCATGCGTCCCGCGCTGGCCACGGCGGTGGGGTTCAGGCCTGCCATAGAGATGGCAAAGGCAAACAGCAGCGCAATGGCTGCGCCCTGCGTGTGCGCCATGACCAGCAGCACATAGAACACGGTGCACAGCACGCTCATGCCCACCATGGCCTTGCGGGGATTTTTTAAGGGGAACACAAAGGCGATGAGCAACCGTCCCACCAGCGTAGCGCCCCACATCACAGTGACGGTGTAGGCCGCCAGCGTGCCTGCAATGATGCCGCTGTCTTTGAAGTAGGTCACCATCCAGCCGTTGACGCTCTGCTCGGCAGCGTTCTGGAAAAACAGCAGCCCGGTCAGCAGCCAGAAGCGGGCAGAGCGCAGAAAGCTCCAGTCGATGGCTTCTTTTTTCGCGCTGCTTTTGCCGCCGCGCAGCGGGGTAAAGACGTACACCAGCCAGAGCAAAAGGCCCATAGCTGCCAGTAAAAACACAGCCAGTTCGGTGCTTACCCGGGCTGCTGCCGCGATGAGGAAGGGACACAGCAGTGCGCCGCAGGCGTAGCAGCTGTGCATCAGGTTCATACCCCGGGTGCGGTCGGCGGAATTATCGCTGACCAGAATGGTACAGGTGTTGATAACGCTGCCCTTGGCGATGCCCACCACAAAAAAGGCCGCTGCCAGCAGTGCCACTGCGCCGGTCAGTCCCATGACAGCGTAGCCCGCCGCATAGCCGATGGTCAGCAGCAGCACACTGCGTTTCATGCCCAGCGCACTGGGCAGCATGCCCATCAACAGCCCCGCCAGCAGGTTGCCCACGCTCATCAGGGAGAGCAGCGTACCGGTCATGCCGTAGGCAAAGCCGTAGCGCTCCTGCAGCAGGCTGACCACCACACCCGCACTGATGGCGCAGATGCCGCTGAAGAAAAAGGTCGCAAAGCCCGCATTGCGCAGGCGCGTGTTCTGTTGTTCCATGGTGTTCCTCTCCTTGCGGAAATATCCTTTCTCTATTTAACCATTTTTTCGCAGCTTTGCAACCGGATTTTCTTACAAAACACAGCAAAAAGGCTGCCGCACAAAAACGCGCAGCAGCCCTTTGCTTTTATGATATGTATTTCTCAGTCCAGATCTTCTGCTTCCAGCACCGCAACGCCTTCGTTTTCAAAGGTCTTGCGGAGGGTTTCGGCCAGACCCGGGTTGGGTGCCTTGTTGTGGATGCACAGGATGATCTTTCCGTTCAGGCTGGCAGCCTCCACGCCCAGAGATGCGCCGTCCGGCGGTACCCAGACGCCAAAATCCGTGGTGTACTGTGCCAGCTCTGGGGTGGCGGGCATGAGCGGATTGCCCAGATAGCTGAGCCAGAAATCCGAGATCGTGCCGCCGATGTACTCGCCCATCTGGAACACCCGCTGCTTGATGCGCAGGGGTGCCTTTTGCTGGTCCACCTTGTACACCCAGCCCATCTGGTCGGCCATACGGTGACGCTTGGACTCCGGCTGCAGGTCCCGCCTGATGTCTGCATCTACATCAGATACAAAATCTGCAAGGCGGGTCTGGGCTTGCAGCTGCACCGTATGCCCGAAACTGCACACGCAGTTGTACAGCGCGTTCGGCACACCGGCCACATCGCGGGTATCAGACGAGTAGGAATACCGGATCTTCTCCTTGCCCAGATACTCCCGCATGGCCATGCACAACAGCCCCATCAGGGCGCTTACCGGCTTTGCGTTGTTTGCCAGCGCTTTTTCCACAAGGTTCTGCTTGCTCAGGCACACCCGGGTGCGGCGCAGCGCACCCTCGTAGGTCTGCACCACATCCCGCTGGATGACATCGCTCCCGCCCTCCACAGGCGGGTACTCTGCCAGCATGGCCTCCATATCATAGGGCGGGTCGCACACGATGGACTGCACCGCAAAGGCCGTGCCATAACGCAGGTTGCAGTACTGTTCCAGAATGCTGGTGAGCAGAGGCGATACCCCGTGGCCGTCCATCAGGAAGTGGTACCAGTCAAAGTAGACGGTATCCCCTTCGCAGCTGACGCAGAACAGATAGCCGTTCGTCTGTTCCGGGATATTGCGCATGATGCTGCCGGGGTACACAAGGCAGGGCTCCGTATTGGGCTCCAGCCACATCTCCCGCTTTTCCTGTACCAGACGCTGCGTATAATAAGGTGCACTTTCCAAGGCCGCTGTCAGTGCCCGCTGCAAAAGGGTGATATCCACCGCATCCCGCAGCGAGAACTGGTACCGGCACTGGATCTTTTCCCGACGAAAAAAATACATGACACCCTGAAAGTTATATTCCGTCGAGCGCTGCTGTGTTTCCATTGGTTTTTACCCCACGTTTGCTGCCAGATAATCCACCAGATCCCCCATGGTGACAAAGTTGCGCAGCTCCTTTTCCGGGATGCGCAGACCAAAGGTCTCCTCAAGATCTGCCACAATGGTCAGGATCTCCATAGAGGACAGATCCAGATCGTCCATCAGGACACTGCTTTCGGTCACATCCTCCGGCGATACCTCTGCGACATCCTCCAGAATAGCCGTGATCTGAGAAATGATTTCTGCACGTTCCATCGTATTATGCTTCCTTTCTGTTGCGTTTTACTTGCGCACCAGCTTGCCCGTAGCGTTGCGGGGCAGCGGCGTTTCGCTGAACTCCACCACGCCGATGCGCTTGTACAGCGGGATTGTGCGGTTCATCTGGGCAATAAAGTCCCGCACGGTCTGCTGGTGCTCCTTTTCACAGTATACCACAACACCTATCTTTTTGCCCAGTTCTTTTACGATACATTCCTGCACGACGGGACATTTTTCCAGCATACCCTCCAGCTCCTCGGGGCTGATGTTCTCGCCGCTGTCCAGAATGATCAGATTCTTCTTGCGGCCGGTGATGTAGTAGTAGCCGTCCTCGTCCACCCGGGCAAGGTCGCCGGTGTGGAACCAGCCGTCCTTGTCGATGACCGCAGCGGTGGCCTCGGGGTCCTTGTAGTAGCCCAGCATGATGCTGTCGCCCCGGATGCACAGCTCTCCGTCCGGCTCGATCTTGTAGTCCAGATAATCGTTGCCCTGTCCCACAGCGCCGATGTGCTTTGCATCCTGCGCGTAGTTGATGATGCCATCGCCGCAGGTCTCGGTAGCGCCGTAGGTCTGCACCACGAACATCCCGTTGGTGGCCATATCCAGCATCACCTGCGGGTCAAACATGGCAGAGGAGCAGATGGGCACCCACAGCTCGCCCAAGCGCTCCTTGCGGCCGCGCATCACGTCCTTGTGCAGGGAGTTCATGATCACCGGCACCACCGCCATGACCTGACTGGGCATCCGCCGGATCTCCTTATAGAAATTGCGGATATCGCCGCTGATATTCAGCGCCCAGCCCCCGTGTGCCCAGGAGAACAGGCAGATGAATGCGCCCAGATGGAACATGGGCAGCACCGTGTACTGGCTGACCACAAGCTCCGGGTCGTGCTTATACTCCATCATGCGCTCACCGATCTGCACATGGGCGCGCATCACGCTGAAGAAGTTACGCTCGCTCAGCATCACGCCCTTGCTGCGTCCGGTGGTGCCGGAGGTGAACATCAGGATCATCAGGTCGTCGTGGCCGATGCAGCGGGGCATCTCTGCCACCGGCTCATAAGCGCGGAAGCCGTCCATGGGGCGCAGAATGCTGCCGTAGGCGGCCTGCAGCTGCTCTTTTGTGCCGTAGTCATCGCCGTCGGTCAGGATGGCGGCAGGCTCTACCAGCTCCAGCTCGTAGGACAGCTCATCCCAGCTCTTGTGCTGGTTGAGCAGTACCAGCACGCCGCCCGCCAGAATGATGCCGAAGGTATTCACGGCGTACTCGTAGCAGTTCTTGTTCAGCAGACAGATCTTTTTGCCCTTGATATCCGGGATGGTGCTCTGGAAGTAGCTGACCGCACGGCGGATATCCCGCGCGTAGTCCTTATAATGGACTACGGTCACCTCGTCCGTTTCCTTATCATAAAAGCGGAGCGCCACACGCTCCGAAAAACGCTGTTCCATATTCAGGGTGACCAGATCATACACGTTGTCCAATACCTTGATCATTGTATTTTCCTCCTGCGTTGTTATTTCATCCTGCGGCAGTGCGCTGTACTGTGCTCAGTATACAATATTTTCCAATGCAATGCAATACTTCTGCAACATTTAATTTCTCACTTTGACAACTTTTAATTGCGTATCTTGGGATACGCCCCGGCCAAATTCTACCTTTCGTTGCAATCCGCCGGTTTTCGTGCTACAATTTTTAGCGCAAAATACCAGTTCCGGTATGGTGCAGACTGCAAAACAAAATTGACAGTCTCTATAAAAAGCATTATACTAGCCATATATCATGGCAATGCTGTATAAAAACTGATCATTTGCGCCGTATCCGGCTTTTTTCTCGAGGGGTATTGGCCCGGCGCAGGGAAGGAATCTTTCATGGAAACAACCAAGCCCCGCACTGTCAACTCCATCGGGATGTTTGATATGCTCAAGGGCGCTGGGATGCTGGCCATCGTACTGGGACACACTGCGGAGCTTTACCCACTCCAGCTGGAGGGCGGCCTGTCGCTGACGGCCTTTGTCGGCTTTATCTACCGCGAAACGCTGATGGCAGCCTTTTTTATTGCCAGCGGCTACGGCTTCCGCAAGCGCTCCATCAGCAAGTGCATCCACCAGCAGCTCAAAAGCCTGCTCAAGCCCTTTTGCTACACTGCGGTGTTCACCACGGTGCTGCACTTCATCATTCATTATAAAACCTTTCACTATCTGCCCGGCTCCATGACTGAAAGCATCAAGGTGGCGGGCGGCTTTCTGCTGGGTCTGCCCCACACTGCCACCTACTTCGGGCAGGAGTTCTTTTCCTGCGGGCCCATGTGGTATCTGCTGGCGCTGCTGATGGGCTGGATCTTACTGGACGTTATCCTGAACATCTTCCCGGAGCGGTACATTCCCTGGGCGGTGGGCGGTGCCGCCCTGCTGGGCTGGGGTGCCAGCCTTGTATGGGAGCTGCCCTTCTGCCTGATCCAGGGCGCGGTGATCACGCCGTACCTGTACCTTGGCTACCTTGCCAAACGGCAGCATTGGCTGGATCAGCCTTTGTCCCGCCGGATGTCCTGCATCCTGTGGGCTGCCGTACTGCTGATCCCGGCAGCCGCCCTTGCCACCCGCCGCACCGACTGTGTATCCATGGCCGAGTGGTCGCTGGGCCCCATCAGCATCCTGCTGGACGGCCTTGCCGGTCTGCTGTTTATCCGGCTGTTTTTGCGCTGGAGCCAGCGCCGCAACCCGCTGGTGCGCTTTTTCGAGGCCATCGGCCGCCGTTCCCTGTACATCTTCTGCGTACATACGGTGGAGCTGATCGCCATTCCGTGGTATCTGTTCGCCGCCAAATACGCCGACCGCCCTGTTTTGGGCATCAGCCTGCAATACATCCTTTCGCTGGGCTCCATCTGGCTGATCTGCGCCCTGCTGCAGCGGCGGCGGGATCTGATCATCAAGTTGTTCCCCGCCCGGCGGCGCACCCCCCAGGTACATTACGCCCCGCGGCACTGATTTTTCTGAATGTTTTGGCTGCGGCGGTGCAGCTGTTATAGGATAAAGGAAGAGGAGGATCCCGTTATGAACCACGATGCCCCCATGACCCCTGCTGCCATGCAGGCGCACATTGCCGAGCTGGAGCAGCAGCTCAAGCTTTCGGACGAGGGTGTTTCCCAGCTGGCGCAGCGGTGTCTGGAGCTGGAGCAGCAGCTGCTGGCCTGCCAGACCGAACTTGCCAAGCACAGCGCCGAGGCTGAGAACATCACCCTTACCCTGCCGCAGCTGTTCTACGACACCGGCAGCGGCTTTTCGCCCCGGGAATGCCTGACTGCCACCGAGGATGTCTACAACGAACTGACCCACGAGGTCTCGGTCACCTTTGTCCTGCCGGAGGACGCACGCGCCATCCGTCTGGACCCCGGCGAGCTGGCCTGCTGCATCACCGACCTTGCCATCTCGGACGAGCGCATCAGCTTCCAGTCGGTCAACGGCCTTCTGCTGCAGGAGGACAGCCTGCTGTTTTTGGACGTAGACCCCAACCTTTCGCTGCACTGCACCACCGGCTTTGGTGCCGGCATGAAGTTTGCGGTGAACTATCACTACTACCCGCTGGGACGTTTTCTGCACGAGCAGCCCGGCAAGTCTCTGCTGCGGGCGCTGAACGACCTGAAGCTTGAGAACGCCGCTGCCGCGCAGGAGGCAGAGGAAGTATTGCAGGCCAGCCGCGCCGAGTGTATGCGGCTGAACCAGCAGCTGCTGACCTTGCAGGGCATCCAGCACGAATATCAGGTTTCGCTGGAAACGATGCGCGCCAGCAGCAGCTGGCGGCTGACCGCCCCGCTGCGCAGACTGCTGAACCTAGTGCGCGGTCACTGAGCCCGCCCGATATTCTGCCCGGAGGAGTTGGATCATGTACACCAGTTACAGTACCCTGCAGCGCAAGCAATTGTCCAAGCAGGTCTATACCGATACCCAGAGCACCTATCTTCTGGTCTACGCGCCGGGGCGTCACAAGGCGCTGCAAGCGGCGCTGCAAAACCAGCTGCACCGCAAGTTCCGTCTGGTGACCCGGCTTGAGGACGAGCTGACCCCCGATGTAGCCGGGGTGCTGCTGGTAAGCGAGGATGTGGAGTGCACCCCCACCGCCCTGACCTATTTTGCCGCCGCCCTGCGGGAGGGCGCAGACCTTGCGGTCTGCGACGCCTCCTTTGGCTTTGACGGCTCCACCGCCCTGTACCTGAGCACCCGGCACCTGCCCGGCAGCAGCTGCGCACTGGTGTCCCGCGCTTTGCTGGACAAGGTACGCGCCGCCGCCCGGGGCAAGGACAGCGTTACCGAGCTGCTGCGTCTGGCCCACGCCATGGCGCAGCACAGCTGCTGCATCCCGCAGGCGCTGCTGCACTTCCGCCGGGAGCTGTGCGCCGACGATGTGTTCTCCGCCAAGGGACGCCGTGCGCTGATTTTGAGCCATGAGCTGACCATGACCGGTGCGCCCATCGTGCTGGTAAGCGCCGTGCCGGTGCTGCGCAGCTTAGGCTTTGAGGTGGTGGTGCTGGGGCCCTCGGATGAAGGCTCGCTGCCGCTGTTTCTGGACGCCGGGGCCGCTGTGGTCACCCGCCCGGACTGCGTTACTTCCAGCGCCCTGTGGGGGCTGGCCACCAGCGCAGACTTTGTGCTGGCCAACACGGTAGTGGAAGCTCCGGTGGTGAACACCCTGAACGGCTCCTTTGTGCCGGTGCTGTGGTGGCTGCACGATGCCTTTGCAGGCTACCCCTTCATCGCCCACAAAATCCCCAAGGCGCTGAGCCAAAACGTGCACCTCTGCGCCGTAGGCTCCCACGCCACCGCTGCCATGCACTCCGTCCGACCGGATTTTGCCATCGAGCAGCTGATTTACGGTCTGCCGGACTATGCAGCCGAGCAATTCCCCCGCTATGACATCAGCTTTGCCGGGGGGCGTCCCCTCTTTGTGACGGTAGGCTCGCTGGAGCACCGCAAGGGGCCGGACATCTTCTGCAACGCCATCCGGCTGCTGCCCTCTGCGGTGCGGGAAAAAGCCGCCTTCCTCTTTGTGGGCAAAGCCGCCGACAAGGGGATGTACAGCGCCGTGGACAGCTTGGTGCGGGACTATCCCAAGACCGTTTTCTACCGCAAACGGCTGGAGCGCCCGGAGGTCAAATCCCTGATGGAGCAGTGCAGCTGCGTGGTGTGTGCCTCCCGGGATGATCCCATGCCCACCTTCGTCACCGAGGGACTGATCTTCGGTAAGCCCTCCATCGTATCGGAGCACACCGGCACCGCCGGTCTGGTGACCGAGGGCGTGGACGGCTTCCTCTACAAGGACGACGACCCGCAGCAGCTGGCCGACAAGCTGGCCTGGGCCATCGAGCACCCGGAAGCGCTGGCCGCCATGCACGGCAGCTGCCGCCGCCTGTACGAGCAGCAGTTCTCCAACGAATCCTATGTGGCTACCCTGACAAGGCTGGTAAAAGAGCTGACGGACGGAGAAGAATAATGAAAAAAGCAACGCCGGACAGCTGCACGCTGCCCGGCATTGCTTTTTCACGGGAGAGGTCTCCCCATTTTATCAAATCCCTCAAATTGCCCAACAAAGTTCCGCTTCCGTTCACAAAGGGCGGCGGGAGATGTGCTATACTGGTTCCAGAATTTCCGGTTGTGAAAGGAGTTTTGTTTCCATGAGCCAAGCCGCCGCGCAGCAGCCCTCCCGCAAAAAGGCCGTGATCTCTCTGCTGGTGCTGCTGGCACTTACCTGCATCATCGTGTTCATTTTTAAGGATCACTGGGCCGAAATCACTGCGGCGCTGGCACAGCTTTCGGTGTGGCAGGTGCTGGCGGTGCTGGCGGTCGGCCTCAGCTACCCCCTGCTGGAAGGGTGCGTGGCGTGGGTCATCGTGCGCAGCCGTCTGCCGCAGTTCAAGCTGTGGCAGGGGCTGGATGTGGGCTGGTGCGGCACCTTTGGCAATGTGGTCACGCTGGGTGCCGGTGCGGTGCCGGTGCAGCTGTACTACCTGCACCGGGCCGGGCTGCCGCTGGGCCCCGGCGCAGGGCTGATGACGCTGGAATACGTTTTCCATAAGAGCACAGTGCTCCTGTACGCCACCGTGATGCTGCTGTTACAGCATCGCTGGCTTGCCGCCAACACCACCGGTGTCATGCGGTATCTGCCCATGGCATACGCTGTGGTAGCGGTAATTATCGTGGCGCTGGTGCTGCTGTGCGTCTCGCCGCTGGTGCAGAACCTCGCCCGCTGGCTGCTGGGCTTTCTGCCCAAGACCGAAAAGTGGCAGCAGCGCCGCGCCGACTGGCTGGAGCAGCTGGAGGTGCTGGGCACCGAGAGCCGCCGCCTGCTGGCAGATAAGCCCCGCTGCCTGAAAATTTTTGCCCTGCAGGCGCTCAAGCTGTTCGGGCTGTTCTGCCTGCCCTACCTGTGCATCCGGTTCATGGGGCTTTCCCCGCTGGGCTTCTGGCAGGTGCAGCTGCTCACCAGCCTGATGCTCTTCGTTTCCAACGCCCTGCCCAACGTAGCCGGGATGGGCTCGATTGAAACCGCCTTTCTGCTGGTGTTCGGCAGCTTTCTGGAGCAGGGCGAGGTGATGAGCGTGCTGATGCTCTACCGCATCGCCAGCTATTATGTGGTATTTGCCGCCAGCGCCGTGGGCTTCTTCATCGCCCAGCGGCATCTGGCCCAAATGGAGCCGCCAAAGGAGGGGTGAGCGGATGAAAAGCTTCCACATTCCCCGTACCGCTTTATTTTTTATCCTGTTTGCACTGGCAGCTTTTGCGGTGCTATACCATCCCATCGACCTGAAAGCACTGGTACGCGCCAGCTCGCAGGGCACGCTCCGCACCGAGGAAGTGGCGCATTTTGGCAGCACCAACGACATGGACTATCACCTCCTCTCCATGGACAGTGAAGAGTTCCAACAAACGGCAGAATTGCTTTCCACCGTCTCCTGCCGCAAAAAGCTGAATCAGAACTATTCTGCCTACACCCACACCACCTTCCCGGTGCAGTCAGTCACTGTCAGCTTTTATGACGATGCCGAAAATCAGAAGTTTCTGCTGACGGTATACTCTGACGGCGTGTGCATCCTGAACAGCGCCTTTGTCAGCGTAAAATACCCCGGCGGCGGCGCAGCGCAGCTGTATGAACAGCTGGCGGGGCTGGGGCAGTAAAAACAAAAATCGGGGCACTCAGGTGGTCAAGCTGAGTGTCCCGTTTTTGTTTTCTTTGCGTCGGCTGTGGTACCAAACACAGCCGGTGCCGCGCCGGAAGCAGCAGAGCAAACCGTGCTGCCGCTTCCCGTAGAAAAGAGAAAGGAATGGAGGAATGGAGCGGAGCGCTTGCAGACGCTCCTTTTTTCTGGTGCAACGTGGTTAGAATTAGCTAACCGTCGCTGCAAGAACAGGATACCACAGTCAGTTAGTCTTGTCAACCCTTAATTTGCAAATTTTTTCGCAAAGTTGCCGTGCCGCCGGGGTTTCTGCCGTTTTTCTACATTCTGCCCAAAGAATAGCCTTTCCGCTGGAAGAAAACCCACTTGTTTTCTATTGCTTTTTAAAACGGTTCTTGCTATTATAGTAACGCAAGATTTTGTGGGCAGGTTTTTATTTTTGTCTACACCTTGTAGTAAGGGCTGCCGCAGACGGCAGCGCAAGACCGTTTCGCCCCCAGAAAACCGCCCAGACAGAGCGGTTTTTCAAAGGCTCATTAGTTAGAAAACGCTAACTGCGTAATGGAGCA
>ERZ773168.3191-NODE-3191-length-11822-cov-73.953684_pt1 | contig 11822 bp, 12 predicted proteins | sample MGYA00511261_ERZ773168 | MGnify/ENA primary metagenome ERZ773168 (study PRJEB29015, sample SAMEA2737855) | human gut metagenome | biome: human gut; feature: human-associated habitat; material: faeces | place: China | collected 2012 ... | reverse complement strand
TGGAAGATGCGGATAAAAACTCAAAATCCCTTGTGCTAATAACACGTGTGGGTTCAACCCCCACCACCGGCACCAAGCAAGCAGTCCGGACTTTTTTCAGGTTCCGGGCTGCTTTATTTTTGTTGCAAATCATACCTTTGTGTTCTCCGGGAAAATGCTGACAATGGCATTGGCAGAGGACACCTTGCTGGAGAAATCCAGATGTGTACAAATGTTGCTTGTTGTGCTGATATCGCTGTGCCCCAGCCACTCCTGAATTTCCTTCAGGCTCACGCCGTTGGCGTAAAGCAGGCTGGCGCAGCTATGGCGCAGGTCGTGGAAGCGGATGCGCTTCATAGGCATACATCTTCTGGATGGCATCTTCCATCATTCCCGCAGCCGCGTACTCAATGCGCAGCTTTTCCCAGTGTGCTTCAAACTTCTTCAACTCATAGTCCTTATTAAAAGACATCGTAACCCTCAAAATTTTCGATAAGTCGTGAAAAGCCGAAAATTTGGAAGGCTACGGATATTTCGCCGCTTGGGGCATCCACGAAAAACGGACAAACATAAAGCCTGCTCCTTTTTACGGGAGCAGGCTACCTGAAGGCTAAAAAAATAGCCGGACAACCAACTAACAGAGCGGTTCTAAAGCAGAATCACTCTATCAGCTGTTGCCCGGCTATTTGGTGCGCGTTTCATACATTGCCTTGCGGCAATGGCCCGTTGCTCGGTGACGAACAGTCCATATTCAGGGTGCAATGCACCCGATTTTTAAAAATGTGGGCACGCGTCACCAAAGCGACCATGCGTATCCAACACAAACCCGGAAACGCTATTCAAGTTGATTGGGTCGGCGATACGATTCACTCTGCGCAAAATCATATACATGGTATAAATGCTGTTTTTATTTTTCTTTCATATAATTCATACAATTTCTCGCATTCCATGCATATCCATCCTACTTCGCCTGTATATAGCGGATATTTTCGTTCCTTACCCTTACAATATTCTGTTTCATAATTTTCTATTAACTCCACAAGGTTATTGATATCCCCCCTCTGCGCAGCAGCCATTCCTGTTATCGCCCACAAAAAGCCAGTTCTTTTTTTATTCAGTTCCTGCCACTGAAACATTTCCGTAAACTGCTCATATAATACCTTTTGCTTTTTCTTCTCTTTTACGGGAAATTCATAAATCAGCGGATAAATCTGAGCAACACCATCCGGATAAAACTCTGTCTGATGATACCGATCACTGTTTCCAATAATTCTCCATCTTTGATTCGCATCATCCCAGAATATCTTTTCTATCTGTTCCTGTATTTTTTTACGCATTTCACTGATTGCCTGCGTATTTTCCAGTCCTGCAAGTTCCAATTCGTACAGACCTCTCCATACTTCCAGATTATCCATCAGATAAACTGTTGTGTTTTCTTCTGAGACCTGTGTAATTCCATCCTGCATCAGGCTTTGAATCTTTTTTAATGCAAGGTCGATTCCCTTTTTCCAGGATTCCGGCAGGTCTGTACTTCCTGTCTTTTCCAGATATTTTCCCATAAGAAAAAGGTACATACCAAGATATCCGTCTTCGGAATCAGCCTTTTCTTTATAAATAAGTTTCCCACCCTCTTTCCGGTAGATCCCCATTTTTCCATCTGTTTTCAGCAAAATCCCAGTATGCCAGTCCAGATACCTGCCAACAGCTTTTTTCTCTGTTTCAGTCATGGGGCAATTCTTTGTTTCTGCCAGAAGCCCCAGTGCGGCCATACACGCAAAGTATGGATTAACATCTCCGGCTTTGCTTCCATTCATATAGATTTCGCCCTCAGGCCCCTGATTCTCAAGAATCCACTTTTTTTCTCCGGTCAGGACTGTTTCCAGCCATTCCTGCCGGACAGATATTTCTTTTCTCAGGTTCTGATAATAAGCAAACATAAATGCAATGCACACAGTTATGCAAAATATGATAAGTCCCATCACGTTCTTTCGATGTTTCACTTTTCTTTTGCATTGATTCTGTTTGTGCTTATGCATCTATATCCTCCAGGATTTTTCTGATTTTGATACTTGCAGTCCCATCACCATAAGGGTTTCTGGCCTCACTCATTTTTCTGTATGTCTCCGGCTCTGTAAGAAGCAGCTTGCATTCTCTGTAAATATCATCCATCTTCGTCCCTACAAGCTTTAAGGTTCCTGCTTCCACACCTTCCGGACGTTCTGTTGTATCCCGCATGACCAGTACCGGTTTTCCCAGTGCAGGGGCTTCTTCCTGGATTCCGCCGCTGTCTGTCATGATCAGATAACTGGCTTTCATCAGGTTATGGAATTCTACCACATCCAGTGGTTCGATCAGGTGTATTCTCTCACATCCACCAAATTCCTCATCTGCGATCTTCCTGACCTGCGGATTCAAATGTACAGGATAAATAACCTTCACATCTGCAAATTCCTCCACGATCCTGCGTATAGCCCGGAACATATCACGCATGGGTTCTCCCAGATTCTCCCTTCTGTGTGCTGTCACAGCAATCAGTCTGCTGCCTTTTGCCCATTCTGTTTCCGGATGATAAAAATCACTTCGCACCGTATAGTGCAAAGCATCAATTCCTGTATTTCCTGTGATAAAGATCCGCTCTGGATCCTTACCCTCTTTCAGCAGTGCATCCGATGCTTTCTGAGTGGGCGCAAAATGCAGGCTGGCAGTAAGTCCAATAGCCTGCCTGTTAAATTCTTCTGGATAGGGAGATTTCATATTATAAGTACGAAGTCCCGCTTCCACATGTCCTACCGGGATCTGCTGGTAAAATGCAGCCAGCGATGCGGCAAATGCAGTAGACGTATCTCCATGGACCAGCACGATAGCACGAAAGGGGCGATTTTGGCACGAATTCCGACAGCGGTTCTTTGTCATCCTCGACACGCTGTGATATCATGCCGCAAGTCAAGGTAAACTTTTGTATCGTTCTCAAATAGGCGTATCCTCACATAACAGAAAAAGACTGCCGGGCAGAGGTTTGAAACTCTGTCAGGCAGTCTTTTTTAGTTCAAATGATATAAACTTGATATAAATTCAAACCATTACACGGTCAAGCATCATAAATATAAACGCTATACCGTATAAAATCAACGCTTTAGTTAGATTCAGGGCGCATCGTGGGGAACAGCAGCACATCACGGATAGATGCACTATCGGTGAGCAGCATCACCAGACGGTCTACGCCGAAGCCCAGACCGCCCGTGGGAGGCAGGCCGTACTCCAGTGCGTTAACGTAGTCGTAGTCCACCTGTGCCTTGCACTCGGGCTCCAGCGCCTTGCGCTCGGCCACCTGACGCTCGAAGCGTCCCTTCTGGTCGATGGGGTCGTTCAGCTCGCTGAAGGCGTTGCCGTACTCGGTGCAGTCGATGAAATACTCGAAGCGCTCGGTGAAGGCGGGATCATCCGGCTTGCGCTTGGCCAGCGGGCTGATCTCCACAGGATAATCGTAGATGAAGGTGGGCTGGATCAGCTTGTCCTCCACAAAGACGTCGAAGAACTCGGCCAGAATGGCGCCCTTGGTAGGCACCTCGGGCAGCTCCACATGGTGCGCTTTGGCGGCAGCGATGGCGTCCGCATCGGTCTGCCAGTCGTTGAAGTCCACACCGGAATACTTCTTCACAGCCTCCACCATGGTCAGGCGCTCCCAGTGGCTCATATCGATCTGCTTGCCCTGATACGGAATGACCAGACTGCCGCAGATCTTGAGGGCAAGGCGCTTGTACAGCTCCTCCACCAGATCCATCATGCCATGGAAATCGGTAAAGGCCTGATACAGCTCGATGGAGGTGAACTCCGGGTTGTGCTTGGGGTCCATGCCCTCGTTGCGGAAGATGCGGCCAACCTCGTACACGCGATCCATACCGCCCACGATCAGGCGCTTGAGGTACAGCTCAGTCTCGATGCGCAGCACCATGTCCATGTTCAGGCTGTTGTGGTGGGTGTAGAAGGGGCGTGCAGAAGCGCCGATCTCGAACGGAGTCAGGATGGGAGTATCCACCTCCAAGAAGCCCTTCTCGTCCAGATAGGCGCGGATCTCCTTCAGGATCTGGCTGCGCTTGATAAAGGTATCCTTCACCTCGGGGTTTGCAATCAGATCCACATAGCGCTGACGATAACGCATCTCGGTATCGGTCAGGCCGTGGAACTTTTCGGGCAGGGGGCGCAGGCTCTTTGCCAGCAGGGTCAGCTCAGTGGCGCGCACGCTCAGCTCGCCGGTCTTGGTGCGGAACACCTCGCCCTTCACGCCGATAATGTCGCCCACGTCCAGCTTTTTAAAGGCGGCGTAGGCCTCGTCACCCAGCTCGTCGCGGCGGACGTAAAGCTGGATATCGCCCTTGTCGTCGCGCAGGTGGGCAAAGCTTGCCTTGCCCATGACGCGCTTGGACATCATACGGCCTGCCAGTGCCACCAGCTTGCCGCTGTCGGTCTCGTTGGGCAGCTCCTTAAATTCTTCCTTCAGGTCGGCAGAATACGCGTCCTGCGGGAACTTGGTCAGGGTAAAGGGGTCGTTGCCGGCGGCCTGCAGGTCGGCCAGCTTCTGGCGGCGCACCTGTACCTGCTCGCTCTCGGACAGACCCGCAGCGGGGTTTCTCTTTTGCTCTTCCATGGTTACTCCTACTTAGTTTGCAGAATGGGTGATAGCCAGCACAGTGTACTCCACGGTCTGGCCGGTGGGCAGCAGCACTTCGACCTTTTCGCCCACAGCCTTGCCCATCAGGGCGTGGCCCACGGGGCTCTCATCGCTGATCTTGCCGTTGAAGGCATCAGCCTCGGTGCGGCCCACGATATCGTATTCCTCGGCATCGTCCTCGCCGGTCTCGCGGATGGTGACGTGGGTACCAACGGAGACGTTATCCACGCTCAGCTCGCTCTCATCGATCAGAACTGCGTTCTTAATGGTCTGCTCCAGCTCGGTGATGCGGTTTTCCACCAGACCCTGCGTATTCTTGGCCTCGTCGTACTCGCTGTTCTCAGACAGGTCGCCGTGGCTGCGGGCTTCCTTGATCTCTTCAGCCAGCTCCTTGCGGCGGACAGTTTTGAGGTATTCCAGCTCCTCCTGCATTGCCTTCAGACCGGCAGCGGACATCTTGATCTCTTGTGCCATTTGAGAATCTCTCCTTGTTATTAGCTGTATTTCTTTCGCGCAGCCACAAAGCCGCACAAGAATGCTATTTTGACTACACTATTATAATAGCAAGCCGGTGCCTTGTCAACAAAAAAGGCGGTGCTGGGGCAAAAAAGCACGCAGAACGGAAGAACGGCAGGGGCAGAGCCGATCAAAGAGTGATACTTTCGATAATTCGTGCTCTTTTTGGGCATTTTGTGCCATTTCCCTTCCAAAATACGATAAAATGTAATATAATGGAAATACCGTAATACATACCCCCCCCCCGTAAATAATACGAGGGGAAAAAGGAGGTTGTACCATGAAACAAGGCAAACTTATCCGACGTGCAGTATCGGCAGCGCTAACCGGATGCATGATGTTCACCCTCTCAGCTCCAGCTCTGGCTGAGAGTACTGATGCACTGATGCAGTTGAACATCAGCGGCAACCGTGCGGTCAGTGTGCTGGATGCGGAAAACGGCTACGGCATTACAGTTAATGGCGTAGAGGTCACAGATGCTAACAAGGACGATGTCCTTGCAGGAACCTTGAATGCCGGTAAGCTCAGATATGAAAACTGTGCATTATGCTCAGATAATGTACAGCTCTCAGGTATTCTGCGTGTAACTGCGCCGGGCACGAATATTGAACTGAACGGCGGAGCGTACAGTCCTCTGGCTACAATCTATATTAATGGTGCAGATAACGTAACAATCTCCAGCGATAACTACTCCGCGATTGGCAATAAGGCAGAGATTGACTGCACCGGAAAAGTAACGATCAATGCGTCTGGTAATTTTGGCAGCTATGCCATAGGTGCCCGTTCTCAGGCAGACGAGGGCACTCTGATCATTCGGAATGCCAGTGCAGTAGAGATCAATGCGCCCCAGTATAATCAGGTCATCGGCGGATGGAAGGGCATCGCCGATATTACCTGCAACGGTCCTGTTACCATCCGCGGTAATGCAGAAAGCGGCAATAGAATTGCCAAGAACTTCACCTACCAGCGCACGGATGGTGCAGACTACGTCTACTACACCAGCGAGGATGCGGAGACAGAAGCCATCGACGGAAGCATTACACCCATCCCGTCCGATGCACCCTACAGCTATCTGCATATTGAGGAAAAGACGTTTTCCGCAATTACCGTAAACAATGGAATCGCAAAAGCGGGCGGAAGCGAAGTGCAAATGGCCTTCAACGGTCAAAAAGTGACCGTCACCGCCCAGATCGATGAAACTGACGAGCGAAAATTTGACGGCTGGGAAGTAGTAAATGCTCCCGCAGGCTTTACGATCTCTGCCGAAAAACTGGCGCAGAAGGAATTTTCGTTCATCATGCCTACAGGCAATGTAGAACTGACCGCACACCACAGCAACAAGCTTGAGGTGTCCGGCGGTACTGCCAAAGTGAACGGTAACAGCAATGCAGATTTTGCCCGCCCGGGCGCAGCCGTTACCGTGACCGCAGGCAGCCCCGAGGATTACCAGTTTGACCACTGGGAGGTATCTGGCGGCAATATCGGCAAGACCGAAGAGGAGCTGAAGGTCAGCCCTCTGAGCTTCACCATGCCGGATGCAGCCGTCAAGCTGACCGCTGTCTACAAGGCTGCTGTCAAGGTGAGCAACGGTACTGCCCAAACGGACAATACCACCGGTGAGACGGTGTATGCACTGGAGGGTGCATCCGTTACCGTGACCGGTCACGACAGCAACGCAAGCTTTTCCAAGCTCGTAGGCTGGAAGCTCAAAAAGGGCAGCCTTACTGCAATCATCGATGCGGACGGCAATAGCCTGAATGTTACGGTGGACGCAGAAAACAATTATCTGCTGGATGCCAGCGGGGCAAAGATCAAAAACGAAACTTTTACGTTCACCATGTCTGACAAGCCTGTGGAACTGAGTGCTGTCTACAGTATTCCCTCCATCGCAATGAGTCTGCCGGTCATCGTGGAAGGCGGTACAATCAATGGCACGCAGGACAGCTTTGTGCGCGTAAAGGCGGGCGAAAAAGTCACGATCAAGGCTGATGCACCTGCTGAAAACATGCAATTCCATCACTGGAAAGTGGAAGAAGGCACCAGCGCGGACTTTGGCGTAACGGTCGGCACGCTTGGCTCTGATACGGAGCAGGGTACTGAGGAGATCGCATTCATCATGCCCCGGGGTGCTGTCAGACTGACAGCACAGTGGTCCGCTACTCCGGCGACCCGACCCGATCCAGATCAGCCGCTGGACGAGGATTTCGGTGTTGATACTCCTCAGCCGAAACCCGAACCCAAGCCTGAGCCCAAGCCCGAGCCGCTGCCTGAACCGGAACCCGAACCTGAAGAGCCCGAAGAGCCCGAAGCACCCGCAGAGTCCGCCGCCGGTGCTATTGCAGCAGTCGCCATTGGCGGCGCAGCAGTCTGGGGCGGCTACGAGATCACTACCCGCGCCATCCTGAAGAACCTGCTGCCCGCAGATGCAGCCATCCCCAAGACTCAGGGCCAGCTGGCTGAGCTGCTGTGGCAGAACGCAGGCTGCCCCCAGCCCACCGTTGCACAAGCCACCGATGCCGCTGCCGCCGCCCGCTGGTGTGTCGAACAGGGCTATCTGGAAGAGGATTTCGCCCCGGAAAAGTATGTACCCAAATACAAGGTAATCCGTATCCTCAAGCAGGCTAAAAGCGCCACATAACCTCTGATATCATCTCACATCACCGCACAAAAATGGACGGAGGAGCGTCTTTGACGTTCCTCCGTCCATTTTCTTTTAACACACTCAGACCAGCTTTGGCACCTCTGCGGTCAGCAGCTCTGCCAGCCGGGCGTGACCCTTGCAAGTCAGGTGCATAAAGTCCACCTCGTTGAACTCACACTCGGCGGCGTCCATAAAGTGCACGCCCTGCCGCTCGGCCACAATGCGCAGCTGTTCGGCGACCCCACGGGATTTTTCCACGCAGCCTGCGCCCATGACGGCATCGTGGAAGCCGTCCTTGATGCAGGGCGGTGCCACCACCAGAATGTTAGGCGCCTTGCCGCCCCAGCAGTCCACGCTTTTCACCTTGAGCAGCAGCCGCTCCATGCCCGCGCCGATGCAGGCAGCATTGGCTCCAAAGCGCTCCTTGACGTCATTTGTGCCCAGCATGATGACCAGCAGGTCGATGACCTCGTGGCTCTTGAGCAGGGCATAGGCCACGCTCAGCGCATCCATGGACTCATGCAGCGGATCCACGAACACAGTAGTGCGGCCGGAAAGCCCCTCCTCGGTGACCAGATATTCCTCGCCCAGCGCCTTTTGCAGGCGGCAGGTCCAACGCTCGTCCTCGTTGAAGCGGATGCCGTGGTCGGCGCAGTCGTTGGGGTCGGCGCAATAGCCGTGGGTGTTGGAATCACCCAGACAGAGAATATGCTTTTTCATAACCAAATCACTCCTTTTCCATCGTCTGCCGGAAGTAGTACACAGCGCCCACCATACCGGCATCGTTGTGCAGCTGCGCGGCACGGATCTCCAGTCCTTCGGCAAATGCGGGCATAACGGATGCTTTCACCTTTTCAGCGATAGGCTCGATGAGCAGCTTCTGCTGGGCAGACACGCCGCCGCCGATCAGGATCAGCTGCGGGTTGAAGATATGTACCATACCCGCCAGCCCCTGCGCGATCTCGTCCGTCCATGCGTCCAGCAGCGCCAGCACGGTCTCATTGCCCACTTCTGCGGCGGCAAAGATGGCGCGGCCATCCTTCCATGCCGGGTCTTTTTCCTGCGCGGCGCGCACCAGAGCAGTGGTGGCGGCGTAGCGCTCCCAGCAGCCCTTTGCGCCGCAGGTGCAGTCCACGCCGTCCAGCGCATGGGTGCGGTAGTGGCCCAGCTCGCCGCCCAGACCCCGCGCCCCCTCCAGCAGACGACCGCCGGTCAGGATGCCGCCGCCCACGCCGGTACCCAGCGTCACGCCGATGACGTCCGTATAGCCCTGTGCACCGCCGACCCACACCTCGCCCAGCGTCATGCAGTTGGCGTCGTTGGCTACCGTGACCGGCAGACCAAAGGTCTTTTCCAGCTCCGCCTTGATGGGTGCGCCGATGTAGTTGGGCAGGCTTCCGCAGGTGCCCGCCACGATGCCCTTGCGGCTGTCGATCTGCCCGGTGGCAGAAGCGCCGATGCCCGCAAGGCTTTCCGCCGGGACGCTCTGCGCGGCAAGGAAAGCTTGTGCAGCCTTCAGCACCGTGGTCAGGATGGGGGTGCGGTAGCCATCAAAGCTTACGCTCTCTTCGGCTTTCGCCAGCACTGCACCGGCTTCGTCCACGATGCCCAGCTTGACGGCGGTGCCGCCGATATCGATACCAAGATAGTGTTTCATAGCAGGCACTCCCCTGTGTTATTTCTTTGCAGCGTTGATGGCACCGGTAAAGCGTGCGGTGATCTCTGCCGGGCGGGTAATGGCACCGCCCACCACCAACGCAAACGCACCGGCTTCCAGCGCCTTGACCGCCTGCTCCGGGTAGTGGATGTGACCCTCGGCAATGATCTTTGCCGGGCACTCTGCGGACAGCTTGCGGATGAAGTCAAAGTCGATATCGTCAATGCCGGTGGTCTCGGGAGTGTAGCCGCGCATGGTGGTGCCTACAAAGTCGGCGCCTGCCTCGGCGCAGAGCATAGCGTTCTCAAAGTTATCGCAATCAGCCATCACCAGCTGCTCGGGGTACTTTGCTTTGATGGCGCGGATGAACTGCGCCGAGGTGGAGCCGTCCGGGCGCAGCGCACCCGTGCCCTGCACGGCAAGGATATCCACCCCGCAGGCCACCAGCTCGTCCACTTCCTTCATGGTGACGGTAATGTACATGGGCGTGCCGGGGTAATCCTTTTTGATGATGCCGATGACCGGCAGGTCCACCACCTGCTTGATCTGGGTAATGTCCCGCACGGTGTTGGCGCGGATGCCCACAGCGCCGCTCATGGCGGCAGCCTTGGCCATCAGGGGCATGACCCCGCCCTCCTTGGTATACAGGGGCTCGTGCTCCAGTGCCTGACAGGACACGATGAGCCCGCCCTTGATCTGTGCAAACAGCTTTTCCTTATCCATGGTCTTACTCCTCCATTCTGATCTTGACAACGGCCTTGCGCACGCTGACACAGCCGTGCTGTACAAGGCCGGGCTTATGCAGCTCCTCCGGGAAGAACAGCACAAAGCGTCCCTCGCCCAGTGCACCGGTCACCACGCTGGCACTGTCCTGAAAGCCGCAGTCCCCGGTAAATTCCCCGATCTCCGCGCCGGACAGATTGGTGTAGCCCCAGCCCTCGCTGCCGGTAAGATCCACCTGTAAATCAGCATAAAGCTTGTGGTACTCCGGGTGGTAGCCCGCGTCCGGGTGCAGGGTGGCATCCATCAGGTTGATGAACACCTTGTCGCCGTCCACCTCGGTGCGTCCCAGCTGCAGGGCTGCAAGGTCGTGGGTAAGCAGGTAGTCAATGGCGGTATCCAAGTTGGGGTGCAGTCCCCTGTACCGGCCCAGATGCTGCAAGGTATCGCAGATCATTCGCGTTTCCTCCAATAAAAGAAGCGCCCGTCTCCCCTCTGGAAAAGAGACGGAGAGGGGCGCTTTTATCCTGTTACAGCTTTGCGATAGCGGCTTCGATCATGGCCTGTGCCTCGGCCACAACGGCCTCATCCTCGGGGATCAGGCCGGGCATCGGGGCGCGCACGCTGCCCAGCTCCAGACCATACATCCGGCGCAGGATCTCCTTTTGCACCGCATACAGGTTGCCGTGGGCAGAGCACATCTTGTAAATGATGCGGTTTGCCTCGTACTGGATAGCACGGGCCTTTGCGATCTCGCCCTTTTCCAGATGGGCGTTCATAGCCAGATACAGCTCCGGCATCACGGCGTAGGTGCCGCCGATGCCGCCGTCTGCGCCGATGACGCGGCCGGAAACAAACTGCTCGTCCGGGCCGTTGAACACCACAAAGCCCTCCTCGCCGCGGGCGGCGATACCGGCATCCTTGAACATCTGGATGTCCTGCGTGGGCATGGAGCTGTTCTTCACGGCTACCACGTTGGGGTTCTTCAGCATCTCGTTCAGCAGGCTCATGGTCAGCGCCGTGCCTGCCAGCTGCGGGATATTGTAGATGACGAACTCGGTGTTCGGGGCGGCAGCGGACATATCGTTCCAGTACTTGGCAATGGCGTACTCCGGCAGGTGGAAGTAGATGGGCGGGATGGAGGCAATGGCATCCACGCCCACGCTCTCGGCGTGGCTTGCCAGCTCCATGCTGTCGGCAGTGTTGTTGCAGCCGACGTGGGCGATCACGGTCAGCTTGCCCTTGGCCTCGCTCATCACGGCCTCCAGAACGGTCTTGCGCTCCTCGACGTGCTGGTAGATGCACTCGCCGGAGGAGCCGCCCACATACACGCCCTTGACGCCCTTGGCGATCAGGTGGCGGGTCAGCGCCTTGACCCCCTCCACCGAGATGTTGCCCTCTGCGTCATAGCAGGCGTAAAAGGCAGGGATGACACCCTGATATTTTTTGATATCTTTCATGTTTCAAGCCCTTCTTTACAATCAGTAATAAATCAAGATAAAATAGTCGTTCGTATCAAATTCTGACGCTTTCCGCTCCGGGCGGGGGTATTTTTGCCCTCTTGCGGCGGTCGAAATTTTAGCCCTTGACCGCACCCATTGCGATGCCCTTGGTGAAGTACTTCTGGAAGATGAGGAAGA
>ERZ773168.3190-NODE-3190-length-11824-cov-5.327555_pt1 | contig 11824 bp, 8 predicted proteins | sample MGYA00511261_ERZ773168 | MGnify/ENA primary metagenome ERZ773168 (study PRJEB29015, sample SAMEA2737855) | human gut metagenome | biome: human gut; feature: human-associated habitat; material: faeces | place: China | collected 2012 ... | reverse complement strand
GGAAGGTGCCCACCGAAAAGCCCATGCCGGAGAACACGTCGATGATCTGGTTGGTGATCAGGGTCAGCGGGTGCAGACCGCCCACAGAGCGGGTCTTGGCGGGCAGGGTGATATCCACCGTCTCCGCAGCATTGCGGGCAGCAAGCTCTGCCTGCTTCACCTGTTCTGCAGCAGCGTCGTAATCTGCCTGCACCTTTGCCTTGAGTTCATTGATGATCTTGCCCATAGCGGGGCGCTCTTCCGGCGCAACGGTGCGCAGGTTCTTCATCAGGGCAGGGATCTTGCCGTTTTTGCTGAGGTACTCCTGCCAGAAGGAGGCCAGCGTTTCCTTGCCGGACACCTGACCAAGGCTTTCAGCGGCCTGTTTTGCCAGCTCGTCGATCATTGCTTGCATGGATGTTCTCTCCTTTATTCTTCGTGTTGATGAGCGGAGTGCAACAAAAAAGCTCCGTCCCCTGCCCGATTTCTCAGGCAAAAGGGACGAAGCTGTTGATTCTTAGCTCCGCGGTACCACCCGGTTTCCACCCGTGCACAGATGCCGGGCGGCTCTCAGAACGCCGTAACGGGGCGTGGCCGTTCTGTACTACTGCTGTTTCGCACAGACCGCTCAGGAGCGAACTTCAGCACAGATACACCCGGAAGCCCTCTCAGCCGGTGAAGCTTCTCTCTTTGCCGTGTACTCCATGCCTACTCTCTCCGTCGCTGCGTTTGGGAGTATTCAGGTTTTATAACCAAGAGTTATGTTACCACATTTCGGGACAGTTTGCAAGGGCTGTGCAGTCACTTTCCGCAAAAATCGCGTTCGGTGGAGGTTTTTTTCACAAAGCCGCAGCCATTATGAATCGTTTATGTCATCCATTATGAGCTGAAACAATTCTCCCAGGTCGATCAGTGGCGCAAACTCTTTATCAACTTTGTAATCGTCTGAAATTTTTACCACGACCACACCGTCGATCTGCTGGATATATCCTTCCTGCGGATAGACTGGCATCTGTTCCATCTCTGTTCTGCTGTACAGTTCCCCGTACTGTTCCACCGAGCAATGCTTGAGTTTTGCCGGAGTAATATCCCTGAAAACCGCTTTCCAAGACGCTCTGGCCGAGTAATCGTTCAGCCAGAAGCGGCCCATCTGCGCATACGGATTTGCATAGAGGTAATACTCCCTCTTCATAAAACTGGAGTTTGAGCTGGGTCTGCCCACAAACAGTACCGGCAGCTGCTCGTTATCGTCAAAATATCCGCTGCTCATCAGGTCGTCCGCGATGTGATCCGACATGCTCTTGAGTGTTTTTCTTCCCTCATACATAGCTTCCTGATCGATCACAGCAGAGCAGACATTACCATAGACGACCAAAACCGCAAGTACTACAGCCCCTGTCCGGGCAGCACGTACATACTTTTTTACCATAGGCTGATTTGTGCGCGTCCCTTCAAGCAGCAGCAGACATACTGGCACAAACAGATTCAATCCTTCGCCCATCTGCAAAAGCCAGACCGCCTCGCTTGTGATCAGCATGATGGCATTGCACATGATGGGCAAAACGATCAGCGCTGCCACTCCCAGAAGGACATATTCCCAATTTTTCCGGTGAAGCATTTTTCTGAAGCGGTTCAGCAGTCCGATGCTCAGCGCCAGAAATACCAAAACGAAAAAGCCCACCGGCTGCAGAATGTTATGCCGATAGTAATTCTGAAAAAAGTAAGCTCCAAACAGTTGGTAGGTCTCTGCAATGGCATTGGGCAGATTTTTCAGTATAGAAAGTACCGAAACATCCGCTCCTCCATTATAACTTGCCATCTGCCATCCACATGCCCATACGATCAGCTTTGTGAGCAGGAAATACAAAACCATTCCTGCAGCTGCGCTGCAAAGACTTCTTCCAATGTGGGCATGGACCTTTTCTCTGTCCACATTGCGGAACAGAAGCAGCAGAAGATATGTCAGCAGGAGCAGACAAAAGTTATCAAGGCTCGTCTGATAGCACGCAAGGCTCATGACCAGAAGCAGTGCTCCCTGTACGACCGCTTTTCTAAAATCTGCGGCACGAACCACACGCTCTGCCGCCAGAACAGAAAACAAAAATGAGCAGCCAAACACCGGCGACTGAAACCGATATGACAGCTGTATTCCAGTGACCGTGCTGGCCAGAACAGCCACACCTGCCAGATAGGTCACGGCAGAATCCTTCTCTGTAAAAAACTTCCGAAGCAGGGTAACAGCCAGCGCCGACATGGAAAGCGTCAGCAATGAATTGAAAGGTTCCGTCTGGATGCCAAACCGCAGCGCATCGATCACCGGCCAGAGCCATCGGCCCGTGACTACCTGCCAATAGCCGCCGAAGAACCATGTATTGTTCCACAATCCGTCAAATGTATTGGTCAGCCGCTGACTGATCAGCAGGAAAAACACTACCGCCGAAAACAGCAGCATCACCAGAAAATATCTTAGATCCGATATATCCAGCCCAAGGTCGTCCGGTTTCTGTACATCGATTTTTTCTTTCATCGTTATTTTCTCCATCTGTCCTGTTTTATGTTCTCAGGCTCATTTGTTATTCATCGATCAGATAATCCTCTGAAATTTTGATCACATATACGCCGTCCATTTCCTGCATGGAGCCTTTCTCAGGGAATGTCGGCATTCGTTTGATTTCTTCTGTCCGGATCAGTTCGTCATATACCTCATCACTGCACAGCTCCAGCTGCATCGGTGTGAGGTCACGAAACACCGCATTCCATGAATAGCGCATTGTGGCAGCATTTTCTTTTTTGAAAAGGCCCACCTGTGCGTAGTCGTTTGCATCCCAGTAGATAACATGTGTCCGGAACAGTGGGCTTGCACTGGGGCGGCCTACCAGCATCACCGGCAGTTTTTCCGGCAAATCATAATAGCCCTCTGCCACCAGCTCACTGGCCACAAGGTCCGCGATTTGTTTTGTTGCCTTGCGTCCCTCATACATCGCCTGCTGATCGATAGCCGACATGAATACGCTCCCGTAAACGACAGCAGCCGCCGTAAGCAGGATCAGTGCTTTTTCTGCTTTATTCCAGCATTTGCGGAACGCATCAGAGGCTGTTTCTCCCTCCCGGCTGCTGTCCAATAGCCAGAAACAGACCGGCAGGAACAAGGCCAGACCTCCGGACATGGGAATATAAAACGACGCCTGCGAGGTTGCCACCATAAATACCGTGCACATCATGGGCAGCACCAGCAGCGCTGCTGTGCCATAGAAAGTATTTTCCCAATCTTTCCGGCGTATGAGCCGAACCAGTCTGCACGCAAGCGCGGCACCCTCCACACAAAAAATCAAAGCAAATACAACTGCAGTTTCCTGCAGCATATTGTGTTTTACAAGGGTGCCAAAGAAATACCGATAAAAAAGCTCATAGCACTTTTCAACGCTGGAAGGAAGATTTTTCAGAATTCCAGACACTGAAATATCTGCACCACCCTGGTAATCGGCCATCGCCGTTCCCGTCGCCCACAGTGTAATCTTTAAGATCAGCAGATACAGCACTGCGCCGGATGCAGCACTTGCCAGGCTTTTGCAAATATATTCCCGAATCTTTTGTTTTTCTCCATTCTGGAAAAGTAGTAGGAGAAAATAGGCCAGCAGCACCAGACAGAAACAGGCAAGGTTCGTCTGGTACAGGCCAAGGCTCAGTGCCAAAAGCACCGCTGCCGGCACAATGCTGCTTACGGCTGATTTTCCCCGGATCACGTGCTCTGTAGCCAGCATTGCAAAGAAAAACGAAAATCCGTACTCCGGTGCAATGAAGTGAAACGAAAGATAGCACCCGACCACAACATTGGAAACATAGCATAAACCTGCGAGCCAGTCAATGCAGGATGTTCTCATCCATGCCGGTTTGAAGAGCATATGAAGCCTGGTGACTCCAAGAGAAACCAGCACCAAGCACACCACCGCATTGATGGGTTCTAGCTGCAGACTGAAACGCAGATAACTGGTCACCAGCCAGAACCATCGCCCATTGGAAAGCTCCCATGCTCCCGCCATGTACTCAGCCGTTGTCCACAGACCATCCACTGTGTTCGTCAGCTTCAAGCTGATCAGCGGAAAATAGACCATCACCGCAAAGCCCAGCATCACAAAGAAATATTTCTTATCCAACTCCCGCAGCCAGTGTCTGATATCTGCTTTTATTTTTACAAACATGATATTCCTCTCCATCCATAAACTTCTGCTTTTCAGTATATCAAACTCTTCCACATGGTTCAATAAAAAAATCCCCTGCCGGGCAGTCGGCAGAGGATCTTGCGTATTTTTTCCAGAGTGCTTTATTTTGCCACGATTTCTGCAGCCAGTGCATCCATCTGCGCTTCGGCAGCAGCATTGGCAGCACTGCGGATGGTGACCACAGCATCACACACGGCGATGTTCTTCATGCTTTCCAGCTCGGCGCGCATGAGCTTTGCGGCCATGGGTGCCCATGTGCCATTCTCCATCAGACCCACCGTGCGGTTCTGGAAGCTCTTGGTCTTGAGGTGGGTCAGCAGATTTTCCATCGGCGGGAAGAGGAAGCCGTCGTAGGTGGCGCAGGCCAGCACGATCTTTCCGCAGCGGAAGGCTTCGGTGACGGCATAGGACACATCCGTGCGGGTCAGGTCCATCTCCACGACCTTTGCGCCCTTTGCACGCAGCTTTTCGGCCATGAGGTGGGCTGCTGCACGGGTGTGGCCGTGGATGGAAGCACTTGCCACAAGGATCTTTTCCGGCTCCTCGGGCTTGTAGCTGGACCAGATGTCGTAGTAGTTCAGGTACTTGCCCAGATCTCCGGTCAGCACCGGGCCGTGCAGCGGGCAAATGGTCTGGATGTCCAGAGCCGCGGCCTTTTTCAGCAGCGCCTGCACCTGCGGGCCGTATTTCCCCACGATGTTCAGGTAGTAGCGGCGGGCTTCGCTGGCCCAGTCGGCCTTTTCGTCAAACTTTGCCACAGCGCCAAAGCGACCGAAGCCATCCGCAGAGAACAGCACCTTTTCGGTGGATTCATAGCTGACCATGACCTCCGGCCAGTGCACCATGGGGGCAAACACAAAGGTCAGGGTATGTGCACCGAGAGAAAGGCTCTCGCCGTCCTTCACCACTACACGGCGCTCCTTTGCCACAGCATCAGCGCCAAAGAACTGGTCCATATACAAAAAGGTCTTGGCGTTGCCCACCACCTGCATCTCAGGGTAGAGTGCCGCCAGCTTTGCAATGTTGGCACCGTGGTCCGGCTCCATGTGGGAGACTACCAGATAATCCGGCTTACGGTCTGCCAGAGCTTCGGTCAGGTTTTCCAGCCAAGGCTCAGTGGCGCGGGCATCCACGGTATCCAGAACGGCGGTCTTTTCGTCCAGAATGACATAGGAATTATAGCTCACGCCGGTGGGCACCGGGTACTGGCTCTCGAACAGGTCGATGGTGGTATCATCCACACCAACGCCCAGAATAGCTTCACTGATCTTGTTTACGCTCATAACGCTCGGTCTCCTTATTTATAATTTTATGCAGTGCCGCGTTTCTGCGGCGGTTGTTTCTGAGAGCAGTTCCTATTATAGCACATTGTTAGAAATTTCGCAAGAGATATTATTCTTCCCCATTTTCCGGCAGCTTTGCCATCACTGGCTTACCCGGTTCGTTGTCCAGTTCCAACAGCGCGGCAGCGGCGCTTTCGTCCATGGTCTGCACAGCGCGCAGCTTGCGGCTGATGGCACGGCTGCGCACGCCGATGAGGTTATCCAGTTCTTCGTCGGTCTGGCGCAGACGCTGCTGCATCTTGGAAAGCCCCTGCCCGAACTTGTCAAATTCGGTCTTCACCGCACCCAGCAGCTGCCATACCTCACCGGAACGCTTCTGGATGGCAAGGGTCTTGAAACCCATCTGCAGGCTGTTGAGCAGCGCTGCCATGGTGCTGGGGCCTGCAATGTTCACCTGATAGTCCCGCTGCAGCACTTCCAGCAGGCCCGCGTTCACCACCTCGGCATACAGGCCCTCAAAGGGCAGAAACAGGATGCCGAAGGCCGTGGTGTAGGGTGGCTCCACATACTTTTCGCGGATATCCTTGGCTTCGGCCCGCAGCACCAGTTCCAGCGCGTGACGGGCGTTTTCCACCGCCTGCGCATCACCGGAGGCCTGCGCATCCTGCAGATGGGCATAGGTGTCGCCGGGAAACTTGGAATCAATGGGCAGCCAGACCGTGCCGCCATCTGCACCGGGCATCCGGATGGCGTACTCCACCCGCTGGGTGCTGCCGGGGATGGTGGCCACGTTGGTGTCGTACTGTTCCGGAGCAAGGATCTCCTCCAGAATGGCCCCCAGCTGGATCTCGCCCAGGATGCCGCGGGTCTTCACGCCGGAGAGCACCTGCTTCAGCCCGCCCACGTCAGCGGCAAGGTTCTGCATCTCGCCCAGGCCCTTGTACACCTGCTCCAGCTGGTCGTTGACCGCCTTGAAGCTCTCGGTCACCCGCTTCTGCAGAGCATCCTGCAGCTGCTCGTCCACCGTGTGGCGAATCTCGTCCAGCTTCTGGGCATTCTGGGCCTGCAGGGCAGTCATGCCTTCGGCCAGGGTGCGGCGCATTTCTTCCAGCTTGCGGGCGTTGGAGGCTTCCAGTCCCTGCAGCCGCTGCTCCATGGTCTGCTGCTGGGCGTTCTGCCCTGCCGTCAGGGTGCTGCTCATGCCCTGAACCGCCGTTTGCAAGGTCTGGCTGATCTGACCCATGGCTGCAAGGTCCTGCCGGGACATCTCTGCCAGTTTTGCGTTCATCTGCCGCTGCTGTGCTTCCAGCTGCTGGCACAGCCAGTCTTTCAGGGCTGTATCCTCCTGTCCGGCAGGCTTTGCTGTCCGGTACAGCAAAAGCGCCAGCATCAGGCAGATCGCAACCAGCAGAAACGTATAAATGAATGCCAGAACTTCCATGGGATCGTCTCCTTTTCATCACAAGACCCGGGCCATGCTTCCGCAAAAGCCCGGGTCACGGTCGTTTTATGTCGTTTTTGTCTGCTCCTCCCAGAAGGCTGCGGCGCGCTTCACCCAGCCCTCGGCATCGGTGCCGTTGCCGGTGCCGATGCAGTGGGGTGCGTGGTCATAGGTGACCCGCTCATACGGAACATTGCAGGCCTGCAGGGCCTTTTCAAAGTCATCGTACTGACCGGGCATACATGCCGGTCCCAGCATGGTGTCATCGTTTCCGCGCCAGAAGTACACCGGAGGGTATCCCTCCTCCACCGCCTTGTCCAAAGAGGTCCAGTAATAGCGCCAATCATAGGTACCAAGGTCGTACAGACCGTGATACACCGGCTTCATCACGGACGTGTTGGAAACCGAATACCCCAGCAGAAGGACTGCAGGCTTCGCCACCTGATACTTGGAATACCCCCGCTTGCGGTTTGCAAATACGCCTTCGATCTGTCCGCCGGAAGAATAGCCCACCAGCGCGTAGTTCTCCGCCTGCACACCAAGCTCGTCCGCATGGGCCGTGATGTACGCCACAGCCCGCGCCAGATCCTCCAGAGGTGCGTTGTCGCTCGTGTCCATCCAGGTGCGGTAGCGCAGCACGAACGCTGCATAGCCCAGCTCATGCAGTTGTGCCGCCGTTGCCATGCCCTCCCGCAGCTCTCCGCTTGTAAAGGCAATGTTGCCGCCCAGTACCACCGCATACTTTGCGTTTGCCTGCTCAGCGGGGAAATAATACAGCTCTGCCGATGCCCGGGACGGTATGGCAGCGATCTCTTCATCGGTGTAGATCTTGTAGGTCACCTGCCGGCCGGCGTTGTAATTTTCCACCACCATGTTCAGGGCCGCCGCACAGTCTTCCGCCTGCTCCTGTCCCACATACTCGGTCAGGGTCTCGTTCTGAAAGCGAAGCCGCAGCAGGTCGATTTGGTCATCGGCATTGCCAAAGGTAAAGATCCCAGACCCCGCGATGCTGAGGTTTTGCCGGATCTCCCGCATGGTAGTCCGAGGCGTGATATTGGCTTCGCCGTATTCCGCTGCAAACGCCGCCGGCAGCAGCAGGAGCAAAAGGCCGGCACTGAGCAGCGCCGCCATGATCTTCCGCTTCACATTCATCGCTCCTTTTCCGTTTTTATGCACACTGTTCTTCCCAGAAGGCAATCGCCTCCTGCACCCAGCCCTCGGCGTCGGTGCCTTCCCCGATGCCGACACCATGGGGCGCATGGCGGTAGACGCTTTCCTTATAAGGCACGCCATACGTTTCCAGCGCCTTGTGCAGCGCCGGGCCCTGCTGCCAGTAATTGAACGCGATCAGCAGGATATCGTCCTGACCATACCAGAAGTAAGTGGGCGGGTAATCCGCATCCACGCAGTCGGAAATGTTGTAATCGTAGTACCGCCGTTCCAGCGCATCTGTATCCAGCAGAACATGGTAGAGCGGCTTCGTCTCATAAAAATTGTTGATGGGGTACGCCAGCAGCAGTGCACCGGGCTTCGGCACGCCGTAGTTCGGGTAACCCAGCTTCTTGCCGCCAAAGATGCCTGCGATCTGCCCGCCGGAAGAATAGCCCACCAGCGCATAATCCTCCGTCTGCACGCCGAACTGCTGGGCATTCGCAGTGATGAACTGGATGGCCCGGCCAAGGTCTTCCAGCGGGGCATTGTCCGTGGCGTCCAGACCGATGCGGTAGCGCAGCGCAAACACCGCATAGCCCTGCTGGTGCAGCTCCCACGCCGTGGAAACGCCGCCGCGCATCTCGCCGCTGTAGAATAGTGCGTTGCCGGAAAGCACCACGGCGTACTTTGCGCCCGGCTGCTCGGCCGGGAAATAATACAGCTCGGCCCGGTCACGGCTGGCGTCCTGCGCGATCTCCTCCGGGCTGAACAGCTTGTAAGTGATCTGTGTCCCGGCGTTGTAGGTCTCGATCAGGTAGTTCATCCCGGCCACACAGCTGTTGACCGACTCGGTGCCGATCACCTGTTCCATGGTGTCGTTGTCCTTGCTGTGCCGCAGCAGGTCGCAGTCACGCTCCCAGATATAGACATACGTATACAGCCCGGAACCCTTGATGCTGGGGTTTTCCCGCAGCTGCTTCATCGTGGTCTTCGGCGTGATCTCCGGTGCGCCGTATTCTGCCGCCGAGACCGGCAGCGCGATCACCAGCAGCAGGCCAATGCACACCGCCGCCATGCGGAGCATTTGCTTCATTTCATTTTCTCCTTCTTCAGCCGACCTGTTCCTCCCAGAATGCGACAGCATCCTTCACCCAGCCCTCGGCGTCGGTGCCGCGGCCGGTACCGATGCTGTGCGGTGCGTGGTTGTACACAGTGACCTTATGGGGCACTTCATGGGTCTCCAGTGCCTGCTCCAGTGCCGGGCCCTGTTTTTCAAAACCCATCAGTGCTAACACCTGATCGTCTTTTCCATACCAGAAATAGACCGGCGGATAGTCATCCGTCACTGCTTCGGCCAGGCTGGTCATATAGTAGCGCCACTCCCGCGTACCCGGATCGATGAGCACATGATAGGCCAGTTTTCCATAAGTAAAATCCACAAACGGATAGGAAAGCAGCAGCACGCCGGGCTTTGGCACCGGATAGTTGCCATAGCCGATTTCCCGGTTCGCAAACAGGCCGCCAAGCTGTCCGCCCGCCGAGAAGCATACCAGCGCATAGTTTTCCGACTGGACCTGGAATTTGTCTGCATTTTCCGTGATCAACTGCACTGCCCGGCCCAAATCCTGCAGCGGTGCATTGTCGCTGGCAGCCAGAAAGGAGCGGTATCGCAGCACAAACACGGTGTAACCCATTTCATGCAGCTGGTACGCTGCCGAGCCGCCCTCCTCCATCTCCGAGGTGACGCCGTTTCCATTTCCCGGCACTACAAGTGCATACTTTCCGCCCGGCGTGCTGGCTGGATAATAGAACAGCTGTGCTCCGCCCAGCGAAGGATTCGCCTCGATCTCCTCCGGCGTATAGATCTGCCATGTGACTTGCACGCCGTTGTTATAGTTTTCGATTACCAGATTCATTGCCTGGGCACAGTCTTCCACCAGTTCCGGCTTTGCATACTGTGCCAACGTCTTGTTCTGCCAATACAGGCTTTCAATGGGCAGCATTTCCCTGCAGTAAGTATAGTAGCCCGAACCCTTGATGGACGGATTTTCCCGTAGTTCTTTCATCGTTGTCTGCGGCGTAATGTTCGCTTCGCCCTGTTCCACCGCAAACGCTGCAGGCAGCATGGCCAGCATCAGGCAGACGCTGAGCACCCCCGCGATCAGACTTCTCTTGTTCACACCAAATTCCCCTTCACATCTTTATTTCCGCGTTTATTTGCACTGTTCTTCCCAGAACTCGGTAGCCAGCTTGATCCAGCCGTCCGCATCGGTGTGGCGGCCTGGGCCGATGGCATGGGGCGCATCCTCATACACATGGCACTCGTAGGTCGCGCCTTTTTCCTTCAGCGTCTTTTCCAGCAGCGGGCCCTGCAGGCAGTAACCCATCCGCTTCATGTAGACGTCATTCTTGCCATAGAAGAAGAAGGTGGGGGTGTAGTTCTCATTCACCACGTCCGAAATGTTGGTCCAGTAATAGCGCCAGCCCACTTCCAGCGGGTCCATGATGATGTGGTACACCGGCTTGACCTCAAAGAAATCGTTGATGGGGTAGCCCAGCAGCAGCGCCGCAGGCTGCGGGATGCCAAAGGCCTTGTAGCCGAACTGCTCGTTGTCCGAGCCGATCAGGCCCACGATGTGGCCGCCGGAGGAAAAGCCCATCACGGCGTAGTTGTCGCGCTGCACACTGAACTGATCTGCGTTCTCATACAGATATTTCAGCGCGTTGCCGATGTCGTATACCGGTGCATTGTCACTGGCGTTCAGGAAGGAGCGGTACCGCAGCACGAACACCGCATAGCCCAGCTCATGCAGCTGGTTTGCGATGGACGCGCCCTCGTTCAGCTCTGCCGTGGTGTTGCCGCCGTTGCCGGGCACCACCATGACGTACTTTGCGTTCTCGGTCTCGGCCGGGAAATAGAACAGCTGCACCATGCCCAGCGCCGGAGTCTCGGCGATCTGCTCCTGGGTGTAGACCTGCCAGGTGATCTGCACACCCTTGTTGTAGTTTTCAATGACAAGGTTCATGCCCTCGGCTGCATCTTCGGCCGCCGCGTAGCTGACGTAGCCCGAGATCGGCGTATCGTCATACGACGTATCGCCCTCGATCCACTCGTTGCAGTAAGTATAGAACCCGGACCCCTTGATGCTGGGGTTTTCCCGCAGTTCCTTCATGGTCGTCTGGGTGGTGATGTTCGGCTCCCCATACTCGGCTGCGAATGCTGAGACTGCCAGGCACACTGCCACGCACAGGGTGCCCACCGCCGCGAAAAACTTCTTCATCGGTTTTTTGACCTCCGTTTATCTGCCCGGCCTTTCCGGCCCGGCTGCTTTATAAACTTTATTGTATCATAAACCGTCCCATTGTCAAAGCAATTCTGTGCAGTCCGGCGCTTGTGCAGCGGCTCGAATTCTGCTATACTGAAAACAGTTTTGGATAAGAGGGTGCAGGCGTTTTTCAAACCGCCTGCCGGGATCAGAGTATGAGTGAAATTGAGGTCCGGTCCATGCGGCCGGAAGATTGGAAATCCGTTTCCAGAATTTACCTGGAAGGCATCGCCACCGAGCATGCCACCTTCCAGACCGACTGCCCGCCCTATGCTGCCTGGGATGCTTCCCACATCCGGGAATGCCGTCTGGTTCTGCTGGCAGGCGGCGTCATTGCGGGCTGGACAGCCCTGCGCCGGGTGGACCCGCGCTGGTGCTACCGGGGCGTGGCCGAGGTGAGCATTTATGTGGGCGAGCGCTTCC
>ERZ773168.3189-NODE-3189-length-11829-cov-2.768813_pt1 | contig 11829 bp, 8 predicted proteins | sample MGYA00511261_ERZ773168 | MGnify/ENA primary metagenome ERZ773168 (study PRJEB29015, sample SAMEA2737855) | human gut metagenome | biome: human gut; feature: human-associated habitat; material: faeces | place: China | collected 2012 ... | reverse complement strand
AATAATAATTCCAACATATAATGAACAAGAATCACTACCATTTTTACACGAAAAATTAAATGAGATTATGGGACAAATGCCAAAATACGATTTTGAAATATTGTTTGTAAATGATGGAAGTAAAGACAAATCATTAGAAATTATAAAAAAATTTAGAGAAGAAGATGGAAGATATAATTATATTGATTTTTCAAGAAATTTTGGACAAGAAATAGCAATGGCAGCAGGGCTTGATTATGTAACAGGAGATTGTGCTATATTTATGGATGCAGACTTGCAAGATCCACCAGAATTAATACCAGAACTTGTAAAACATTGGGAAGAAGGATATGATGACGTTTATGCAAGAAGAAGAAAAAGAACTGGTGAAGGTTTTGTAAAGAAATTTACTTCAAAAATGTATTACAAGGTATTGCAAAAAATGACAAATGTAGAGATTCAAAAAGATACAGGAAATTATAGGTTAATAGATAGAAGATGTATAAATGCTTTAAAGGAAATGACAGAATCTGAAAGATGTTTAAAAAGTATGTTTAGTTGGATTGGCTATAATAAAAAAGAAGTTTTATTTGATAGACCTCCAAGAGTTGCTGGAAAAACAAAATGGAATTATATAAAATTAATGGATTTAGCAATAAATGGGATAACATCTTTTACAACATCACCACTTAGACTTGCAATTTGGGTTGCTATTCCAACATTTATGATGCTTATTATATATGCAGGATATGTAATAGCTAAGTGTTTTGTAACACATACAATGGTACAGGCTTTTCAAGCTATAATATTACTTATTTTATTTTTCTCTGGAATTCAAATACTTCTTTTTGGTATAGTAGGTGAATATCTAGGAAGAATATTTAAGGAAACTAAAAATAGACCATTATATTTTGTAAATGAACATAATGGAAAAAAAGAAATGAATGAAAAAAATAAATTCACACTATTAAGAAAGGTAAAGAAAATATGAAAAAGGCAGAAGTGCAAATGATAGAAAAAAAGAAAAATAACAAAAATCAGATGTATACATTTTTTGTTATGTTAATGTTTGCTGTAATAATATGTTCAAATTTCTTTAGAATGCATTTTTCACAAGATACATATTGTATAAATGTAGACTATGGATATGATAGATATATAAAGCATTTTCTTTCAATAGGTAGAATTTTAGGGGCAGTGCAAATGTTTATTACCAAAAAACTAAATATACCATTTGAAACTATGGTTATAGGAAGTTCTGTATCAGCAACTATATTATTAACACTATCTTGGTTTATACTATATAGTTATACTATAAAAATTGCTAAAATAGGAGAAAATAAAAAGAAACAATTATTAATAGCTGGAATTACATTTAGTATAATATTTAATTTTTGTACATTTGAAACATTAGTATTTGCAGAGGCAATAGTACTTGCTTTTTCAATATTATGTGCTACACTTGCATCTTGTATATATACATCTAATCTTAAGAGAAAAAACGTATACACAGCAATATTAATTTTTCTAACAATTCTTGCATACCAAACAAGTACATCATTATTTTTAATTATTACCTTGGTATTTATAGCATTTAAAAATAAGGGAAACATAAAAGAAATATTAAAAAAATCAATATATGTTGGATTGATTTATGGAGTTTCAATGATTTTGGGACTACTTATAACAAAATTTATGGGAAACTACCTTGATTGGGTTGAAAGAGAAACGACATTGTTAACAATAAAGGAAATGATACAAACAATATTTAAGTATTTGGATTTTATTGTAATAAAAAACTTCTATATAGAACCAAAGGGATGGAATTTTATTGTTATTATATTTTTAACAATTATATTTATTACAGGATAATAAGCTGTTAATTAACGACAATTTTTACATGTTCCACCATATAAAATCCCGGTGAAAGAGTTAAATAAACAGGTGAATTTTGTAATACCGATACTTTATGCACCAATACTCCCGATAGATTCCACACACTTACTTCACAAGGCTTTTCACTCTTCAATGTAATCTCCCTACCCATATAGGAAACTTTCAATCCGCTTCCCGATATATCCGCACGTTCTTCGATTCCAGATTCATTTCCGGCAGTAACCGTATATTTTTCCAAAACAGACATCTGCGGACGATCCACGGTATAATTATTAGAAGGCTGTACAGCCAATTTATAATCACCCCAACGAGAACCTGCCGACCAATAGGTTCCCGGCACACCGTTATCCCGCAAATAGATCAACAGATTTTCCAGTGTCTCCAACCAACGAGGATCATCGTCGGGAACTCCATATTCACCCAACAACCCTCGCTTATTATATCGTTTCAACCACTCCACGAAATACTTTGCACGCTCAACACCCGTATTAGCCGTAACACCATCGGCATCATAAGAATTTAAATATTGACCGGAATAATCCTTATCAAAATAAAGATGTGCCTGAAATATGAGATTATCCGACGGATCTACCAATGTCCTAAGATTATCGCTATACTCGACCCAAAAACGTGCAGAACTGAATGAATCGCCGCATACGATAATAGGAGTTTCCGTATCTACTTCTCGAATAGCATCGATAACTACCTGAGCTATATTCACCCAGGGAGCCGAAGGATGCATAGAATAAGGCTCGTTCATAATATCGTATCCCCAAATATTATTATAATCCTTGAACTCCTGCGCCAATTTTCTCCACACATCGGCCAAATGTTCGGCAGTAAGGTTGGACGACTCCCCTATTAACGTATAGGTTTTCCCACCATCGAACGAATAACGAGCAAAGTTATGTAGATCGAGAATTACAGGCATACCTCTGTCCTCGGCAGCCTGAACAAAAGTTTTCATTTTAGACAACTCCGTTGCATCCAAAGGTCCGTTCATTACACGTTGGATACGTTCCCAACGAAATGGAAAACGGATAAGGTTCAATCCCTTCCCCTTAAAATAATCGAGGTCCTTATACGTTGGATACCCATAATGAGTACCATCTACCCCGGGATAAATACCGCCGAACTCTGCCCCCGATAAATTCACTCCAAAATAATTTTGAGTTCCGTCCCCTACATACTCTGCCTTTTCAATCAGCTCGATATTGTCTATAATATAGATAAATTTCTGACGCCCTACTTTCATCAATAAGCTCAACTCATCTGTATGTTCACCGGCAAGCCAAGCCGAAAGAATCGTTTCGTCCAACCAGAATTCAAGCGTTATCCATGTATTTAACTCACCGGTTTGCCAAGAAGCCGAACCCGGCCAGCATTTATTTCCCACATTATCTTGTACACCCAAATCACACCCTACCCAATGTATATTCTCGCCACACGCATCGATAACAGCCAATTGTAACCGCACACCCATATAGTCCGTCAAAACCTTACCATTAGGCAAGGTAAACGGAATCGAAGTCGCTGCAAATTCACTGCTACTTACCTTCAAAACCTTCGACGAAGAATTATTTACATCTTTCAAAGGATTATCAATCCATTCGCAAACCCCGCCCCATGCATTACCGGCTCCACCGAGCCCCGATTCAAAATCATTGACTAAAAACTTATCATTAGCACTTGCAATCAATACGAAAAATAAGAATACAGATGATAGCAATTTTCTCATGGTATATTCCTTTCTACTAAAATTTTTACAAAGGAAGTTTTTGATTCAGGCAAATACTACATCTTTTTTATCCTATACTGACACTTTAACCAATCGACCCTCAAATAAATCCGAATGACAACTGCCATTTTTAATAATTCCTTTTTTATCTATCTTTGTATTTACAAAATGAATAACCATGAATAAATCATTATTGACACTAAGTTTAATACCCATAGCCTCGGTAATGCATACATACGGTACAAGCCATGTACCCGATAATCGTCCGAATATCATTTTATTTTTGGTAGACGATATGGGGTGGCAAGATACGTCTCTCCCCTTTTGGACCCAAAGAACCCTGTATAACGAGCGTTATGAAACGCCTAATATGGAAAAATTGGCTCAGCAGGGTATGATGTTCACTCAGGCCTATGCTTCCAGTATAAGTTCTCCCACCCGATGCAGCTTGATGACCGGGTGTAATGCCTCGCGCCATCGAGTCACGAATTGGACTCTACGGAAAAACACGAAAACCGATGCCGTCAGCAATACTCTGGAAGTTCCCGATTGGAACTACAACGGCATAGCACAAGTTCATGGAACAAACAATACCTTTATCGCTACTTCTTTCGTGCAATTGTTAAAAGACAACGGTTACCACACGATCCACTGCGGGAAAGCCCATTGGGGTGCAATAGATACTCCCGGAGAGAGTCCCTACCATTTCGGGTTCGAGACCAACATTGCAGGACATGCGGCCGGTGGCCCGGCAACTTACCTGAGCGAGCGCAATTATGGATACGACGAAGCAGGCAATTCTACATCGCTGTTCTCTGTCCCGGGATTGGAAAAATATTGGGGAACAGGCACATTTATGACAGAAGCCCTCACCCAAGAAGCCTTAAAAGCCCTCGATAAAGCTAAAAAATACAATCAGCCGTTTTACCTCTACATGTCGCATTATGCCATTCATGTTCCCATAGACAAAGATGTCCGTTTCTACGACAAATACAAAAAGAAAGGATTGTCGGACAAAGAAGCGGCTTATGCTTCGCTCATCGAAGGAATGGACAAAAGTCTAGGAGATATTATGGATTGGCTGGAAAAGAATGGTGAAGCCGACAATACCATCGTTATATTCATGAGTGACAATGGAGGATATGCGACAGGAAGCGGTTGGAGGGACGAACCTCTGTATACCCAAAATTTCCCGTTAAAATGTGGAAAGGGCTCTGCATACGAAGGAGGAATACGCGAACCTATGATCGTCCGTTGGCCCGGCACGGTACAACCCGGCACACGGTGCAACGACTATCTGATTATAGAAGATTTCTATCCTTCTATTCTCGAAATGGCCGGTATCGACGATTACGATGTTCCACAAGAAATCGATGGTATCAGTTTTGTTCCTCTGCTAAAACAGACCAAAAATCATTCGCAGGGACACAGCCTTTATTGGAATTGTCCGAATATATGGGGAGAAAAAGGACCGGGAATAGGACCGTCCTGTACCATTCGAAAAGACAATTGGAAAATGATTTACTTCTACGAAACCGGAGAAAAAGAACTATACGACATACCGAACGATATAGAGGAGAATAACAACGTGGCAGCTTTATATCCTCAAATAATAAACAAGTTATCCAAAGAGCTCGGCAAATTCTTACGACAAACGAACGGACAACGCCCCTCTTTTAAAAAAACAGGGAAACCTTGTCCCTGGCCGGACGAAATTTAAGACATAATTACAGGACTATTAACAAGGGCAATAGATAGATGTCTATTGCCCTTCATGTTTTCTAACGGAAATATTATTCTATCTTGATTTCAAAAGGTGTAGCCGGAAGTCCTACCGAATTATATAAATTGGCATCATCGGGATTATCGCCCCATGCATACCGCACCGACACCGGGTCTATCACATCGGGACATGAAAGAACAACCCGATCTTTCCCTGCCACCTTAGCCTGCACCCATTTATATACTCCGTCGGTTCCGGCAACGGCGAAACTCATTAAATTTACAATCAGCCCATCGGCTACATTGTCGAATTGTACGACAATTTTGTCTTGCACCCGACGAACGGTCTTAGGCATAGGACTTTCACAAACCACATCGGAAAATCCATAATCATTATGAAAGGCATGCAAAGCCAATCTACGTCCTACCTCCTGTTTATTTTTAGGGTGAATGTCTTTTGCTTCTCCTATATCGATAATTACAGCCTGACCGGTATGAGGTAAAGAAAGTGTTTGCGTTTGGGCTTCACGAACTTGCGCCCACAAACTTTCCGAAGGGACTTCAACCGCATCCATATAATTAGCAAGTTGAACCCAATAAAATGGAAAGTCTTTCCCCCATTTTTTCCTCCAATCATTAATCATAGCAGGGAACAGGTCGTAATACTCTTTGGCTCGATTGGTATTATTTTCACCCTGATACCATATAACTCCTCGCATACTCAATCCCACCAAAGGATTAACCATAGCATTATAAAGTAATGAGGGATAAGCATTAGGCCCATATTCTACAAAATCGAAATCGGAATTTGAAGCTGAAATTTTATATTTCCATTTTCCGGATAAAGGAATAGTCTTATCCCCGACCTTCAAATAAATTTCATTCGCCGGGCCATACAAACCTCCACCGCCTCTATAATCCGATATTTTTAAAGTAATCTCATTCAATTCTTTCAAGACACCGGCAGGAACACTGTATAGGCGTCGCACGTCGTAACCGACGGTCTCTCCTATTTTTTGTCCATTAATCCATGTAATATCATCATCGTCAATCACATGCAAACTCAAAACCGCCTCTTTCCCTATATAATTCTCCGACAATGTAAAACGACAGGTTTGCCACACCACTCCATCGAGAGAGACCAGTTCTTCTTCGGACCATAGTCCGGGAACACTCACTTCTTTCCAATCGTCTTTGGAATACGAAGGCAAATACCACTTTTCAGAAATACCCGGTTCGGCTTTCATCGATTCGACAAATTTAGCTCGATTTTCATCGCTACGGCGAACGTATTCCTCGAATTGCGAAGAACGCATACGATCTTGCAATCGTTTGTACTTGGGGAACTTGTCGATAGCGTCCATACTCATCCAGCTTTCAATATCGGTTCCACCCCACGAAGTATTGATAAAACCGATAGGAACACCCAATTTCCGGTATAACTCACGGGCGAAGAAATAACCTACTGCCGAAAAATCACCGGCACTCCCCGAATCACATACTCTCCACTCACCCTGCAAATCGGAAAGCGGACGATGCGACATCTCTTGTTTCACATTAAACGAGCGCAAAAAAGAATAATTCTCGGCGTCTGCAATCTCTTTTTCGGCATTCATCGCAGCATGTAAACGGAACTCCATATTGGATTGCCCGCTACATATCCAAACTTCGCCCAGCAAAACATCGTCGAAAGCGAGGCGTTCTTTTTTCCCTTTCACGATTAACGTATAAGGGCCACCGGCCTCCATAGGACGTAAAGTTGCGTACCATTTACCCGATGCATCGGCACGGACACTCGTCTTCTGCCCATTCAGTTCGACAGTAACTTTTTCTTTCGGGCTCGCACTCCCATAAATTGATTGCCTCGTTTCGCTGTAAAACCATGTGGTCGGCAAAGATGTGAGGCATGGAAAGTTCGGCCGAAAGCCTTGCAGAAAACGTTCCACATAGGAAAACCAATATCAAAAACGAGAAAGCCTTTTTCATATAAATATCGATTAAAGATTAATGTGTTGCAGTCTCTAATTTAAGTTTATGACTCCCCGTAAAGAAGATCGTATCGCCGTTATACGTCACATTGTCTTCCAACGGGGTAAACATCGCCGACACACATTCGGGCAAATCGAACTCATAAAGAATATTACCCTTGTCGTCCCGTTTCCACGAAGTCGAAATGCAACCGTAAGGTGTCTCATGTTCGATTTCGAGATAGTCCAAATTTTCGGGGAAATACGGACGTAATGAAACATGCCGGAAAGCCGGGTTCGATTCATCGATTCTCAAACCACCCAACGTTTTATACAACCATGCCCCGATCTCACCGAACATGATATGATTCAACGAATTATCGATAACGACATCGATTCGCCAATTTTCATGTAAGGTCGTCGCCCCGTTCTTTATCCAATACCCCCAAGAAGGATATGTTTCTTGTGTAGCCACCCGATAGGCTGTTTCGGGATAACCGTTATCAGATAAGGCTCCGAGGAGAGCTTTACTACCCAGCAACCCTACATCGATATGGCACGAATCCTGTACGACTCTGCGGTTCAACTGCTCTGCCACTTTCTCCCTATATCCATCAGGAACAATATTCCAATAAAGAGGCATAGCCAACTCTGTTTGAGTACCCGATGCATAAAGACCGGTCTCTCTGTCCAAATAACGGTCGTTGATCGATTCTTTTATCCTATCGGCAAGCGCTTCGTAATAAACCGCATCATCGACATAACCGAAGAGTTTAGCAGCTTTCGCCATAATAGATACATCGGTATAATAATAAATAGAAGTAGTCAAAGTCACATCGCTTTTACTTCTCACCGGGATCCAATCGCCAAGTCCCCAATCGGTCAAGTTATCTTTGGAAATAGACTCGATATAAGCTACATATTTCTTCGCCGAAGGATACATACGCCGCATAAGAGTCTCATCACCATAAAAACGGTAAATTTCCCACGGGATAATGATCGACGCGCTTGTCCAATCCACGCCATTCGCCCAATCGAATCCCCATACCGAAGTCGGTACGATACAAGGATAAACACCGTTTTCACGTTGCTCGTCTATAAAATCGAGCAACCACTTCTCATAAACCGTAATCGCATCGAAATTATACAAAGCCGTCTCTATGGCAATGTGTGCATCGCCCGTCCAACCATTTTTCTCCCGTTGCGGACAATCCGTAGGATAACCGAACAAATTATCCAAATAGGAATTATTGGTGGCCGTCCATATTTTGTTCAACAAATCGGACGAGGAACGAAACCGTCCTATCTCCGGCACATCGCTGTGCATCTTCAATGCTACGATACTATTTTCATCGAGTGCTATCGGTTCGGACGAAGTCACCTCTACATATTGGAAACCCTTATAATTGAACTTAGGAGTAAATCGAGTCTCCCCGTCCCTCAATATGACGATATCCGTTTGAAACGGGTCACTGTCGTCGGTCGGACGATAATGGTAATCGATATTCGCTAAATTCACCGTACCGTCTTCATTCAGCATCTCCCCATGTTTCAATCGTAAAACAATGCCCGCTTTCCCCTCTACCGAAAGTTCCACCGTTCCCGCCATATTCTCAGGGAAATGATAGACAAAACAAGTATCGTTTATTTTTACAAACCGTGAAGCGTCGTGACGGACGATTTCCTTCACCGGCACAGTTAATTGAGCCTCTATTCGCTGGGTAGGAGCAGATACTTCCTTAGCATTTTTCCATTGTGAAACATCGATTCCCGATGTATTCCAACCCTCGATTTCCTGCCGTGCATCATAGTGTTCCGCCGTATAAATGCTGTTGAATATCACAGGACTGTCGGTCGTTACCCAGCTGCTATCGGTCGATATAGTTTCGATACTTCCGTCGGCATACTCGACTCGTACTTGCATAATAAATGCAGGGCGGTTACGCCACGAGGCTTTATCGAAAAACCAAACTGCCGTGGATTGATGATTATACCACCCGTTTCCCAATTGTACCCCGATGACGTTCTCTCCCTCCGACAAATTGGGCGTTATATCATACATAACCGATAATACCCTTTTGTCGAAATGAGTGTACATAGGATCCAAAAAATGGTCCCCTATGCGTGAACCATTTACAGAAAGTTCATATAAACCGGCAGCAGCGATAACCGCATAAGCATGTTTTACGTTTCTCCTCACTTCGAAATCCTTTCGGAAATAAGGAGACGGGCGATAATCCTTATCATGGCCATCGCTAATCCATCGTGCATCGCCCCATTCTTGGGGAGACATCATACCTGTGGTGAACGACGACAGCAGTGAGCAAACAAAGCGATTCTCTCTTTTCGTTTTATATCCGACTTTCCAATAATATTTAGTCCAAGATTGCAGCGAATCGCCGGCGTAAACGATCCTGCGAATATCACTCGGAAGCTCGCCGCTATCCCAACATTGGCCAGAGCCGTTTATCACTGCCATACTATCGGCAGAGACCCATACCCGACAAGACTTTACCGAATCTGTCTTCACGACGGGGATTTTCCACGACAATCTCGGCGAAGACATATCGATTCCCAACGGTTCCGACAAATATTCACACATTAAGGAATACGGAGCCTCGGGACTTGTACTGCAAGCCGCCAATATACAACCTGATAATATGCTCAATCCGTAACTAAATACCCTGTTCATCATCGCTTATATCTATATAATTAGATTTTATTTTGTTCGGCAATCTCACGGCGATTCTCCAAATCGGAAGAAATCTCGGACAATCGTTTTTCGCTCAAAGGATACCTCGAAATAAAAAGTGCCGATATTCCGGTCGCTATGGCCGGGAATATACTCACCATCAAACAAATCCCGGTCAATGCCGATTCTGATTGTATCATATTGGCCTCGAACCCGAAATAGAACAACAGCCAACCAGTCAAAGAGCCACCCAATGTCCACCCCAATTTCTGAGACATCGACGATGATGAAAAGATAAGGCCCGTAGCCCGACGCCCGGTCTTCCATTCCGAATAGTCCGATATATCGGCATACATCGACCACAGCAACGGAGAAACAATACCGGCACAAATACTAATGATGATTTGCAACGCCAATATTCCATAAATACCGTCTTTGGGTAAGAAATAGAATAGGATACTGAATATGGTAGCCCCTACCGTCGCCGTCAAAAAAGTATATTTTTTACCCATCAACCGTGTAAACGTAGGAACCAACATAATACCCAATATGTTAGCAGCTTGTCCCAAAACAAGATAAATGGTGATGAGCGTAACCGAAGCACTCATAAAGGTAAAAGAGAACGTGTCGGAGGCCTCTACATAATATTTGAAATAATAGACAGCCGAGCCGTCTCGTAAAGAATTAAACCCGATAACCATGATACCGGCCACCAAAAGAATCCACCACGGTTTGTTCGTAGCCAAATCTTTCACATCGTCTTTCAAAGATGTTTTCTCTTCTTTGATAGGCTTTACCCGTTCTTTTGTCCACGAAAAAGTAAGGAAAAACATAATAGCCGCCAATATGGCAAAAACAACGGCAGCCATTTGCCAACCGAATGCCTGTGACGGAACGCCGTCGACTATTTTCATTTTGCTGAATATATCGACCAACGGCTCTATCAGGAACAACACCAAAATACTCCCCCCGAATGCAAAAGTCATTCGGTATGAAGACAATGATGTACGAGTCTGCGGGTCGGGCGACATTACCCCTAACAACGAAGCGTATGGCACATTGACAAACGAGTACACCATCATCATGAGCGTATAAGTGACATAAGCATATACGATTTTCGATATTTCGGAATCTCCACCCCACGACGAAAAAGTCAATATGCCGCATAACCCGAAAGGTATGGCTCCCCATAACAAATAAGGGCGGAATTTTCCGAAACGAGAGTGCGTACGATCACCTAAAATCCCGATAAAAGGATCGAGGAATGTATCCCAGATACGGGTAATCAAGAACATGGTTCCCACTACCGCTGCCGAGATTCCCACCACGTCGGTATAGAAAAATAACAAATACATGGTGAAGAGCTTCCAAAACATGGAAGAGGCGGCATCACCCAGACCATACCCTATTTTTTCCCTTAATTTTACGTGTTCCATGATATCTTATTTCAATATTTTTTTATTATGATCGACCATAGCGATAATAGTCCGTACCGATTCTATCGAACGCAATCCGTCGGCAGGCGTATGCAAGCAATAATCCACCAAACGGTCTACTGTCGATTCGGCAACGTGCATACGCGTATCGGACGAAGCATAGTATATGTACACTTTCCCGTCTTCATCGGCAATCCAACCATTGGAAAACAAAACATTCGAAACATCTCCTATGCGTTCTTCATCGACCGGGGCCATGAAATATCCGGCAGGCTCTGCAATCATTTTGGTCGGATCCTCCAAAGAAGTCATGTAAAGATAGAGCACATAGCGCAATCCGGCAGCACAACAACGAACCCCATGAGCAAGATGCAACCACCCTTTTTCAGTCTTAATCGG
>ERZ773168.3188-NODE-3188-length-11831-cov-3.267154_pt1 | contig 11831 bp, 10 predicted proteins | sample MGYA00511261_ERZ773168 | MGnify/ENA primary metagenome ERZ773168 (study PRJEB29015, sample SAMEA2737855) | human gut metagenome | biome: human gut; feature: human-associated habitat; material: faeces | place: China | collected 2012 ... | reverse complement strand
GTTGGAGATTTAGTTACATATACAGTAAGAACAACTGTTCCTTATCAGGAAGTAAAAGGGAATGGTGAGAGACTTGTTAAGAAGTTCAATGTATCTGATACATTAAAAGGTGCTACATTCTACCTTACCGGAGCTCCTGTAAAAGGAACAGCAGCAGTTAATACAATTACTGTAAATGGAGTAACAGTTGAAGGATTCGCAAACCTGGATGAAAGTTTACATGGAAAAAGCTCTTTTGATCTTAATTTAATGAATCTTGTAAAAGATGATAACACATATGCAGGTCAGGAAGTAGTTATTACTTATACTGCTCTGGTAGATAAAGCAAATATAGTTGAAAACAAAGCTACCTCTACACAGGATCCGACTGGTACAACCACAAAAACATATTCAGGTAATGCAAAAATTACAAAATTAGAAGTTAATACAACAAATGTATTAAAAGGTGCAGAGTTCGTTGTATACAGAATGAACGGTGACGTAAAAGAGTATGCTGTAATTGATGAGAATGGTTGGATTACAGGTCAGTGGATTGCAGAAACTACAAAAAATGAAGTTCCGGCTGGATTAGGAACAACACTTACTACCGCTGATGACGGAACTGTTACTGTAAAAGGTCTTAAAGCTGGTGATTACTATTTCAAAGAGGTAGTTGCTCCAGATGGATACAGCATTACCAATGATGATATTGCATTTACAATGGCAGAAACAAAAGATGAGACTACTGGAGCAATTACAGGCGTTGCTCCAACACATCCAGAGCTTATCAAAATGTACGACTCCAAACTTTCCGCTCTTCCATCAACAGGTGGTATCGGTACTACAATCTTCACAATCGCTGGATGCCTCATCATGATCGCAGCAGCTGGCTTATTCTTCGCAAGCCGCAAAAAAACAAACAAATAATCTTTCATGATTATTTATAACCAGATATGGAATCCGGGGCACTTGCCCCGGATTCATAAAAAATAATACAACAGCAAGGAGAATTCGGATGAAAAGCAAAACAAGCAAATTAATGATTGGAATCATATTTTTAGCCGGTTTGTCCTTACTGCTGTATCCCTTCGTAGCTAATCAGTGGAATAACTACAGACAGAAACAATTGATCAGCAGTTATGAGCAGACAGTATCTCAAAAAGAAGCATCCAACGGAATCGACTATGATGCAGAGCTTAAGAAAGCAGAAGCCTACAACGAAGCCTTACTTCCAAGTATTCTTCCTGACTCTTTCGCCATTGCAGATGCCAGTGAGGAAGACCAGACCTACATGAACACACTGAACATTGCCGGTGATGAGATGATGGGAATTGTAGAGATCCCAAAGATTGATATCAAGCTTCCAATCTACCACACCACAAAAGAAGATGTTCTGAAGCAGGCCGCAGGTCATCTGGAAGGAAGCTCCCTTCCGATTGGTGGCAAAAGTACCCATTCCGTTATCTCCGCACACCGCGGACTTCCCAGTGCATCTCTTTTTACAGATCTGGATCAGCTGAAAAAAGGGGATCATTTTCTGATCCATGTATTAAACGAAACCTTATGTTATGAAGTAGATAAGATTTCCGTAGTAAAACCGGAAGAAACCTCTGCTCTTGCAGTAGAAGAAGGAGAGGATCTTGTAACACTTTTAACTTGTACTCCATACGGAGTCAATACCGAACGACTTCTGGTCCGTGGTCACCGCGTACCTTATGTGGAACAGGAAGTTGCCGACGAGAAGACACCACTTAGTGGCATCAGTCTTCACACAAATTATCTTCTTTGGGTAATTGTTGGTCTTGCAGTTACCGCATTCTTCATTCTTGTGTTATACTTAAAGGAGAAGAAGTTAAAACAGAAAGCTCTCGAAGCCGAAGAAAAGACCTCTTAAAAAAAGAATGGGAACGAGAAAGGAACATTTGCCTATGAAAAGAAAAATCTCAACCTTCCTTTTCGGTCTGTTATTCTTGATAGGATTTGGGATTCTGATCTACCCGACGGTATCCAACCAGTGGAACACCTACAGACAGAATCAGCTGATCAGCAGCTATGACAATACAATACAGGACATGGAACCGGAGGACTTCACCTCTGAGTGGGAAAAGGCAAAAGCTTTCGATGATACCATTCAGCAGAACAACCTCTACGGAGATGTATTTGGTGAAGATGAAAATGACATCAAAGACACCGAATACTGGAAGATTCTGAACGTTGCAGATGACGGAGTAATGGGATATCTTTCCATTCCGAAGATCAACATCAAGCTTGCCATTTACCATGGTACCGGTGATGATGAACTTCAGACCGGTGTCGGACATCTGAACGGCACAAAGCTTCCGATCGGAGGAGAGAGTACCCACAGTGTTCTCGCAGCTCACCGTGGACTTCCAAGCGCAAAGCTTTTTACCGATATCGACCAGCTCAAAGCCGGTGATAAATTTTACATCCATGTACTGGATGAAGTCCTTGCCTACAAGGTAGATCAGATTCTTCCGATGGTAGACAAAGACGATCATGAAACACTGGAGAAAGCACTCCAGATAGAAGAAGGAAAAGATCAGGTAACTTTATTTACCTGTACACCATATGGAGTCAACTCCCATCGTCTTCTCGTAAGAGGAACCAGAGTTCCATATAACGGCGAAGAGGATGCTACCGAATCAGTTACAGATTCTATGGTAAAAGCCATTCAGAATTATTATATGCTCTATTTAATTTTAGGACTTTCAATCACGATTCTTGTGATCATTCTCTTAAGATTTCTTTCCAAGAGAAACGCTCACAAAGAATAACCAAGATTTCTTAAGGAGGACATGAGGCGATGATGAATAAACGATTAAAACAGGGAACAACGTTTTTGTTAGCTCTCGCTCTTGCATTTCCGCTTCTCACTCTGCCTGGTGCCAGAGCTGCGAATGCGATTAAGACGGACCGGAAGTGTTCGGTTGCATTTAATGTAAGCGGAGAAGACAATGAACTGACAGCTGATGGCACTAACATTAAAGTGAATCTTTATAAGGTGGCAGATGTAGACGTATCCGGTAACTATACCGCAACCAAAGATTTCACCGGACTGGATGTATCTTCGGTAAGGGCTGATAATAACGATGCAGCAAGCAAATGGGCTGAGCGTGCAAAGAAAGCAAAAGAAAAGCTGAGTGATTCCGTAAAACCGGTCGATACAGTTACCTTAACAGGTGGTATCGGAAATAAAGATGATCTTGATACCGGACTTTACCTTGTAGATACACCGGAAGTAGTTACCACGAATTATACCTATACCTTTACACCTTACCTGGTATCACTTCCGACCAATAACTATTATAATATCGAAGATGAAGCTAACAGAAACGATGACTGGATCTACGATCTGACAGATAGCAATGCGATTGGTCTGAAACCGGAAGAACATGCAAGATACGGTGATCTGGTGATCAACAAGACACTTGAAAATCACAATGCAACAACCGGTAAAAAAGCAACCTTCGTATTCCAGATTAAGATTAATAACACAGAAACCCGCATCGAGTCCCTTGACTTTGAAGCCGCAGGTAAATCTTCCGTAACAATTACAAAGATTCCTGCAGGAGCTGCGGTAATTGTTACAGAAGTGTACAGCGGTGCAAGCTACAAGCTTACCTCAGCAAATGATCAAACGGCAACGATTGTAGCAACTGATAGAGGTGCAACTAACACTCCTGCATCCGTTTCATTTACAAATGATATCGATGACAATATGAATGGCGGCTACGGTGTAAAAAATAATTTCAAGCTGAACGAAAATGGTCAGTATCAGTACACCGAACCGGCAGAAAAGAACTAGGAAGGGGGAGTCGGAATGAGAAAGTTACATAAGAAACCACTTATCATGGCAACGGCAGCACTTGCTCTTACCGGAACCCTGGCAGTTGGAAGTGCAATGGCATACTTCACAACTTATACAACAGCCGGTGGCGGTGTGAAAATGAATATGGGATTTACTGAGACAGTCCCATACGAAAAAGTAGATGAAAAAGGGAAACACGTTACCATTAAAAATACCGGTGATTATGATTGCTTCGTAAGAGTAAAAGCATTTGCCCCAATGGAACTTACCTATACTGCTGATCCGGATAAATGGGAAGCCAAAAATGATGGTTATTGGCACTATAAAGAAGTTCTTCCGGCAAAAGAGTCAACCTCGGAACTCAATATCTCTTACAAATTCCCGGAAGGGAAGGATAAACCGGAAGAATTCAATATCGTGGTTATCCAGGAATGCACACCGGTTCTTTACGATGAAAATGGAAAGCCATATCCAGACTGGAATCATGTAATCACAACTGAGACAACAGAAGACAGTAAAACCACAGAATAGGAGGGAACGAAGATGAAAAAGAAAAAGAAATCATTTCCAAAAAAATCGGCCCTGCTTCTGACAGCATCAGCGCTCCTGTTGATTGGCAGTACTGTCGGCAGTACACGTGCCGCACTCACCTACTACAGTGAGAATTATTCCGCACAGATCGAGATGCAGAATATCGGCGTATCTCTTTTAGAGAATGGCAATGTCGTCAGCAGCCAGGATTTTACATCTAAGAACCAGAAAGAAGTAACAAACGGGGAACTCCTGACAGGCCTTCTCGGAAAAAATGAGAAATTCGCACCCGGAAAGAAATACAAAGAAGAGCTCAGTGTTCAGAACAGCGGTAACATCGACACCTTCGTCCGTGTGATCCTTACCAAGAGCTGGCAGAACAAAGAGGGCGAGAAGAACACCACTCTTTCACCGGATCTGATCGAACTGAATTTCCTTACCGCTAACGGCTGGGTAGTTGCAGATCAGCAGACCACCGACGAAAGAACCGTTCTTTATTACACAAAGGCAGTAAAAGCCGGAGATACCACACCGGCATTATCTGACACACTCCGCATTGATCCGAAGATTGCAACAGAGGTAGAGAAAACAGTAAAGGACAAAACCATCACTTATACTTACAAGTACAATGGTTACACCTTCCACATTGACGCAGAGGTGGATGCAGTTCAGACACACAACGCAAAGGACGCGATCAAGAGTGCCTGGGGCGTGGACGTAAATGTATCAGACGACGAAACAACAATGAGCTTACAGTAGGGAGGTACAGAGTATGAAAAAGAAAATTTTGTGCCTCGCCATGACAGTGATAATGGCAGCAGGGGTACACACAACTGCATTTGCAAAGGATTATCAGGGAGCCGACGGATGGCAGGTTCATTTCACCGGCGACAAGATGGAAAGCAATTTTGAAAACAAGACTGTTTCCGATGAGCTGGCAACGATCCAGCCGGGTGACAGCATCGAATTGAAGGTTCAGCTGAAAAACTCCGATAAAGGCGAGACCGATTGGTACATGACCAATGAGATCATCCAGACACTGGAGGAAGCACAGGAATCCGCTGAAGGCGGTGCTTACGAATACAAGCTGACTTATGTTGGAAGTGACAATACCGAAAAGGTACTCTATAACAGTGATACCGTCGGAGGTGAAGGTTCTTCTAAGACCGGTGAAGGTCTGAAGGAGCTTGGAAACTCTACCGAGAAATATTTCTACCTCGGTCGTCTTGCTTCCAATGGTACCGGAACCGTACACCTTACCATCGGTATCGAAGGTGAGACACAGGGCAATGGTTATCAGAACACGCTCGCAAAGCTTCGTATGAACTTTGCAGTGGAAAAGGTAAAAGTAAGCAATACCATTACCAAGACGAAAATCGTCAAGACTACCAACACCGTTAAGACCGGTGATACCGCAAGAGTTCTTCTCTTCTGTGTGCTTGCACTCATCAGTGGACTGATCCTTCTTGCATATGGTATCTACACACTCAATAAGAACACAAAAAGACGCAGACAGAAAGGAGAGTAAGCAGATGAAAAAATGGAAAAGATTACTGGTTTCTCTTCTGACTGTATCAATGACGATCGGTGCATCCACGATGAGCGTTATGGCTGCTAACGGGTATACCTATAAGGTAACTTTATCTGCAGGTAATAAAGGAACGATAAACGGCCAGGCTAAGGAGGAGCGGGATTCTCTTGTCGCCGGTTCTACTGTTACTTTTAATCTGAAGGACGTTCAGGTAACCGATGACAAATACTATGTCAAAGGAATCCGTCTCAGCGGACGTGACAATGAAGAAGCTCTTGCTTCTCCTGTATTAGACAATGTAACCGGCGATGCCGACTATGTAGTAGCCTATGGAATCAAAAAGGACATGGTTGCCTACACCGTAAACTATCAGGATGCTTCCGGTAAGGCGCTTGCAGAAAGCCAGACCTTCTACGGAAATGTCGGTGACAAACCAATCGTCGCTTATCAGTATATTGAAAATTATATTCCAGATGCTCTTGCACTTACCAAGACTTTGAGTAATAATGAATCTGAGAATGTATTTACGTTTACCTACAAACCGGGTGCTACAGACCGTGTTGTTACAACAACAACCACCATCACAACGACTGTTCCTGGTACAGCAACTCCTGGCACAGGTACCGGTAATGTCGGTACAGCAGGTGGCACGACAGGCGGCACAACCGGTGGAACTGCCGGAACTACCGGTGGAACTACAACCGGAACTACCAGTGGCACTACAACCGGAACTACCGGTGGCACAACAGACGGAACCACAACCGGTACAACCGATGGTACAACGACAGATAACAATTCTCAGGATACGACAGCTAAAGATAAAGATACTGCAACATCTGAGGATGAACAGACACCAAAGTCTCTGGTAGATCTGGATGATGAAGACACTCCAAAAGGAAATATCGATGCGAAAGACAAGACGAGCAAGACTCCGATCGCAGCAGGGATCGGCATTATCGTTGTTGCGGTAGCAGCTCTCGTAGGACTGATCGTATTCTTGAAAAAACGTGCAAAATAAAAAAGCGCGGCACTAAAGGAGAAGTCTTTTTTGAAGAGAACGAAGAAAAAGAAAAGCCCGGTGGCTGCATTTTGCAGTGCACTGGGCACTGTTTTACTGACAGTACTGATTCTTGCCTGTATTCCGCTGACGCTTCCGAAAGCTTTTGGTTTTCAGATGTACACCGTGATCAGTGGGAGCATGGAACCGGCGATCCCGACGGGAAGCCTGGTCTATGTCCGGTATGAAGAACCAGACACGATCGTCAAAGATGATGTCATTGCTTTTTACAGCAACAATGCAGACGGCTCGATCATCACCCACCGTGTAGTATCCAACAGCCCGGCGATGGGACAGTTTATCACCAAAGGGGATGCCAATGAGGAAAAAGATATGAATCCGATTCCTTACAACAACTACATCGGAAAAGTAAAGCTTTCTGTTCCGGTTGTCGGCGGTATCGCACAGGCTGCAACCGGCACTGCCGGAAAGATTGCTGCCGCATCCATCATCGGTCTTGCTGTGATTCTTGAAATCGTTGCTGCCATGCTTGACAGACGCGATGACGAAGACGAATAAGAGAGAACGTTTTTCATTTTAGCTTGCTAAAGTGTGAAACATTTGCTAAAATAATATCAGATTGTATTGTCAGAAGAAGATGGGGGAATTTCACAATTCTCCCATTTGTCATATATTGAAAAGAATGGAGAGGTGAATGGATTGTTATCCAACCAGATTTTACAGAGAACAATCAATGAAATAGGGGATATCATCGAGTGTAACTGTTCCATCTGGAACACAGACGGAGTGATGCTTGCAGCTGTAGGTAAGGAGAAACCTGCAGTAAAAAAAGCTGTCTGCTCATTTTTAAAAGAGCTGGAGGTTACCGGCGTAGCGGAGGAGCACCTGGATGAATGCTATGGTCTGTTCCCGGTTTATGATGATGATGAACTGACTTATATTTTCGTGATCGAGCACAATAATGAGATTGATGTGCATACCAGCGGACGCTTAAGTGTCTGCCAGCTGGAGAGCCTTTTAAGATCCGGAAGCGAACGTCTTGACCGTAACCGTTTTATCCAGAACCTGCTCCTGGATAACCTGCTTCTCGTAGATATCTACAATCAGGCGAAAAAGCTTGGTATTACAGTGGAGCAGCGCAGAGTCGTCTATCTGATCGAACCGAAGAATCCGGATGACACGATCGTCCTGGATATGATCCGTGGGATTTATTCCTCGGGAACCGGTGATTTTGTTACTGCCGTAGATGAGGGACATATTATTCTGATCAAGTCCCTTGACAGTACGGATGATTATGATACGATCCGTTCGACTGCCGATATGCTGGTGAATGCGATCAACACCGAAGCTATGGTCAATGTCCGGCTTTCCTTCGGAACCATCATTCCCGAACTCAAAGAGGTCTCACAGTCTTACAAAGAGGCAGGCATGGCTCTGGATGTGGGGCGTATCTTCTATCCGGAACGCAATATTTTATCCTACCGCGAACTCGGTATCGGACGGCTGATCCACCAGCTTCCCGTTTCCTTATGCGAGATGTTCCTGGAAGAAGTATTTGCCGGAAATACCGTTGATCAGTTTGACGAAGAAACCTTATCCACAGTTGATAAATTTTTTGAAAACAGCCTGAATATTTCGGAGACAGCGAGACAGCTTTTCGTCCACCGGAATACGCTCGTCTACCGGCTGGAGAAGATCCAGAAGCAGACCGGGCTGGATGTCAGAGTCTTTGAGGACGCCCTGACATTTAAGATTGCTCTGATGGTCGCAGACCACATGAAATTCATAGAAAACAGAAAATAGGAGGACATGATATGGTGAAATTATACGAAGGCGGTGCCTATCTTTTACACGGTACTGAGGTAATTGCAGATGCACCCGATGCACTTGCTGCCGTAAAAAGCAAGACAGGTATTGAGACAACAAAAGAAGCTGCTGCAAAAGAGACAATGGCTTATGGGATCTTAAGTGCGCATAATACTTCCGGTAATATGCAGCAGCTTCAGATCAAATTTGACAAGCTGACTTCGCACGACATTACCTTTGTCGGAATCATCCAGACTGCAAGAGCATCCGGACTGGAGAAATTCCCGATCCCTTATGTTCTGACCAACTGCCATAACTCTCTGTGTGCAGTCGGCGGTACGATCAATGAAGATGACCACATGTTTGGACTGACCTGTGCGAAGAAGTACGGCGGTGTCTATGTTCCGCCTCATCAGGCCGTTATCCACCAGTTTGCCCGTGAAATGCTCGCAGGCGGCGGCAAGATGATCCTTGGTTCTGACAGCCACACCCGTTATGGTGCACTCGGTACCATGGCAATGGGAGAGGGCGGACCGGAACTTGTAAAACAGCTTCTGAACAAGACTTATGATATCAAGATGCCGGGCGTTGTCGGAATCTATCTGGACGGCGAACCGGTGAAAGGTGTCGGACCGCAGGACGTTGCCCTTGCGATCATCGGCGCAACCTTCGGCAATGGCTATGTCAATAACAAGGTCATGGAATTTGTCGGACCTGGCGTTGGCAAATTAAGTGCAGACTTCCGTATCGGAATCGATGTTATGACGACAGAGACAACCTGCCTTTCTTCTATCTGGAGAACCGATGACAAGATCAAAGAGTTCTACGATATCCACGGAAGAAGTGATGACTTCAAGGAACTGGAGCCTGGCGCAGTCGCTTACTATGACGGTCTTGTATACGTCAATTTGAGCGAGATCAAGCCTATGATCGCCATGCCGTTCCATCCATCCAATGTCTACACCATCGAGGATGTCAATGCCAACCTTGCAGATGTTCTCCACGATGTAGAGCAGCGCGCGCTGGTAAGCCTGGACGGTGCTGTGGATTACTCTCTTCAGGACAAGATCGTAAATGGTAAGCTTTATGTCGATCAGGGTATCATCGCAGGCTGTGCCGGTGGCGGTTTTGAAAATATCTGTGCTGCCGCAGACATCATCCGTGGCAAATACATCGGATCAGATGAATTTACCTTCAGTGTTTACCCGGCAAGTACACCAATTTACATGGAGCTTGTGAAAAATGGTGCGGTTGCTGACCTGATGGAAGCCGGTACGATCGTGAAGACAGCCTTCTGCGGGCCGTGCTTCGGTGCAGGGGACACTCCGGCAAACAATGCATTTTCCATCCGTCACTCTACCCGTAACTTCCCGAACCGTGAAGGAAGCAAGCTGCAGAGTGGACAGATCGCATCTGTTGCCCTTATGGATGCACGTTCCATTGCCGCAACTGCTGCGAACAAAGGTTTCCTTACTCCGGCAACAGATTTTGATATTGAATACAAGAACCCGACCTACCACTTTGATTCCAGAATTTACGCCAACCGTGTATTTGACAGCCACGGCGTTGCTGATCCTTCGGTTGAGATCAAATTTGGGCCGAACATCAAAGACTGGCCGGCAATGAGCGCTCTTCCTGAGAATCTGATCCTGAAGGTCGTATCTGAGATCCACGATCCGGTTACAACGACAGACGAACTGATCCCGTCCGGCGAGACTTCTTCTTATCGTTCCAACCCGCTTGGACTTGCTGAATTTGCACTTTCCAGAAAGGATCCTGCCTATGTAGGACGCGCGAAAGAGGTCCAGAAAGCCCAGAAAGCGATTGAAGCAGGTACTTGTCCACTGGATGTACTGGATGAATTAAAACCGGTGATGGCAGCAATCCAGAAGTCTTATCCGGAAGTCGGCAAAGGAAATATCGGTGTCGGACATGTCAGATATTCAACTGCCGGCGCGAGTACGATAGAAAATGCTCAGCCATTAGTCTTGAACTATGTAAAAGGTACACTTGGTCTTGCACACAACGGTAATCTGATCAATGCGCCGGAGCTTCGTAAGGAACTGGCACTTACAGGTGCGATCTTCCAGACGACGATCGACTCCGAGGTTATTGCTTATCATATCGCAAGAGAACGTGTGAACAGTGCAAGTGCCGAGGAAGCAGTTATGAAAGCACTCAGAAAAGTGAAGGGATCTTATTCACTTGTAGTAATGAGTCCAAGAAAGCTGATCGGAGCCAGAGATCCATTTGGATTCCGCCCGCTCTGTATCGGAAAACGTGATAATGCCTATATTCTTGCATCGGAAAGCTGTGCCCTTGATACGATCGGTGCAGAATTTATCCGTGATGTAGAGCCCGGAGAAGTCGTAACGATCTCACCGGAGTATGGTATTCAGTCCTATAAGGATATGTGTCAGGAGAAGCATGCAAGATGTATCTTTGAATATATCTATTTTGCCCGTCCGGATTCCGTATTTGACGGAATGGGAATCTATGAATCCCGACTGATCGCGGGAAGATGTCTTGCAAAGGACAGTCCGGTAGATGCAGATATGGTTGTAGGTGTTCCGGAATCGGGAAATGCAGCAGCTCAGGGATATTCACTGGAATCCGGCATTCCATACGGAACGGCATTTGTCAAGAATGGCTATGTCGGCAGAACATTCATCAAGCCACAGCAGAGCCAGAGAGAGTCCAGTGTCCGCGTGAAGTTAAATGTATTAAAAGAAGCGGTAAAGGGTAAGCGTATCATTATGATCGATGATTCCATTGTCAGAGGTACAACCTCAGACCGTATCGTAGGAATGCTTCGTGAGGCTGGCGCAAAGGAAGTTCATGTAAGGATCAGTTCGCCTCCGTTCTTATATCCTTGTTATTTTGGAACGGATATCCCGGACAGAGAGCAGTTGATCGCATATAACCGTTCGGTTGATGAGATCTGCAAGATCATCGGCGCCGATTCCCTTGCTTATCTTCGCAAGGAGCGGTTGCTAGAGATCTCCGGTGGAAGACAGTACTGCCACGGCTGCTTTACAGGGGAATATCCGATGGAGCCACCAAAGGAAGATATCCGCGGAGAACATGAGAATTTCAAACGCGGTGAAGATTCAAAAGTAAAATAAAGAAATACAGGA
>ERZ773168.3187-NODE-3187-length-11842-cov-3.666921_pt1 | contig 11842 bp, 9 predicted proteins | sample MGYA00511261_ERZ773168 | MGnify/ENA primary metagenome ERZ773168 (study PRJEB29015, sample SAMEA2737855) | human gut metagenome | biome: human gut; feature: human-associated habitat; material: faeces | place: China | collected 2012 ... | reverse complement strand
GAAATCAGCGATGTCCTTAGATCATCGCAAAATATTTCAGGGCAGCCTTGATAGCATCTTCTTTCTCTTTCGGACACTGTGGCACTTTTGGATTTTCTGTCTTTGGCAGATTATAGTTCTCTCCTACTTCGATTCCACATTTCCTTTTGATTTGAGAAATATATAAATTTGAAACCTTCAAGCCAAATTCTTTCAGCACATAATCTTTGATTTCCTGATAGGTCGCTTTCGTCTCTGCACTGGTTGCATCCAGCTCATCTAAATCTAAGTCGATTTCTATCGTGTCATCTGGCTTCTGTTGGGACAAAAGAACAACCGTCTCCACATGCACCGTGCTCGGGAACATATCCACGCAGCAGATCTTCTCCACGCGATATCCTCTTGCCAGGAACACTTCAAGATCTCTCGCGAGGCTCGTCGGCTTACACGATATATAGATCATATTCTCCACACCATAGTTGATGATCTTCTCTAACGCCTTCGGGTGGATACCGTCTCTCGGCGGATCCAGCACAATATAGTCCGGTCTCTCCTCGATCTCATCGAGCATCTTCAGCACATCGCCTGCAAGGAACTCGCAGTTATCAAGATTGTTCAGCTTTGCATTCACCTTCGCAGCCTCGACCGCTTCCTCAACGATCTCCACGCCTACAACCTTCTTGCTGATTGGTGCCAGCATCTGTGCGATCGTACCGGTTCCGCTGTAGAGATCATAGACGATCTTATCCCCGAGCAGATCCGGATTGTCTCCGAGAATAAATTCCCTGGCTGTTGAATAAAGTACTTCCGCACCGAGCGAATTCGTCTGGAAGAAGGAAAAAGGCGATATCTTAAATTTCAGTCCGAGCAGTTCCTCATAGAAGAAATCCTGTCCGTAAAGGATGTCCGTTCCCTCGTTCTTTACCACGTCCGCCACGCTGTCATTCTTCGTGTGTAAGATTCCCTGAATCGAACCTGTGAGCGGAAGTGCACGCAGGCATTCCTGCCACGCAGCAAGCATCCGGCTCTCCTCGTCCGTATTCACGCTTCCGGCACACGGACATTTGCCAGTCTGTTCAAGAAGCTGTGCTTCCAGCGAACGTTTCTGTGCATGGAACGCATCCTCGTCCATCGTCCAATCCTGTGTCGTTGTAACAAGATCGATCAGGATTTCCTCCGTCTTTACCGCTTTACGTACAAGAAGATGGCGAAGATAACCGGTATGGCGCAGTCTGTGATAGAAAGAGACATCCTGCTTTGTAAAAAAGTCTAAGGTTGCAAGAAGTATCTTGCGGAAATCCTCATCCACGATCTGACAGTCAGACACGGTCACAATATCATAGAAGCTGCCACGCTTATGCATTCCAAGCGCAAGCGGTCCATCTTTATAAGCATCCCCGAAGGAGAATTCCATCTTGTTGCGGTATCCCTGTACGCGCGGGCTCCCCTTGATTCCAAGGAATTCATACTCACATGCATCGCCGATTGCATCCTCCATCAGACCACGAACCTGATTTTCCTTCAGCTTTAATTGTTCTTCGTAAGGAAGACTCTGGTATGTGCAGCCGCCACACTCCCCAAAATGCGGACATGGACTGTCGGTTTCAAGCGGAGATTTCTCTAATGTTTCAAGAAGACGGCCTTCTGCCTTTCCCTTGCGGACTTTATTGACCGCAAAAGAAACCTTCTGTCCGGGAATCGTATTCTTCACGATTACACGATCCCCTTCCGCGGTATACACCATTCCCTTATTCGGGAATTCCACACTTCTTACAATTCCTTCTGCAATCTGTCCTTTTTTCATGCTTCTTATATCTCCTTATTTCTTCTCTTATTACTTGACGTCAATTTTTTGTAATATCGACTCCGGCGGATCTTCTTTCCGGTCGACTGCCTCCTGAGTGGATCACGATTTTAGACAAAATCAATGCATTTGCGAAAACGTCTGCTGGACTCAAATTTTGTGTCCGAGCATTGCTTCGACTGTGGTGCTCCGGATGTCCGACGGACACGCACTGTGTCAGGCGAACATCTGGAGTTCCACTGTCTAAGCTTGAGCGGACAGCAAATCATCATAAGAGTCCAGCGGAGGTTTTCTGCAAATTCTTGGTTTTGGATAACTAGTGTCCACTTAGGAGGCAGTTGGCCGGAAAGAAGATCCGCCGGAGCCGTATTTCTTAAAATTGACTCATTGCTCGCGTAAAATAAGGGGACTACCTTACGCAGTCCCCTTACACTTTGTTCATTCTATTGATTACTCTTCGTTAGGAGTCTCTTCCTTCTTTGCAGCCGGCTCATCATCCTCATCTTCAAAGAAATCATCATCAAAATCGTCATCGAAATCATCCTCAAAATCATCAAGATAATCCGGTGTAAAGAAACGATAGATTCCATAGATTGCTGCAGCTGCTGCAACAACGATTCCGATAATTGCAAATGCAATCACGAACTTCGAAGGCTTCTTCTCCTCTTCTTCCTTCTTAAGTAAATTATTAAGCTTTACAGCGTTCAATACATCACCTTCCTTAACGGACGATAAAAGATCTTCCATCTTACTCATAGTAGGCACCTCTCCTTCTTAAGTTTTGATTTTCTTTATTATAACATATGTTTTCCCATTTTCCTACGAAAAATTATTGAAATCTATATCTTTTTTATTGAAATCTATATCTTTTTTAATTTTGCAAAAGTCGCAAACATCTTCTTGGTTCCGACCTTGTCAAAGTCCACCGTCACCTCATAATCCCGGCCTCCGGAGACAATGGAAGTCACCTCTCCGTCACCGAATTTAATATGGCGCACCCGGTCTCCGACTCCGTATGTGAGCCAGTTATCCCCGTCTGCTACCGAGCCGAAATCACGCTGGTTGGAAGGCTTCGTATAGACTGGTGCCGCCGGTTTTCGCCTGCCGAAAGTAGAACCATATCCTTCGCCCACTTCACTTCCATAACTGCTGTATTTCCCGCTGCTGCCATTGGCATTATTTCGATATCCATCACTTTGGCTTGCGGTATTTCCGTAATCCGGAACCGAACGGAACGCTCTACGCGCCTTCTGGAATGAGCTCTCCTGCACCGGTTCCTCGTAAGAACGCGGCTCATAAATTTCTCCTGCCAGCAGTTCCGGTGGAATCTCCTTGACAAAACGCGATACTGCTCCATACTGTGTCTGTCCACGCACCATACGCACGCGCGCCGAAGTGATGGTCAGATTCTTCTTGGCACGGGTGATTCCGACATAAGCCAGCCTTCGCTCCTCCTCGATCTCCGCCGATGCATTATCGCTCGTGATCGACATATAACTTGGGAACAGACCATCTTCCATACCTGCAAGATATACATTCGGAAACTCTAATCCCTTCGCACTGTGAAGCGTCATCAGTACGACATAATCACTGTCCTCATCAAGGCTGTCAATATCCGCAACGAGCGCCACTTCCTCCAGAAATCCACTGAGTGTCGGATGTTCCTCCCCATCCTCGTAATCACACGCCTTGCTGATCAATTCATCGATATTCTCGATACGCGCTTCTGCCTCATCGGTACCTTCTGCTTCCAGCTCATGCACATACCCTGTTGTCTCGATAATATCGCGCAGCAATTCTGATACCGATTCGATTTCTGCCTTTGCCCGCATCGATTGGATAAACAGTACGAACGGTTCCACCTTCGTCGCCGCCTTACCGATGCCCGGGATCTCCGATGCTTTCGTCAATGCAGTATAAAAGTCCATATCGTTTTCCGCGGCATAATTGCTCACACGGTTGATCGTGGTCGCACCGATTCCACGCTTCGGCACATTGATAATGCGTCGCACTGCGAGGTCATCATGGCCGTTATCGATGGTCTTTAAATAAGAGAGAATATCCTTAACTTCCTTTCTCGAATAGAAGTTCACGCCACCTACGATCTTGTACGGAATATTCGCTGCGATAAAACGTTCCTCGAACAGACGGGACTGCGCATTCGTCCTATATAATACCGCACAATCCTTATACTGATACTCGCCTTTGCGCACGTGTCTGGCAATATCGCGGGCCACATAATCAGCTTCCTCATTCGCCGTATCCAGCTGCTCGAACGTAATCTTATCTCCCTGTCCGTTGTCCGTCCACAGACTCTTCGTCTTACGACCGACATTGTTGGCGATCACACTGTTGGCAGCATCAAGAATATTCTGCGTGCTTCGATAGTTCTGCTCCAGCTTGATCACCTTCGCATCCTCAAAATGCTTCTCGAAATTCAGAATATTGTAGATATTCGCACCGCGGAATTTGTAGATGGACTGATCATCATCACCGACCACACACAGATTCTTATATTTTAGTGCGAGCAGACGGATTAGTTCAAACTGCGCCGTATTGGTATCCTGATACTCGTCAACCATGATATAGCGGAAGCGCTCCTGGTATGCATTTAACACCTCTCCGTCCAACTTAAACAATTCCACCGTCTTCATAATGAGATCATCAAAGTCCAAAGCGTTATTCTGCCTGAGTGCCTGCTGGTACTCTCTGTACACCTGTGCCTGACGCCGCTTCGTGTAGTCTCCTGCTGCGCGTGTCTCAAACTCGATCGGATCAACCAGTTCATCCTTCGCCGAAGAGATCACGGAGAGAAACATTCTCTCTTTATATAACTTCGTATCAATCTCTAGACGCTTGCAGATGTCCTTCATCAACGTCTTCTGGTCATCCGCATCGTAGATGGTAAAATTCGTACTGTATCCCAGCCGATCAATATATCTTCTTAAGATACGCACGCAGGTCGAGTGGAATGTGGACACCCAGATGCTCTCCGATCCGTATCCCACCATCGCATCAATTCGATCACGCATCTCGCCTGCTGCCTTATTGGTAAATGTAATTGCCATAATATTATATGGATTAACGCCCATCTCATCGATGAGATAGGCAGTTCTGTGCGTCAATACACGCGTCTTTCCGGAACCTGCTCCCGCGAGGATCAGTAACGGTCCTTCTGTTGTCTGTACAGCTTCTCTCTGCTGCTCGTTCAGTGAATCCAGTAAATTCATCGGTTGCTCCATTTCTTTGATTTTGAATTGATTATATCATGTCACCATGCGTTAGCATGATGACCTACGCCAGCATCAGCTGGCTTCATTATACCATAACGTCACCCGACAGAGAACATACATTCTGTTTTTTATCTAAAAAATTTCATTTAAAAATACCTTGTCATCTAGTTTTTAATACTATATAATGTCATATGAGGTGAGTTTGATGGAAAACGATGTAAAAGAATTCCTTAAAGCATTACAGAAAAAATTGAAGACAATCGACTATATTAAAACAGAAGACATTCCGAATATCGGTTTATATATGGATCAGGTCACAACCTTTATGGACGAGCAGTTAGAAGCCTGCAAGCGCCACGATGATGATAAGATTCTGACCAAGACAATGATCAACAATTATGCGAAGAACAATCTTCTTCCGGCACCGGAGAAGAAGAAGTATTCCAAGGAGCATGTGCTGACGCTGCTTTTTATCTATTATTTTAAGAACATCTTAAGTATCAGCGATATTCAGGCACTCTTAAATCCTCTGACCGATCATTATTTCGGCAACAAAGAGGGCTTCAATATGGAAGATATCTATAATGAAGTATTTGATCTGGAAACGGAAGAATCCGGTAAATTATTAAAGGATCTGAGTAAGAAATATGCGATCGCGCAACAGACATTCGCAGATTTTCCTGAAGAGGATCAGCAATTCTTACAGAATTTCAGTTTCATCTGCCTGTTAAGCTACGATGTGTATATCAAGAAAATGATCATCGAGAGTGTGATCGACCAGCTGCCACACGAGAACGCTCATTCGAGCAAAAAAGAAACCGGTAAATCCAGCAAGAAGGATACTGATAGGACAAGTGAAAAGTAAAGTAAAAAAGGATTTTCCGCAACAACGGAAAATCCTTTTCTTTCTTCATTCGATCTAATTTCCGGAAGACTCCTCTTCCTCCAGACGGTTGAATACCATATCATATCCATCATTTCCATAATTTAAGGATCGATTGACACGACTGATCGTTGCAGTAGAAGCACCTGTCTTCTCCGCGATATCCAGATACGTTCTCTGGTCGCGAAGCATCTTAGCCACCTCGAATCGCTGCGACAACGACAATAATTCATTCACAGTACATACATCTTCGAAGAATGTGTAGCATTCCTCTCTATCCTTTAAACATAATATGGCATCAAACAAGTGATCAACAGCTTCTGTTCTAAGTTTCTTGCTCATTGCTCTCCCTCTTTCATTGTTTTATGTAATTTTTATTACTACGTAATTTTAACATATTAAAGTTTTAAAGTAAATATCTTCTTGGATTTAAATTTGCAATAAATCTACCTTATGATATAATGAAGCCAGCTGATGCTGGCGTAGGTCATCATGCTTGCGCATGGTGACATAATATAATAAATTAAATATTCTGAAATTGGAGAATTTATCATGAAAAAAGTCGGTTATTTTTTCTCTGCCTTCTTACCGCTCATTCTGGCAGTGATCATACAATTTGCAGCCTCTCTGTTTCTCATGGGATGTACGGTTATGGCATTTATGATCCGTAACCCAAAAGAATCCTCCCCGATTGAGACACTCTACGATCTGATGTTGAACGCAGATTTCAGCACGATCATCATGATCATATACGCGATCATCTGTATCGCAGTCTTTGGCATGTGGTATTACCATTCGCTCGGCGGTGTATATCTGCCGAATGTCAAGCGTACCTTCAGCATCCGGCAGCTCACCGGTGTCGTTCTGCTTGTTCCGGGTATGCAGTTCTTCAGTAGCTATCTGATTGGCGTCGTATCGATGGCTTTCCCGCAATGGCTCGACCAGTATGAGGAGCTTTTGAAGACAGCCGGACTCGATTCCTCGATCACACTTCCGATGCTGCTTTATTCCGTACTGCTTGCCCCGGTCTGCGAGGAACTCATCTTCCGCGGCACAACGATGCATCTTGCGCGCAAAGCCGTACCATTCTGGCTTGCAAACGTGATGCAGGCATTCCTGTTCGGTCTGTTCCATATGAACTGGATTCAGGGAATCTACGCTTTTGCGCTCGGCCTTGTGCTCGGATATGTCTGTGAAAAAGGCGGAAGTATCTACTATTCGATCTTCCTTCATTTTCTCTTCAACTTCTGGGGAACGGTCATTTCAAACGCACTTGCCGGTATGGAAAGCACCGTACTTCTCAGTGTAATCATGCTCGTCGTAACGATCGTTTCGCTGACATTAGGCTTTTTCCTTTTTGTGAGCGGAACACGCATCAAAAGAGAAAGAAACGATGCAGACGATGCTGCAGCCGCTCTCTCTTAAATAAAACGCAATCTCTACTTCTTGTTATCACGGTTACTCCGGATAACAAGAAGTATTTTATATTCATATAACGCTGCGATCAGTACGATTGCAAAAATCACCACAAGACTGTACGCATCCTTCAGTTCGATTCCGATCACATCTCCCACACAAGGCACCATCAATCCAACCACAAAAACAAACTTGATCAGACGAAGCATGCGAAGTGTGTATTTTCGCACCTTTCCCACACATACTTCTGTTTTCAGACGATTCACCTGTTCCGGATGATTGCTCAGTATCGTAAGTCCTGCATAGACCAGAAGCAGTCCGACAATATTACAGATAAATTTGTAAGGCGGCACATGGTTGGACAAACCGTAATAAATCTGCAACCCTATGTAAATCAATCCGACGATAATCTCAATTGCCTCCGCAATGATCGCCGGGACCGTTAAATCTTCTTTTCGCATAATCGATCCTCATTTCCTTTGTTTCTCAATAGTATAACACAACTTTTCGTCCAATGCTTATTGAATTTCAACCTCCTTGTGCTATAATAAAATGCGGATTAGAAATCTACTTATTTTAGATCGAACTATAAAGGAGACCTCATGGAACATCTGATTTTACCAAAAGATTACAAATCTGAGCTGAATCTTCATGATACCCAGCTTGCGATTAAGACGGTTAAAGACTTTTTTCAGGCTTTACTTGCACAGAGATTACATCTGACGCGTGTATCTGCTCCACTTTTTGTTGATCCAGAGACTGGACTCAACGATAACTTAAACGGTTATGAGCGACCGGTTACTTTCGGCATCAAGGAACAGAACGAGAAGAATGCAGAAGTTGTACACTCTCTTGCTAAGTGGAAGCGTTACGCATTAAAGAAATACGGCTTTGCACTCGGCGAAGGTATCTACACCGATATGAACGCCATCCGAAGAGATGAAAGTACCGACAATATCCACTCAATCTTCGTTGATCAGTGGGATTGGGAGAAGATCATCTCCAAGGAAGACCGCAATCTCGACTTCTTAAAGGAAACGGTTCGCACTGTATACAAATGCCTCCGCAAGACAGAACAGTATATGGCGATCCAGTATGATTACATTGACCTGACACTCCCGAAGGATATCTTCTTCATCACTTCGCAGGAGCTTGAGGATATGTTCCCGGACAACACTCCGAAGGAGCGCGAGTATTATATTACAAAGGCCAAAGGCGCTGTCTGCATCATGCAGATCGGTGATGAACTCGCATCCGGCGAACCACATGACGGACGTGCACCGGACTACGATGACTGGGCACTGAATGCAGATATTCTTGTATATTATCCGGTACTTGATATTGCCTTAGAGTTATCTTCCATGGGAATCCGTGTTGATAAGAAAGCACTCCTCTCCCAGCTTGATAAAGCAGGCTGTCCGGAGCGCAAGGATCTTCCTTTCCAGAAGGCAATCATTGACGGAGATCTTCCATACACCATCGGTGGTGGAATCGGTCAGTCAAGAATCTGTATGTTCTTCCTTCGCAAGGCACACATCGGAGAAGTGCAGAGTTCTCTGTGGCCGGAAGAAGCAATCAAGGAATGTGAAGATCACGGAATTCAGTTACTGTAATTACAGATACCTATTTAAGCACAAAAAGACAATCGGTAATCCGATTGTCTTTTTTTATCATGCCAACTACTTAATTTCATATAATTTACGATTTCTCCGTCAAATAAATCATAAGTGACGCCTGCAAGCAGTCACACTTATGATTTGCTTGACGGAATTATTTTATCAACCTCATCCTTCCAGATCGTATAGCAGGCATCACTCGGCATACGAAGATCTCCTCGCGGCGATACCGCAACCGATCCGACCTTCGGACCGTCCGGGAGACAGGATCTCTTGAACTGCTGCGCAAAGAATCTCCGGTAGAATGTCTTCAGCCACTTTAAGATAAATGCATCCTCATACGTATCCCGGAAAGCAATCTGCGCCAGACGATAGATCTTCGCCGGAGCAAAACCGAAACGAAGCATATAATACAGGAAGAAATCATGCAGCTCGTACGGGCCAACCAGATCCTCCGTCTTCTGCGAGATCTTGCCATCCTCCGGTGGAAGAAGTTCCGGTGATACCGGTGTATCGAGTACATCCAAAAGTGTCTTCGCCAGCAGATCATCTCCGCATGTATCTGCATAATACCGCACGAGATGACGGACCAGAGTCTTTGGCACGGAAGCATTGACCGCATACATGGACATATGATCACCATTGTAGGTTGCCCAGCCAAGCGCCAGTTCCGAGAGATCGCCGGTTCCGATCACCAAAGCATTCTTCTTATTGGCAATGTCCATAAGAATCTGCGTACGCTCACGCGCCTGCGAATTCTCATATACCACATCATGCACGTTTATGTCATGGTCTATATCCTTAAAGTGTTGTATGCAGGCATCCTTTATGCAGACTTCACGCATTGTCACACCCAATGAAGTCATCAGGTCGACAGCATTGGTATGCGTACGGTCGGTAGTGCCGAATCCCGGCATAGTCACACCGATAATGCCTTTACGGTCCCAACCCAGCTTATCAAAGGTTTTCACACAAACCAATAATGCCAATGTAGAGTCCAAGCCACCGGATATGCCTACCACTGCGCTCTTGGCATTGGTATGTACCAAGCGCTGTGCCAATCCTGATACCTGTATCGAAAATACTTCCTCGCAACGCTCGTCCAAAACCGGCCCTTGAGGAACAAACGGATGAGGTTCGAAAGTACGGGTCAGGTTCAAATCACCGGAATTGACATACTCTGTGGATATGCGCACCGGAACCTCAGGCGCACAATTGGCGTGGCAGGCCGCAAATGTCGTATTAACCCGACGTTCCGTACGTATATGCTCCACATCAATTTCGCTAACCACCAACTGCCCCTCAAAGGAGAAGCGTTCACTGCCGGCCAACAGCGTACCATTCTCATAAATCAATCCATTGCCGGCAAAAACCACATCCGTAGTAGATTCGCCAAAACCACATGAACTGAATACATACCCTGCGATACAACGTGCCGACTGCTGGCTGATAAGCGAACGCAAGTAAGCATGCTTGCCTATCCCCTCATTGTCTGCCGAAAGGTTGAAAAGAATTTCCGCTCCTTGCAATGCCAAAGAAGAACTCGGCGGAATCGGAGCCCATAAGTCCTCGCAGATTTCAATTCCAAAGGTTGTATCCGCCGTCTCGAAAAGCAGATTCCGCCCCATGGGGACTATTTGCCCGCACAAACGGGCTGTCGTTTCCGAAACTTCACACGCAGAAGTAAACCAGCGCTTTTCGTAAAACTCGTTATAATTGGCCAGGTGCACCTTGGGCACCATACCCTGCACCTGCCCGTCCCGGAGCAATAGGGCACAGTTATAAAGGCTATTCTTATAGGGCACCGGAGCGCCGATAAGCACCGCAATGTCCTTGCCCGCCGTGTAAGCTGCCAGCTGCTGCACCGCCCGATCCGCCGCCTGCTGGAGCGCAGCGGTAAAGAACAGATCGGCGCAGGTGTAGCCGGTAACGGACAGCTCCGGGGTCACCAGCAGGCGTACCTGCTGCGCCACAGCCCGGTCGATTACTGTCTCCAGCTGCCCGGCGTTATAATCCGGGTCTGCCACGCGCAAACGGGGCGCTGCCGCCGCCACTCTGAAAAATCCGTAATTCATTTCATCTCTCCGCTCAGCATGGTAATTTTATAACCAAAGGTGGCTGTCTCCCCCGGCTGCAAAACGGTCACGCCCCGACGGTGTTCCAGAGTGCCGTCCTCGTCCGTACAATGAGAAATGCCGCTCCATGGCTCCAATGCCACAAAGGGGGCGTCATTCTCTGCGGACCAAACCAGCAAGTTGGCCATATCTTGGTACTCCACCCGCACGCCGTAGCCCATCGGACCCAGCAAGGTAGCCGCTTTGGCTTCCACCTGATCAAAAATCAATGCGTCGTCATAGAATAGATCATGCCGCAGGGGCAGCTCCTGCCCATTCACCAGCACATTGTACCGACGCGCCGGATCCACAATCCCGGTTTGGTGATCCGGGCGCAAAGGTGCCTTCGTCACAGGGCGATCAAAGCGCACCTTGTAATCCTCAAACCGCTCCCCTGCTGCCAGCGGGCAGTTAAAGGCCGGATGGCCGCCGATCACAAAGGGCATAGGCTCCCTGCCGCTGTTGATAATATGATAAGTCACGGCAACGGTGCTGTCCACCAGCTCATAGCGGATCTCCAGCTGATAATCAAAGGGGTACGCCGCCAAGGTGTTGTCATCTGCCACTTGGGTAAAGGTAGCGCCGTTGCGGTGGTGCTCCGTCAGTGTAAAGGGGTTAATGCGGGCCACGCCGTGGCGCTTCATACGGCAGGGCTTGCCAAATGCGGTAGACGCCCCCTTGGGCAGCACCCCCACAATGGGAAAGCAAACCGGCGCCTGACCGGCCCAGTAAGCCGGGTCCCCCTGCCAAAGATATTCTCGGCCGTCCCGCACCAGGGAGCAGAGCATCGCCCCCGC
>ERZ773168.3178-NODE-3178-length-11887-cov-7.378972_pt1 | contig 11887 bp, 9 predicted proteins | sample MGYA00511261_ERZ773168 | MGnify/ENA primary metagenome ERZ773168 (study PRJEB29015, sample SAMEA2737855) | human gut metagenome | biome: human gut; feature: human-associated habitat; material: faeces | place: China | collected 2012 ... | reverse complement strand
GATCTCCGGGCCGGTGGTGGCCTTATGGGTGGCCGGGTTCACCGGGTTTACAAACTGACCGGCGATGATGGAGCCGGGGATCTGCTCGTGCAGTTCCTCAGCCTTGGCGATGGCGCCCTTCATGCCCTTGGCGCCCTCGGTGAGCACCAGCTCTGCGCCATAGGCTTTCATCAGGTTGCGGCGCTCCACGCTCATGGTCTCCGGCATGGTGATGATCAGGCGATATTTTTTGGCCGCAGCAACAGCTGCCAGACCGATGCCGGTGTTGCCGGAGGTGGGCTCAATAATGGTGCCGCCGGGCTGCAACTTGCCGGACTTTTCTGCATCCTCTACAATGGCCTTAGCAATACGGTCCTTCACGGAACCGGCCGGGTTAAAATACTCCAGCTTGGCCAAAACAGTTGCTTTCAGGTCGTTCTCTTTTTCAAACTGGGTCAGCTCCACCAGCGGGGTGCCGCCAACCAGGTCTAGGATAGATTTATAAATTGCCATGATAATAACTCCTTGTCAAATTCAAATGAAATTGTCGGTCGAATCAGGCGTTCAGCGCTTTTACAGCGTCAAATCCCTGCTCCAGATCGGCAATAATGTCGTTGATGTTCTCTGTACCGATAGAAAGACGGATGGTGTTGTCAAAAATCTTCTGCTCGTTGAACTCCTGCTCAGACAGCTGGGAGTGGGTGGTGGTCTTGGGGTGAATCACCAGGGACTTTACATCTGCCACATTGGCCAGCAGAGAGAAGATCTCCAGCGCGTCGATAAAGGCCTTTGCCTCTTTTTCGCCCCCCTTGATGTCAAAGGTGAAGATGGAACCGGCGCCGTTGGGGAAATATTTATTGTACAGATCCTGATATTTGGGATCCAAGGACGGATGGTTCACATGCTCGACCAGCGGGTGATTTTGCAGGTACTCCAGCACCTTCTTGGTGTTCTCCACATGGCGCTCCACCCGCAGGGACAGGGTCTCTACGCCCTGGAGCAGCAGGAATGCGTTAAAGGGAGAAATAGCAGCGCCGGTATCGCGCAGCAGAATCGCGCGGATATAAGTGGCAAACGCAGCCGGGCCGGCAGCCTGCACAAAGCTGATGCCGTGGTAGCTGGCGTTAGGCTCGGTAAGCTGCGGGAATTTGCCGCTCTTCTCCCAATCGAACTTGCCGCTGTCTACAATCACGCCACCCAGGGTGGTGCCGTGACCACCGATGAACTTGGTGGCACTGTGGACCACAATGTCTACGCCGTACTCAATGGGGCGCAGCAGATAGGGCGTTGCAAAGGTGCTGTCTGCTACCAGCGGAATGCCGTGCCTGTGGGCGATCTCAGCCAGAGCCTCAATGTCCACCAGGTTAGAGTTGGGGTTGCCCAGGGTCTCAAAGAAGATCAGCTTGGTGTTGTCCTGAATGGCGTCCTCAAAATTTTGCAGGTCGTCCGGGTCAACAAAAGTAGTCTTGACCCCGTGCTCCGGGAAAGTGTGCTCCAGGTAGTTGTAAGTGCCGCCGTAAATGGTCTTGGCGCTAACAATATGGTCACCGGCCTTGGCCAGTGCCTGGAAGGTGTAAGCCAAAGCAGCCGCACCGCTGGCGGTAGCCAAAGCGGCTACGCCGCCTTCTGAAGCGGCAATGCGCTTTTCAAACACATCCTGGGTGGAGTTGGTCAGACGGCCGTAGATGTTGCCGGCGTCTGCCAGACCGAAGCGGTCCGCAGCGTGCTGGCTGTTGCGGAACACATAGGAAGTGGTCTGGTAAATGGGCACTGCGCGGGAATCGGTCGCGGGATCGGCCTGCTCCTGGCCAACGTGCAGCTGAAGGGTCTCAAATTTATAGCTAGACATTGTAGTATACCTCTGTCATTAAACTTTTAGTATAATTTCCTGATACAAAAACACCCGATACGCACTCAAGTTCCAGCGTACCGGGCAGATCATTTCCGTTTGCTTTTGTTCAACGCTCCATCGGCGTACACATTCGTGCACAGGAGGGCATCGTACAGGTCACGGTGAATTCTTCTGCCCGTTCCCCACACATTCGCCCACAGCGGAAGTTTGCATGCAGCAGCTCGTTCCAGATCAGTTTCATCTTCGTGCCCTCCTTTCCGGCTTTTTCCCACTCCTCTACAAACCCGGGAATCTCCATTTCAATTCCCCACAAGGTTTGTGGATTTGTTGTTCGCATTATATCCCGCAATACCCAGTTTGTCAATAGGTTAATTCTGTTTTTTTCAATTTTGCATTTTGTGCATGATGAACGGCCGCTGCGCGGTGCCGTGCCTTGTGCATTCCGGTCAAGAGTATTACTTTGCTCGATTTCCCGGCCCGTCCGACGGCGTACACCGGCACAAATTCATGCTCTGGTCACAAAACGGCAAAATCTACACCTTATAATAAGACCGGAATGTCCCTTGTCAAACCGGCCAAAATCGTTTATGATACAGTCATTCGGGCCACCGCCCGGAAAGGAGCACACCATGCATACCGTTTTTCGTTTTCTCCGGCAGCTGCTGCTCACGGTGCTGCTGCTTGCCCTACTGGCCCTCGTGGCAGCGGGCGGGTACTTTGCCGTCACAGGCCACAAACTCTATGAGAGCGCCATCCAGGTCACCCCCATTGATACCCTGTACAGCAGCATTTCGTCCCGCGAAGGGTTCGTTCCCTATGCCCAGCTGCCCCAGACCTACATCAACGCCGTGATCTCGGCGGAGGATTCCCGCTTCACCCACCACAAGGGTGTGGACCCGGTGTCCATTGCCCGGGCACTGGTGACCGACCTGCGCACCGGCAGCTTTGCCGAGGGCGGCAGCACCATCACCCAGCAGCTGGCCAAGAACACCCTGTTCACTCAGGAAAAGCATCTGGCCCGCAAGGCGGCGGAGATGTTCGCCGCCCTCGCCATTGAGAAGCAGTACAACAAGGAACAGATCTTTGAAATGTACGTCAACACCATCTATTTCGGCAGCGGGCACTACGGCATCGGCGAAGCCGCGCAGGGCTACTTTGGCAAAACGCCGCTGCAGCTCACCGACGCCGAAGCCGTGATGCTGGCGGGCCTGCCCAATGCTCCATCGGCCTACTCGCCCAACAGCAGCCCGGATCTGGCCGTCAAGCGGATGCAGGTGGTGCTCAACCGGATGGTCGGGTGCAAAAAGCTGACCCGGGAGCAGGCCGACGCCCTTGCCGCTGAGGCGGTCACCTTGCAGTTTTTGCCGGCCTCCTGACACAGACCCGAACATGCTGCTGCACAACATTGGTGCAGCAACATGTTTCCTGTTGTTCCGGGACGCAAAAAGCACCGCGCAACGGGAAGTGGACCCGTTGCGCGGTGCTTTTTTACGGTATTTGGTTTGGAAAAGGAGGAATCATGTTGTCCCGGAGAAGGGATTTGCGGCGTTCCCTTCCGGTGATTCTATCTTACCAGAGAATTTCGGCAAAAGTGTTGTGCATCCGTGAATCTTTTATGAACCCTGACGTTTCTTATTCCGGTGCCTTCATGCTCTCCACCATGCTGATCTTCTTCACATGGCGGCGCATGACAAAGCAGACTGCCAGCGTGAACAGCATGGTCAGTGCCACGCTCAGCAGATAGCTGTGGGGCGCAATGGTGCGGATGAACATCAGCTGGTCCATTTCCACGGTGCGGATGATGAACTGATGCAGGGGGATGCCCAGCAGCAGGCCCACGCAAGAGCCCATGAGAGCCAGCAGGTCGATCTCCCGGAAGATGTAGCGGTACACTTCCTTATCGTAGAAGCCCAGCACCTTGATGGTGGCCAGCTCCTTTTTGCGCTCGGCCAGGTTCACGCTGATCAGGTTGTACAGCACCACCGCCGCCAGGGCTGCAGCACACACGATGATCAGCACCACCACCGAGTTCAGGCTCACGATGAGGTTGTCGAACATGGAGGTGGCATCCTCTGTAAAGGAGGCTCCGGTCACATAGTTGCAGGCCAGCAGAGTCTCACGCATGGTGTTGCGGTCGGCGGCACTGTCGCAGCGGGTCTGGGCGTATACCGTGTTCCAGGGGATGTCCTGGGTGCCCAGCAGAGTCTGCAGCTGGGCATTGGACACATACAGCCGGGTGAACATATAGTTTTCCGTCACGCCGGTCAGGGTCATCTCCACCCGTTCTCCGTCAGGGTTCTCCACCCAGATGGAGTCGCCCGGCTCCACCCCCAGGTTCAGGGCGGTCTTTTCTGTCAGCACCACGCTGTCCTTTTCAAAGGGGATGGCTTTGTGGCCCTGCCGGGTGCGGAAGGTCACATAGCGGCTCAGCTGGCTGTCGGTCTGAGCTCCCACCACGCTGACGCCAGCACTTTCTCCGTCGGCATTGTAGATGGTCACAGACTTGCTGTACACCGCCGCCCAGTTCTCCACCTGGCCCCCCTCCAGGGCATCGGTCAGGCCCTTTTCCACCGTAAAGGCGGCAGGGTCACTGAGGGTGACGGTCAGGTCGTTGTGGGACAGCTCCGTGGACTGCTTGGTGACGATGGGCAGCAGGGAGTCCTGGAGGCCGAAGCCGATGAGCAGCAGGGCCGTACAGCCTGCCACACCCAGCACCGTCATAAAGAACCGCTTCTTATACCGGAACAGGTTCCGGGCGGTGGTCTTTTGGGAGAAGCTCATACGCTTCCACAGCGGGGTGATGTACTCCAGGAAGATGCGCTTGCCTGCCACGGGAGCCCGGGGCAGCAGCAGTGCTGCACTTTTTTCCTTCAGGCTGGAGCGGCAGGCACTCCAGGTGGCCAGGCCGATGACGGCGGCACTGATGGCCATGCTGGCGGCTGCCATGCCCGGGTAGAACCGCAGGGTGAAGGTGGGCAGGCTGAAGATCAGCTGATAGGCGTACCAGATAATGCTGGGGAACACCAAAAAGCCCACCACCATACCGGCCATGCTGCCCAGCACGCTGGCAGTAAGGGCATAGAACAGGTACTTGCCTGCAATGCTGGCGTTGGAGTAGCCCAGGGCCTTCAGGGTGCCCATCTGGAGGCGGTTCTCGTCCACCATACGGGTCATGGTGGTGGTAGCCACCAGGGCCGCCACCAGGAAGAAGAACACCGGGAACACCCGGGCAATGGCAGCCATCCGGTCGGCGTACTGCTCAAAGGTCACAAAGCTCAGGGTGCTGTTGCGGTCCAGCACATACCATTCGCCCTTTTTGATCTTGCTCACCTGCTCCTCAGCGTCGGTGAGCTGCTGCAGGCCCTCGTCCAGCTTTTGCTGGGCATCGGCCTTTTGGGCCTCGTACTGGGCACGGGAGTCTGCCAGCTGCTGCACCCCAGCCTGATACTCCTGCCACCCGGCGTCCAACTGGGCCCGGGCCGCCTCAAACTGGCTGTAGGCCGTGGCGGTTCCGGTGGTAAGCTGCAGCTGGCCTTCCAGCAGCTGCACCTTCAGCCGCCGCAGAGCGGCCTTGGCCTCCACCACCAGCTGATCGTTGTCCAGGTTGGGGGAGGAGATGAGCCCCTGGGCGTACATCTGCTTTTTGCCTTCATCCAGCTGGGCCTGGTAGCCCTGGAGCTGGCCGTTGATGTTGTCATAGGCGGCCTGGGCCTTGGCCAGGGCGTCCCGCAGCTCGATGTATTCCTCGTCGGCAGGCTCTGCATCGTCCAGAGCCTTCTGGGCGTTGTTCAGGGCTGCCTGGGCGTAGGTCAGCAGCGGGTCGGCTACCTTTTTCAGGTTCACCAGCAGCTGGATCTGCTGCAATTGTTCCTCAAATTCCAGCACCTGTTCCTCGCCGTCCACCAGCTGGTCGGCACCGTTCTGCATGGTGTCGGGCAGGGCTTCCTTCTGCTTGGCCAGTTTCGTTTCGCCTGCGTCCAGCTGGGCCTTGGCCTGGTCCAGCTGCTGCTGGGCGTCGTCCAGCTGCTGTTCCGCCTCGGCAAATTTCTGCTCGGCCTCGGCCTTCTGGTCGTCGTAGGTCTGACGGGCCTCCGCCAGCTTTTCGTTGGCGGTGTCGATGAGCTGTTCCCGGCGCTGCACACACTGGGCGGTGCTGATCTGCTCCAGCCGGTCCGCCACCTGGTCCACCGCCTCCTGGTATTCCTGGGAATAATTATCGTACTGACCGGCATTTTCTGCCTTGATATAACAGGCTGTGTAGTAATCTGCCGTCAATTCCCCGTCCAGCACATAGGCGATGTAGTTCAGCTGACCGTTGCCCACGGTGCTGCTCTCTTTGTCGGTGGAGATGTGCTGAGGGTCCTGCACCAACCCCACCACCGTATATTCCTTGTGTTTTGTCCCCTCTGTATCTTCCGGAAGGGTCAGCACGGTGCCCTCAGCGATCTCGGCCTGGTAGCCCATTACATGGACCACGCACTCGTCGGCGGCCTGGGGCATCCGGCCGGAGCGCAGCACCAGACGGTTCATGTTGGCGTCGGTGTCCGCTGCCGGGTCCTGCTGCAGGGCCTGCAGCTGCACCACCATGCGCTCCTCCTGGCCCTGCCAGTTGGCCTCCAGGTCCAGGGTCTTTACCGGCATCACAGCCTCCACCCCGGGGGTGGCGGCAATGGCGGCAATGTCCTGGTCTGAAAGGCCCAGGGTGGACAGCACCCGGAGGTCAAACACATTTTGCTGCACATAATATTTTTGGGCTGCGCTCCGCATACTGGGGGCAATGCTCATGAGGCCTGTCAGCATCATGACCCCCAGGGCCACGATGCCAAACAGCGAGACCATGCGGCTGGCGTTGCCCTTCATCTCCCGAAGGATATTTTTGCGATAACTTTTTTGCACTGCACTCACCACTCAATTTCTTCCACTGGCACCGGGTGCTCGTTGACCTTGTTGGACACGATCTGCCCACTGCGTACCTGAATGACACGGTCGGCCATGGCGGTCAGGGCCGTGTTATGGGTGATCACGATGACGGTGCGTCCGGTCTTGCGGCAGGTCTCCTGCAAAAGCCCCAGCACCTGTTTGCCGGTCTTGTAGTCCAGGGCACCGGTGGGCTCGTCGCACAGCAGGAGCTTGGGGTTTTTGGCCAGGGCCCGGGCAATGGACACCCGCTGCTGCTCGCCGCCGGACAGCTGCGCCGGGAAGTTGTTCAGCCGCTCCCCCAGGCCCACACTGGTCAGGGTCTGGGCCGGGTCCAGCGGATCGCGGCAGATCTCGCTGGCCAGCTCCACGTTTTCCAACGCCGTCAGGTTCTGCACCAGGTTGTAGAACTGGAACACAAAGCCCACGTCGTACCGGCGGTAGGTGGTAAGAGCCTTTTCTGAAAAGCGGCTCACATCCCGGCCGTCCAGCCAGACATGGCCCTCATCGCAGCTGTCCATACCGCCCAGGATGTTCAGCAGGGTGGTCTTGCCGGCACCGGAGGGGCCTACGATGATGCAGAACTCCCCCTTGTCCACATAAAAGTTCATGTGGTCGGCGGCGGCGATCTTCACACTTCCGGTCTGGTAATATTTGCAGACGTCCTGAAACTCCACAAAATGCTCCATGGCGTTTTCTCCTTTGCAACCATGTAATTTTATCCACTTTAACTATAGCACAACCCGGCAAAGGTTGCACCCTCTGCCGGGCAAATTTTCAAAAACTTAACAGAAAAACTCCCACTGCAGCGGTAGCAGTGGGAGCTTTTGGATGCTTATGGAATGCAGGGAGCTGGGGCTCAGCGGCCGATCAGCAGATCCCGGCGGCCCCGGCCATTGACGCTGAGGCGGACGGTGCTGCCGCACTGGTGCAGTTTGACCTTGGCATCGGCATCATAGCCCTCCGTCAGCAGGCTCAGGTTCAGGGTGGTGGAGGTCTTTTCGGTCTTGAACACCAGAGTGTTGATGCCGTTGTTCATCATGGTGGTCAGGTCCTCCATGGTGCAGCGGAAGGTAGCCACGCTGGCAGGCACATCCAGGGTCAGCACCGTGCCGTTCTGCCGGGCAGTGTACAGCACCTGGCGGCCAAACAGGCCCTTGACGCTGTAATTCAGCTTCAGGGTGTCGCTCTCAGCACCGTCGGCACCAATGAGCATGATGTTGCCCTGGATGGCAGGGCCTTCCGGTGCGCCATAGCCGCCGTAGGTGGGGTCCTTTTCGCCAATGGCCACATCACAGTCGGCACTGATGAGCATGATGTTGCCCTGGATGGCAGGGCCTGCCGGGGCACCGTAGCCGCCGTAGGTGGGGTCCTTTTCACCAATGGCCACGTCGGCAGCAAATGCGCCTACGCTGAGCATGGCAACGGCACAGGTAGCCACCGCAGCGGCAGCCAGGGTACGGGCAACTTTATGATTCAGCAGTTTCATAAGAAAATCCTCCTGTATTGCAGCCGGGGTCCGGCTGTGTTTTTCATGTTCTATCAACCATGGTTTTTTCTGCGGGGCTCTGAACCAGAACCGCCGCATCTGTCTTGTAAACGGATGCGGCGGCTGGATTATTGCAGGGAATGCAAAAAATTATTCAGTTTTTTCTTCTCCGTTCAGGATGGCCATAAACTCCTCCCCGGTGATGGTCTCCTTTTCGTAGAGGAACTTGGCCAGCTGGTCCAGCTTGTCCCGGTTCTCGGTAAGGATCTGCAAAGCCTTGGCGTGCTGGGCCTTTACCAGCTCCACCACCTTCTGGTCGATCTCCCGCTGGGTCTGGGCAGAGCAGGCCAGGGAGGTGTCCCCACCCAGGTACTGGTTGTTCACCGTTTCCAGAGCCACCATGTCAAAATCTTGGCTCATGCCGTACCGGGTGATCATGGCCCGGGCCAGCTTGGTGGCCTGCTCGATGTCGTTGGAGGCTCCGGTGGTAACAGAGTGGAACACCAGCTCCTCGGCGGCACGGCCTCCGGTAAAGGTGGCGATCTTGTTTTCCAGCTCCGTCTGGTTCATCAGGTAGTGGTTGCCCTCGTCCACCTGCATGGTGTAGCCCAGGGCACCGGAGGTCCGGGGGATGATGGTGATTTTTTGCACCGGAGCCGAGTGGGACTGCTTGGCTGCCACCAGGGCGTGGCCGATCTCGTGGTAGGCCACGATGCACTTTTCCTGATCCGTCAGGATGGAGTTCTTTTTCTGGTAGCCTGCAATGACCACCTCAATGCTCTCCTCCAGGTCTGCCTGGGTCACGCTCTTGCGCCCGGCCCGTACTGCTCGCAGAGCAGCCTCGTTGACGATGTTGGCCAGCTCGGCACCGGAGGCACCGGAGGCCATGCGGGCCACAGTGTTAAAGTCCACCCCCGGGGCGATCTTTACCTTTTTGGCGTGGACCTTCAGGATCTCCTCCCGGCCCTTCAGGTCCGGCAGCTCCACCGGCACCCGGCGGTCAAAGCGGCCGGGACGGGTCAGAGCCGGGTCCAGGGAATCCGGGCGGTTGGTGGCTGCCAGGATGATGACCCCCGTGTTGCCCTCAAAGCCGTCCATCTCCGTCAGCAGCTGGTTCAGGGTCTGCTCCCGCTCATCGTTGCCGCCCATGCCGTTGCCGTCACGCTTTTTCCCGATGGTATCAATTTCATCAATAAATACAATACAGGGTGCTTTTTCGTTTGCCTGCTTAAAGAGGTCACGCACCTTTGCCGCGCCCATGCCGACAAACATTTCTACAAATTCCGAGCCGGAAATGGAGAAGAAGGGAACCTCTGCCTCGCCTGCAACCGCCTGCGCCAGCAGCGTTTTCCCTGTTCCGGGAGGGCCTACGAGCAATGCACCCTTTGGCATGGATGCGCCGATTTCCGTATATTTCTGGGGATTGTGCAGAAAATCCACAATTTCGCGCAATGCGTCCTTCGCTTCATCCTGCCCTGCAACGTCCTTAAAGGTCTTGCCCGTCTGTGCCTTCACATATACCTTCGCATTCGATTTCCCGAAGGCCATCGCATTGCCGATGCCGCCCATCTTGCTCATGGCCTTTTTCATCACAAACTGCCACAGCAGGAAAAAGACCACAAACATAATCAGCGTGCTGAACCAAGGGGAAACCTCCTTCGGCTTCACCTCTCCGAAGGATGCCCCTGCGTTATACAGCCGCTCTACCAGCTGAGGGTCATCCATCCTTACGGTAGAGTATACCTTCTGGGTGTTCTCCGAAAAAATTGTTGTGCCTGCTTTATCCGATTTGTCCTCATCCTTCAGATAGAAGTAAATGACATCCTCATTCACCTCTGCCTGTGAGATATTTTTATTCTGCATCTGCGTCAGGAAAACATCATAATTCACCTGCTCTATGGTATTCTTCGTCATAAAGGGCAGGAAAACCATATTGATTACTCCCATAATCAGCAGTGCAATCAGCCAATAATATAATAAAGGCTTCCGTTGGTTGTTCACATCCATAGACCACAACTCGCTTTCTTCTTCCAAACAAATTCACTAAACACTCTCTATGTAGCAGGGAGTAGAAACTCCCCTTTTATAATACTAAAATATAGGATAAAAGAAAAGCATTTCCGCCTCATGAACGAATTGTAAACGTTTTGTAAATAAAAGGCAGTTCCTTCCTATTATATTTATTCCTCCTCCCTGCGGATATCCGCCCCCAGCCGCCGCAGCTTTTCGTCAATCCTGTCATAGCCCCGTTCAATGTGATAAATATCACTGATTTCCGTTTCCCCCTTCGCCGCCAATGCGGATAAAATGAGCGCCGCACCTGCGCGCAGGTCAGTTGCGCGTACCTTTGCCCCCGTCAGCGTTTCCACCCCTTCGATTACCGCACTGCGGCTGTCAATCTTGATATTCGCTCCCATCCGCTGCAGCTCTCCCACATGAGAAAAACGATTTTCAAAAATTGTTTCCGTCATCACACTGGTTCCCTTCGCCACTGCCAAAAGGCTCATAAAGGGTGCCTGCATATCGGTCGGAAAGCCGGGAAAGGGCATGGTCTTTACCTGCACACCGCAGAGCCTGCCCCTTCGCCGGACCCGTATTCCCTCCGCCGTCCGCTCCGTTTTGATGTTGCATTCCGCAAGCTTTGCCAGCACAGGCTTCAGGTGCTCCTCCTGCACGTTTTCCAGAATGATATCACCGCCCGTAATTGCCGCCGCTGCTAAAAATGTCCCTGCCTCCATGCGGTCGGGAATGACCCGATGCACTGCGCCGTGCAGCTCCTTTCCGCCCCGAATCGTAATCGTATCCGTGCCGTCCCCTTCAATTTCTGCGCCCATCTTCCGCAGAAAATCCGCAAGATCGCAGATTTCCGGCTCTGCCGCCGCATTTTCAATCGTTGTAATCCCCTTCGCCCGTGTTGCCGCCAGCAGGATATTCTCCGTTGCGCCCACGCTTGGAAAATCCAGATAAATGTCACTGCCCCTGAGTGCCTTCGCCTGTAATTCCACCATCCCATGCTCCTGTCTGCTTTTCGCCCCCATCAGATGAAAGCCCTTCAAATGCAGGTCAATCGGTCTGCTTCCAATCCGGCACCCTCCGGGCAGGGGCAGCCTTGCCGCACCGCATCTTGCCAATAACGCCCCTGCCGCCAGAAAGGAGGCACGCATTTTTCTTGCCGTTTCGTATGCCCCTTCCACATGCGTAAGCTCCGCCGCCTGTACGCGCATTGTTTCCGCCGCCGCATCATATTCCACCCTCGCGCCCAGCTCCGTGAGCAGCTCCGCCATGTGCCGCACATCCGCAAGCGGCGGTACATTCTGAATCTCGCAGACCTCCTTTGTCAGCAGACATGCCGCCAGAATCGGCAGAACCGCATTTTTCGCCCCGCTGATTTTTACCCTGCCATGCAGCCCTTCTTCTGTTCCCGTTATCACAAATTTTTCCATCCCGCATCCCTCGCATCCTTTCAAAATCACTGTTGCTAGTATGCCCGCCAAAAGAAAACTAAGTCTCCTGACGAAAAAGAAAGTATACGAAAAAATGTTAAAAAAAGAAATTTTTCAGACTGTAAGTAAAATAATTTCGAGCAGCGGAAGGGTTCGGGAAACGAAGCGTCTTCCCGACTGGAATCCGCAGGAGGAATTCACTTCCGA
>ERZ773168.3174-NODE-3174-length-11899-cov-13.417427_pt1 | contig 11899 bp, 6 predicted proteins | sample MGYA00511261_ERZ773168 | MGnify/ENA primary metagenome ERZ773168 (study PRJEB29015, sample SAMEA2737855) | human gut metagenome | biome: human gut; feature: human-associated habitat; material: faeces | place: China | collected 2012 ... | reverse complement strand
CTCTCACCAGTGGCGAGAGTTTTACAAAAGGGACTGCCACTGAATGTCGTTCTCTTACCTCGAAAGGAGACACGACAATGACAGAACAACTCATCACGGAGATACAGCGAAAAATGCTGCCGTATCTTAACAACGAACAGCTCATGCACCTTCGGGATGCAATGGCTGAGACATTGGAAGGGGCAACGATCACCTATGATAGTGGCTCAATTCCAGCAGACGAAGCAGATGCAGTCGAAGCATTTATCACGGCAAAGCGGATCGAAGGCTGTTCGGAGAAAACCCTGAGCTACTACCGGAAGACGATTGAGGCTCTAATTGCCGGAGTTGGAAAGGCTGTGCGACAGATCACCACAGATGATTTGCGCCGCTATCTGACAAACTATCAAGTTCAGCGTAGGTCGAGCAAAGTGACCATAGACAACATCCGCCGGATACTGTCCAGCTTCTTCTCATGGCTTGAAGATGAGGATTTCATTGTGAAAAGCCCGGTACGCCGGATTCACAAAGTTAAGACTGCAAAGGTGGTCAAGGACACCTACACCGATGAAGCGTTAGAGCTGATGCGTGACAACTGCACAACAGCACGAGACTTGGCGATGATTGATCTTCTGGCTTCCTCTGGAATGCGTGTTGGTGAGCTGGTCACACTAAACCGCGAAGACATCAACTTCAATGAGCGCGAATGCGTTGTTATCGGCAAGGGTAATAAAGAACGATTGGTCTATTTCGACGCAAGGACGAAAATCCACCTTCAAAACTACCTTGAGGGGCGAACGGATGAAAACCCAGCTTTGTTTGTTTCCCTGAAAGCTCCCTTTGACCGATTGATGATTGGCGGAGTGGAGACACGCCTTCGGGAGCTGGGAAAGCGTCTGAATATCCCGAAGGTTCACCCTCACAAGTTCAGGCGTACACTGGCTACAACTGCCATAGACAAAGGAATGCCCATAGAGCAAGTCCAGCAGCTCTTAGGGCATCAGAAAATCGACACCACCATGCACTATGCAATGGTGAAACAGCAGAATGTGAAGCTGGCACATAGAAAATACATCGGTTAGGATGGTGGGTAGTATGAATGGAACAATATATATGCCCGTTGGTGAAGTTTGTTCGTCTATTTCGGACACTTATCGCGAAAAAAAGAATATGGTGACGCTTATCAATACCTCGGACGTTTTGGAGGGTAGAGTTCTCAACCACGAACGAGTTCCAAACTCCAATTTGAAAGGGCAGTTCAAGAAGACTTTTCAGCGAGACGATATTTTATATAGCGAGATCCGTCCACAGAACAGGCGGTTTGCCTATGTGGATTTTTCGCCCATAGACTATATCGCTTCAACTAAACTGATGGTAATTCGTGCAAAAAAGGATGTGGTATCTCCTAAGTACCTATACTATTTCTTGAAGAATAGTTCCACAGTTGCAGAACTTCAACTGTTAGCTGAAACGCGATCTGGCACATTCCCTCAGATTACATTTTCCGAAGTTGCCAATTTGACCATACCCGTTCCTTCGCTTGCTGTACAAGAAGTTATCGTAAAAACGATGCAATGCCTCGAAGATAAGATCACCTGCAACGAGCAGATAAACGATAATTTAGAGCAGCAAGCTCAATCCTATTTTCAAGAATTATTTGTTGATAATGCTGATCCAGAATGGGCTATCGGAACAATTAGCGATCTTGGTACTGTTGTTGGAGGCAGTACACCTTCAAAAGCTAAACCTGAGTATTACACGGAGTCCGGTATAGCATGGATAACCCCGAAAGATTTATCTATCAACAAGTCGAAGTTCGTTTCTCATGGTGAGAATGACATAACTGAACTTGGTTTGAAGAACAGCAGCGCAGCAATCATGCCAGAAGGAACAGTGTTGTTCTCATCTCGTGCGCCAATAGGTTATATTGCTATCGCCGCTGGTGAAGTAACAACAAATCAAGGTTTCAAATCGGTTGTGCCTAAGCCGGAAATTGGAACACCATTTGTTTACTTCTTTTTGAAAAACACTCTCCCGGTCATTGAAGGCATGGCATCCGGGTCAACATTCAAAGAAGTATCTGGCAGCACTATGAAAAATGTCCCGGCGGTTATTCCTGACGCTGAAACTCTTGCCAAATTCAGTGACTTTTGCGCTCCTATCTTTGCACAGCAACGTATTTTGGAAGAGCAGAATCAATCGCTTGCGACATTGAGAGATAATTTGCTGCCCAAACTGATGTCTGGCGAGATCGATGTGTCTGCTGTCCAGCTCTAAGCTGCTAAATTATCGTTTACCTGATTTGGAGGTTGTACCATGTTTGATAAAGTTCAGGAGAGCTTGAAAAAAAGCAAAGACGAGCGCCAGAAAAAGCGTCTTGAAAAGGAACGGGTTCGTCTTGAGAAAGCCGCAGCAGAAGCAGTTCGTGAGAAAGAGCGGCTTCAACAGGAGGCGGAAAAGATACAGGCTGAAAAAGACCGTCTTCTCTCCCTCGATGATAAGGGGCTGATGGTAGAATTGATTCTGGCAGTGCGAGGTCTATACTCACAAATGGAGAACATTCAAAGTCAGCAGGCTTCTTTATCCGAGCGGGTTGACGATATTGAGTCGGACATCTCTTCCATCCGCAGCGATATTTCAGATTTGGAAAGCAGACTGGGCTCGTCCGATCAGTAAAACTCAATGAAGGAGGCGCAGACGTGATTATTTCACCACAATCTCTTGATACAAACCTAAGTCAGCTTTTAGCGGAGGTTAAGTCCGGCTCAATGCAGTTGCCGGAGTTTCAGCGCGACTGGACTTGGGATGATAACCGAATTAGAGGAATTATCGCCAGTTTGTCGCAAGGCTACCCTATGGGTGCCATTATGCGGCTACAATACGGTAATCCGGACATTCAATTCAAATACCGCACAATTACGGGCGTAAAAGGCGTCTCAGTAAAGCCGGAGCATTTGATTCTTGATGGACAGCAGCGACTTACTTCCATCTATCAGGCAACATCCTCTAAAGAGCCGGTCTCGACCAAAACAGAAAAAGGCAAGGCTATTAAGCGTTATTACTATCTCTCAATGGAGAAGTGCCTCGACGATGATGAGGATCGTTTTGATGCTGTCCTCTCCATCCCCGAAGACCGAAAGATTAAAGAGAACTTTGACCGGGATGTGAAGCTCGATCTCTCCACCAGAGAATATGAATACGAGAACAAGCTGTTTCCGGTCAATATCGTATTCGACAGCAACGCAGTTATGGACTGGTTCATGGGCTACATGACGCACTACGGAATGAAGCCGGAAGCAATGGACGAGTTCAAGCGTTTCCAAGCGGATGTGCTGAATACAATTTCCGGGTATAAGCTGCCTGTGATTACACTGGACAAGTCCACGCCGCGAGAGGCAGTGTGCAAGGTGTTTGAGAACGTCAATACTGGCGGTGTTCCTCTCACGGTGTTTGAGCTTGTTACCGCAACTTATGCCACAAGAGACTTTGACCTGAGAAAAGACTGGGTGCAGTGTCGAAATACAATTTGCGGTTTCGGTGACACGCTGAGAACAGACCTGTTCGATGGGATTGATGAGACTACCTTCCTGACAACGGTTTGTCTCTATACAAGCTATTTGAACAAGCAGTCTGGAAAGACAAACACAATCTCCTGCAAAAAGAAAGATGTTCTGGGACTTCCTTATGAATCGTACATAGCGAACCGGGATGCAGTGCTGTCTGGGTTCAAAATCGCAAAGGAGTTTCTTCTTCGTGATCAGTGCGTTTTCCGTCAAAGAGATTTGCCCTATACAACGCAGTTGATTCCACTTGCGGCAATCTGCGCTGTTCTCGGAAAATCCAAATGCAATGAGCCAAACACAATCAAATCTCTTTCTCGGTGGTATTGGTGCGGGATTTTGGGTGAGATGTATGGCGGTGCGAACGAAACCCGCTATGCCTATGACATTGAGGACATGGTTGAAGAGGTCAATGGACGTCCGAATGCAATGCACACGATTAACAGCGCAGTCTTTTCTTCTACGCGGCTGCTAACCCTTCAAACTCGCTTGAGCGCGGCATATAAAGGTATAATGGCTCTTCTTTACAAGGAGAAGTGTCGTGACTTTATGAACAACACGACGATTGACATTGTAAACAGTATGCTTGAGTCTCCGGATATTCACCATATATTCCCCGAAGCATATTGCGAGAAAATGGGCATCAAGCGCGAACGGTATAATTCCATCATTAACAAGACCCCGATTCTTCCAGCCACCAACCGCTCGATTGGCGGAAATGCGCCGAGTGAGTATCTGGGGGCAATTCTAAAGAAGGTTGATGGACTGACCGAGAATGAGTTGCAAGCACGGGTGGAATCGCACTTTATCAACTATGCAGAATTGAAGGCAGATGACTTCAATGGCTATTTCATCGACAGAGCAAAAAGCCTTCTAAACCTAATTGAAAAAGCGATGAATAAGCCCGTCACTGACAGAGATGCAGAAAACACGCTGGATCAGTTCGGGGCGAGTCTGGCGTAAAAGGGAGTGACAAACTATGGCAGGATATTTTACAGAATCAAATTACGAGAACGCTGTCTTGCAGCTTCTCAATGAAGAACTGGGCTATAACTATATCTATGGACCGGACGTGGAGCGCGATTATCACTCGCCGCTTTATGAGGATGTTCTGCTACCTTCCTTGCAGCGGATCAACAAGAGCCTGCCTATGGACGCTCTGACGGAGGCAATCTATAAGCTCAAGAACTTTGAAACCGGAACGCTTTTGCAGAAGAACATGGTCTTTATGGACTACCTCCAAAACGGAGTCCCGGTAAAATACTATGACAAGGGTGAAGAACGCTCTACCCTTGTTTACCTTGTAGACTTCAAAAATCCTGCCAGTAACGAGTTCACAGTTGCGAATCAATGGACTTTCATTGAGAACTCCGAAAAAAGACCAGATGTGATTCTCTTTGTCAATGGTCTCCCACTCGTCATTGTGGAGTTGAAGTCTCCGTCCCGCGAAGAAACCGATGCTTCCGCAGCATACCGCCAGCTCCGGAACTATATGTATGAGATCCCCTCTATGTTCATTTATAATGCGGTATGTGTCATGAGCGACTTGACCACTTCAAAGGCTGGTACAATCACGTCCGGCGAAGACCGCTTTATGGAGTGGAAAACAACAGACGGCAGCTATGAGAATACGCAACACGCATCATTTGACACATTCTTTGTAGGACTGTTTGAGAAGACCCGCTTCCTTGACATCGTGAAAAACTTCATCTGCTTTAATGTGGATGGACAGAATACTTTCAAGATACTCGCCGGGTATCATCAGTATTTCGCAGTCAAAAAGGCGATTGAGTCTACAAAACACGCAACCGTGACGGACGGTAAGGGTGGCGTCTTCTGGCATACACAGGGCAGCGGAAAATCGTTGTCTATGGTCTTCTATGCTCATTATCTGCAAGAAGCGTTAGAAAGCCCCACTATCGTTGTCATTACCGACCGTAACGATCTGGACGACCAGCTTTACGGACAATTCGCCCGCTGCAAGGACTTCCTCCGGCAAACGCCGCAGCACGCTGAGAGCCGCAAGAATCTGAAAGAACTGCTTGCAAACAGACAGGCAAACGGCATAATCTTCACGACCATGCAGAAGTTTGAAGAAAGCAACGAAGCTCTTTCGGAGCGTCGGAACATTATCGTGATGGCTGATGAAGCGCATCGTGGGCAATATGGTCTCAATGAGAAGGTTGTGGTCAAGCAGAAGGACAACGGCGAAGTCGAGGCGAAAACCGTTATCGGCACTGCCCGCATTATAAGAGACACGCTTCCTAATGCGACCTACATTGGATTCACCGGAACACCGATCTCCACAAAAGACCGCAGTACACGAGAGGTCTTCGGTGATTACATCGACATCTATGATATGACACAGGCAGTTGAAGATGGCGCGACCAGACCCGTCTACTACGAGAGCCGTGTGATTCACCTGAAACTCGACGAGAACACCCTCCATCTGATCGATAATGAGTATGACATTATGGCTGACAACGCCGATCCGTATGTCATTGAAAAGAGCAAAAAGGAACTTGGTCAGATGGAAGCAATCCTCGGTGCCGACCAGACGATCAATTCCTTGGTAAATGACATTCTTGATCATTACGAGAATTACCGTGAGAATATCCTAACCGGCAAGGCGATGATCGTTGCTTATTCGCGTCCCATAGCAATGAAGATTTATAAGCGCATTCTTGAGCTACGCCCAGCGTGGACGGAAAAGATTGCAGTGGTCATGACGCAAGGCAATAACGATCCCGAAGAATGGCGTGAGATTATCGGCAACAAAGCTCATAAGGACGATATGGCGCGGAAATTCAAAGACAACAACTCTCCGCTGAAAATCGCCATCGTCGTGGATATGTGGCTGACCGGCTTTGATGTTCCCTCCCTTGCTACGATGTATGTCTATAAGCCGATGGCTGGACACAACCTGATGCAAGCTATCGCCCGCGTCAATCGTGTCTTCAAAGATAAAGAAGGCGGTTTGGTTGTCGATTACGTCGGTATTGCGGCTGCACTGAAACAGGCAATGAACGACTATACTGCCAGAGACAAGAAGAACTATGGTGATACAGATGTAAGCAAGGCTGCATATCCGAAGTTCCTTGAAAAGCTCTCTATTTGCAGAGATTTGTTCCACGGATTCAGTTATGAGAAATTCATGACCGGAAGCGACCTCGACAGGGCGAAGCTCATCAGCGGCGGAGTGAACTTCATACTCGGCAAGAGTGTTGCAGAGTACGAGCTTCCCGACCATGAGAAGACACAGAATGTGTTTATCAAAGAAGCCCTGCTTCTCAAGCAGGCACTTTCGCTGTGCAGCAGCTTGGTAGACGAGCAAACTCGCATGGAGGCAGCTTTCTTCGAGTCCGTAAGAACAATGACCGTGCGCTTGGTTTCAGGCGGTACCGGAAAGAAGTTTACGCTTCCGGAAGTAAATGAGCGCATTAACGAGCTTTTGAAGCACAGCATCAAGAGCGAAGGTGTTATCAACCTCTTCTCCGATGTCCAGACTGAGTTTTCGTTGTTCGATCCGAAGTTTCTTGAAGAAGTGGCAAACATGAAGGAGAAGAATCTTGCAGTCGAACTCCTGAAAAAACTGATTTCCGAACAGGTCTCTGTTTACCGTCGAACAAATATTGTCAAGTCTGAAAAGTTCTCCGAAATCATTCAGAGCGCAATGAACCGCTATTTGAACGGAATGCTGACCAACGAGGAAGTCATTCAAGAATTACTCAAGCTGGCGAAAGACATTGCCGCTGCTGCCGCCGAGGGTGAAAAACTCGGATTGACAGCGGACGAGCTTGCTTTCTATGATGCCCTCACAAAGCCGCAAGCAATCAAGGACTTTTACGAGCATGACGAGCTTATTGCTATCACGAAAGAACTGACAGATTTGCTTCGCAAAAACCAGACAATAGACTGGCAAAAGAAAGAGAGCGCAAGAGCTGGAATGCGCCGCCTGGTCAAAAGGTTGCTGAAAAAACACAAATATCCGCCAGAGGGTATGGATGATGCTGTCCAGACTGTCATGAGCCAGTGTGAGATGTGGACGGACAATGTAATGACCGCTTAACTCCCCTACGAGAAAGGAGTAGATCATGGGCAATTCAGTCATGTTGAATGGAATCGAATATGCCGGAGAACAGATTGCCTACAAAGACAGCACCTATGAGCTTGTGTCAAAGGTCGCTTACCTGATCGGTGTCCCGCTTCGTATTTTCCAAAATGAACACGAGCCGCCGAAGATAGAGATATACAACCGGCTTGAACAGGATAAAAATGCCCGTATCATTCGTAATCTATGTATCATCCGCACCGCCATTGAGCGCAACTACCGGAAAATAAATGACATCATGCGAATGGAGTATCGAGGGCTGCTTTCAATGCCAGAGATCATCCCGGCTTCCAGTATGCAGCAGCTTTCAAATGACGGAATCAGCTTTATAAAAAAGTCGAGTACAAAGCTCTGCCACCACATTATCGAGATCAACCGGCTGATTTCAGACCGCATTAACAACTGCAAGAGCCTCTTTCCAATCTGGATTAACTGGGCGTACATAAAAGAGCTGTTCATCATGCCAAACGGTTTGACAGAGGACGGAACGAAAGATGCTGCCGATATTTATTACGCAAGTCTCTCCTACTACCCCTATCAAATGTATATCAACTGGGTACCGATGGACGAGGGTAATGTCCTCTATAATGATAAGAAGTTTGCTACCCTGCTTTATCAATGGCATTGCGACGCCTTCACGGAATACAGTAAAGTCTCTGATGCAGGGGCTTTTGTAAAAAACAATATCTACGACTTCATAGATGACAGCGAGAAAACCGTATTGGTGGTGGACTGCGAAAACTCCGACCCGTACAAACTGTGTGCCACGCTCAAAAATCTTGATTATGAGGTCATGCAGAAGATTACGGCGATCATTCTCTTTGATGACGTACATACCGCTACGGCATGGCGGATTCTTGAAAACTACACCCGCATCCCCGTTGAACATATCATGATTGAGCGGATCAAGCAGAACAAATCACTGGTAGACATCAAGCTCACCGCAAGAGCCTGTCAGGAACACTACCAGAAGCAAGTGGATTCCTTCGTCATCGTCTCAAGCGATTCCGACTACTGGGGGCTGATCTCTTCCTTACCGGACGCCAGATTCCTTGTCATGATTGAGCGGGAAAAATGCGGACCGGATATGAAGGCAGCACTTGCAGAATCTGGGATATTCTACTGCTATCTGGATGACTTCTACTCCGGCAACAGCGAGGACATCAAGAAAAACGCACTGTTCAAGGAGATGTACCGCTGGATTGACAACTCCGTTCACCTGAACGTCAACGATATGTTTGATGCAGCTCTGCGAAACACGAGGATCGAAATGTCTCCCGCAGAGCGGCGGCAGTTCTATGAGAAGCACATCAGGCACATGACGCTGACCATCGACGAGAACGGAAACGTCAGCATTGAATTGAAACGCGGATAGCCTTGGTTTCTATTCCGGGAGGAATGTGGATGGACAACAGATTCTATTTTGGATTCAATACATCGGAGGAACGGAAAAAGCGCAGAAAAGCAGAGCTGTACTCCATGAGTGAGCAAGTCAGCACCTTCTTTTGGGATGAAGCCCCGCAGCATGGATTGGAAATGCGTGAAGGGCAGCAGGATATGTCTTTTGAGATTGTGGACGCCCTCATAAACGATCAGCATTTTGCGATTGAAGCTGGCGTGGGCATTGGCAAGTCCTTTGGCTATCTTGTGCCGGTGCTGCTGTACAGCAAACGCATGAACAAGCCGGTCATCATCGCAACCTCGACCATTGCGCTTCAAGAACAGCTCTGGCGCGATGTCCACGCGGTAATGCCCCTTCTTGGGCTGAACAGAGATGTCATCCTCGCAAAAGGACAGACCCATTATCTCTGCAACAAACGCGCAGACGAGTATATGTGTGACCCGAAAGCAGACCCACCGGACGCGCTCAAAGAAGGAATCCAGCAGGGGTATGAGGAACGCAAGGATTTCCCGGAGGTTTTGCCGCAAGGCGTCTGGGACAAGGTAAACGTGCAGCGGTTCAGCATGAAGAATTGCGGCTCCTGCGAAAAGAAATGCAAGTATTACAAGGTCCGTGCATCGTTAAAATACACGGACGGTGTTGTTCTGTGCAATCAGGACTTTCTTACCCAGCATCTCATGAAACTACGACGCGGGCAGGACGGACTGATTAACGCCGCCGCTGATCTGCTTGTCGTGGATGAAGCGCACAACTTGGATGATAAGGTGCGGAGTGCCACAACGGAGCGTTTCGGGCAAGGTATGCTCTTTGGAATGATTAAAAGCGCATTCTATGAACTGCGACCCTCTGACCAAAGCAGTGTGTCCGGTGAAAAGCGAGAGGCAGAGAGCGCAATCATCGCCTTCTATAACTGCCTGAAAGCACAAGTTCAAAAGCAGATCGACGATGCAGATCAGGATATGCGCTACGCTGACCGCTTTTTCTTTGACCAAAGCGGCAGTGCGGTTGAGCTGCTTACGGAAATGAACGCCGCCATACACAACCTTTCGTCCAGCATTCAGATTTATTCCAGCATGGATTTCAGAAACAACCGTTCCTTTGCTGCTTCTGATGATCTGGATGCCGTCAGCGAGTCCCTTTCGGAGCTTCTTGACCAGATAGATGATATGCTGATCTGGATTGAGCAGCACGGCAGCAACACGGAACTCGTCTATTGCCCTAAAAACACAAAAGAAATTGTGAGCCGCCTATACTTCAACGGTGATGAAAGAACCATCTTGACCTCTGCCACGCTGACGAACGCCACGAGTGGGTCTCTGGAAGAGCAGTATTCTTATTTTATCTGCAATACCGGCTTTCCCGCTGGTGATCGCGGCTGCTTGTCCGAACCAAAGCCTTCCCCATATCCATACGATGAACACGCCATGATCTACTATTGCGACGATCTCCCACACCCGACCAGAGAACACGAAGCCTTCATTGAAAAGGGTGTGGAGCGACTGCTTGAGATCCTGAGCATTTCCAATGGAAAGGCACTCGTGCTGTTTACGGCAAAGACCGACATGGAAGAGGTCTACTCCATTCTCGGTAAGAAAAATCTTCCGTACAAAATCCTGATGCAGCAGCCGGGATCGTCGCAGGACAAGGTGCTGAACGAGTTTAAGGAAGATACGAACTCTGTGCTTCTGGGGACGGGTGCATACTGGGAAGGTATCAGCATTGAAGGAAAAAGCCTTTCCAATGTCATCATTTTCCGACTTCCGTTCCCTGTCCCCGATCCAATTATCGAGTATAAGTGTTCCGTTGCTAAGGATGCTCTGATGGATGTTCGCGTTCCCGAAATGATTATCAAGCTCAAGCAGGGCATCGGGCGATTGATCCGCAATTTCACAGACACCGGCATTGTCTGCATCATCGACCGAAGACTGCGGGATGAGCCGCCGGAACGCTATCATGACATCACATGGGACTCCCTGCCTATCAAGAATCGTACAAGCAGTCTGGACGAACTGAGGAAGTTTTACGAAGGTCTGCCCTCAGCCAAGGAATGATGGTACAAACGGCATTCTCTTCGGAAACATAGAACAGCCCCCCAAAAAAGGAAATCAGAAAACGGAGGTGTATCATGTTGTACAATGAAAATCTGCACGAAGAAGAACAACATCTGATCCAGCAGATTGCCGAGCAAACAGAGAGAGGAAAAATCGACTGGGAACTAACAGAGTACAATCCGCTGTCCTTTCTGAATGAGGACAAGATAGACAAGAACCCAGCAGTAATCTGTCAGTCCTTCTCCTTTGAGGCGATCATCGGCGGCTCCCGTTACGAGCTTGATGTCATGGAGAATATTGATGTGCCGTCCGGTATGGGAGACTACACCATAACCTTGACGCGGGATGAAACCGAAAATTATCTTAAAATTGAGGATGCGCTTTCCTTTGACTGTGACCGCTATGAATGCACACCGGAGGAAGTCGCAGAGCGATTTGCGGACAGCCCCATTGTCCGTCTCTGCAACGCCATCATTCCTGCCACGCTTGGGCAGGAGGATTTAGAAGAGGTCTTCACATGGGCAAGGTTTTTCAACGAGACTGGCATTTCTGCAAAGCTGATGAATCATCCGCTGACCAAGCTCTGTGAAAAGCTGTTCGACGAACACCGTCTGATGGACTTCCATCGCTGCGTCTTGGATGTGGGCTATCGAAAGCTGCTCCTAAATGAACTGGCTCATAACTAAGACACGGAAAAACGCCCCCGACACTGTGCCAGACGCACAGTGCCGGGGGCGTTCCCGTTTCCAGCGATTTATTTTTCTCTCGGCAAGGGACTGTTCATAAGGTGACACTT
>ERZ773168.3173-NODE-3173-length-11900-cov-74.727311_pt1 | contig 11900 bp, 8 predicted proteins | sample MGYA00511261_ERZ773168 | MGnify/ENA primary metagenome ERZ773168 (study PRJEB29015, sample SAMEA2737855) | human gut metagenome | biome: human gut; feature: human-associated habitat; material: faeces | place: China | collected 2012 ... | reverse complement strand
GCAGTCCGAAATCCAAAGACAGTATCCGGGATATTCCGGTGCCGCTGAATGTCCGCCCCTGTGCCATCAAGCTGCGGGATACCACCGACCAGTTCATCTGGGAAAGCCCCAAGACCGGCTTGCCCTGCAATCCCACCCATTTCCGGGATGTATTCCGCAAATCTCTGGAAGAAGCGGGCGATGTCCGCTTGCTCACACCGCACAGCTGCCGCCACACCTATGTGTCGCAGATGCAGGCGTTGGGCGTGGATATCCAGACCATCCAGAGCATCGTAGGCCATGCCGACACCGAGATGACTGAGCATTATCTCCATGTTCAGGAATCCATTCGGCAGAGTGCGATCCAGTTGTTCAGTGAGGCTTTTTCGGCCTGAAAATTGGACGGAACAGCACGAATTATCGCGAGCCAGCTTTTCAAATCGTTGGCATCAACGCTGGCTCGCATATCGCAGCAGATGATGTTGCGTCAAAAAAAGCCCACTTGCCCCTGCGATTGACCAGATAAAATCGTTGGCATTGTGGTCAAAATTGTGGTCAAAACCAAATGAGGTCAGCCCACAAACAAAAAAATCCAACGATTTCTAACGTGAAATCGTTGGATTTATGGTCCGAGTGGCGAGAATCGAACTCACGGCCTCTTGAACCCCATTCAAGCGCGCTACCAAAACTGCGCTACACCCGGATATCTGTTTGCGTTTGTCGCTCACAGCTTGATTAGTATACCCGACTTTGCCCGTTTTGTCAAGCGCTTTTTCCAAATTTCTGATGCAGTTTTTACATTTTACTGTCCCGGCTTTTGCCCGCCAAAAGGATGCGCGAAAGAGCGTTATTTTCAAAAATCGCGATACACATCTTCCTCATCGTCCTCATGGATAGGGGTGGTGTCGTCCGGCGGTGCGCCAAACTCCACCGTAGCAAAGGCCAGCGCGAACACACTGTCTGCCCCAGCGTGAAGCAGTGCCTGCGCGCAGGCGGCAGCTGTTGTGCCGGTGGTGATGACGTCATCCACCAGCAAGATGCGCTTACCCTCCAGCTGCTGCGGCTGCGCCGCCCGGAAAGCACCTGCCACGTTGGCTATGCGCTGTTCCAGCGGCAGACCGGCCTGATGCCGTTTTGCCCGAGTGCGTTCCAGTGCCTGCGGTGCCAACGGCACCTCCATGGCTTTTGCCAGCGGCAGCGCCATCAGTTCCGGCACATTGTAGCCGCGCCTTTTACCGGAGGCCGGCACCGGTACGATCAGGTCGTACCCGATGGCCGCCCACGGCACCGGCTGCGGGAACAGCTCGCCGTACTGCACGGTCAGTTCACCGCCAAAGGCCAGCTGTACCAGACGGTTGCCCATCTCCACAGCCCGCCACGGCTTGCCCTGATACTTCGCGTTCAGGATGCCGCGCCGCACACAGCCGCTGTAACGGTAGGGCGCAGCCGCACCGGCCAGATTGCTGATATAGTGCTGCGCCGGGTCCAGCCGGATGCCCGGCTTGCGGCGCAGCGTTTCCAGCTGCTCTGCACAGTCCGGGCAATCTCGCACATCTCCCAGCACCCGGCCGCAGAAAGGGCACTCGCGCGGGTAAAGCAGCTGCCGTACCGCCCGCAGCGCCCTGCGCCGGGGGTCATAGTAGTCCATCAGTCCTTTTTGACTGCCACGATCACCCGCACACGCTTGCCTGCTGCGCAGCCAAAGTTATCGTACCAGCCGGTCAGGTAGTAGCCCTCAGAGTTCACCTCAGAGAGCTTGGTGGCGTAATACTGCCCCTTGTACCACAGGTACACCTGCATATCGTCAGCCGTCTCGTAGCGGGTGCCGTTGCTCATCACCGAGGCTGCACCCACCTTGTCGATCTTCATGGGCATCAGCTGGATCATGGCCTTTACCGTGCCGTTCACGTTTTGCCGCACTGCCAGACCGCCCGCCAGCACCGGATACTTGATGGAGGTAGAAAAGCTAGCCTGACTGCCGTTGACGTAGCAGATGTAGGTAGCGCCGCCGCCCACAAAGTTGAGGATGGTGCTCATAGGCTGGCCGGTAATGTTGGCCAGCTGTTTGAGACCGATGCTCAGCAGCGAGCCGGAACTGCTGGTGATGCGGTTCCAGACCGTGCTCAGCAGCGAGCCGTCAATGACGCCCCACAGGATCTCGCTGGTGGTGGGCACCAGCACACTGCGCAGATCGTCCACCACGGTGGTCGTGTTGGTGGTGCCGCCGGTAGAGCCGGAACCGGAGGAGCTATCCCCGGTGGAACCGCTGCCGGAGCCGGAAGAACTGTCCCCGGAAGAGCTATCCCCCGAGCCGGAGGAGCCGCTGCCGGTCAGGGTGCCCAGAACGGAACTGGCGTTGAAGGCCAGATTCTTCACGTCGTCCAGCACGCCGTATTTCCACAGATCACCGGTAACATCGTTCAGGATCAGGCGGTCGATTTGTCCCTGCTCATTCAGCGTATAGTAACGCACAGCCAGCGCGTTCAGCTTTGTCCCCGCTATTCGGCTGGGACGAACCGTCCCAGCCAACCCCTCCGATGTCGTTTCCAAGATTTGTACGTCATCGGCCAGAGCATAGTCCCCCAGCGCGGTGGCGGTGTTGTTGATGGTGCCGCTGACCGATTTGGACTCGATGGCGGTCACCTGTTCCCCTTCGGGGGTCACGCTGATCTCCACCAGCCAGCCGGTGGGGTAGTTCAGGCTTTTGTCGATATTCACAGTGCGGAGGATGCCGTCGGTGCACATCACCGAGATCTTTTGCAGCACGTCTGCGCCGTTATCCTCCACAAGACTGCGGGTAGCGGTCTGCACCACGCCGTAGAACACGCTGTCGGCTTCCTCGCCGGTGATCACATCGGCTACCTCGTTGTCCATGCCCAGCAGCAGAGTGACCACTTCGCCCACGCCGCCGCCGTTCAGGGAGGAGATCTTGGACGCCACGGCAGAGCTGCCCAGTGTGTAATTGCTGCCCGCCACGGTCAGCGCGGTAGGCGCGCTGGCGCTGGGCGATACCGCTGTGATGCGGCCTGCGGCGCGGCGGGTGTAGATCCACACCGTCTGCAGGCTCTCGCTGTAATAGTACACGTCGTACCTGTTCAGCTCTGCCGAGGCAGAGGCCTTATCGTTGCGGTAGACGCTCACCGGCGTAAAGGGCAGCTGGGTGCCCTCTGCGGCCACAAAGGGGCCCTTGCGGCTCTTGAGCAGCACCGAGGAGGTATCCACCTGACCGTTGGACACCGTAAAGCCCAGCGAACTGCCGTAGGCGCTGCCGCTGGCGGTGTTGGCGCGCAGGGCATTGTACAGCAGCAGAGTGCTCTGCTCGTAGGTCATAGCCTGTCCCTGCGTGCAGGTCAGCTGATCCCGCAGACCGATCTGCTGCGCCTTGTTCAGCTGTGCCTGCGGGAAGGAGCCGGTCAGGTCGGTGGTCTTATAGCTCAGTAGCTTCAGCACCGCCGCACAGGCCTCTTCCAGCGTGACGGTGTTGTCCGGGCGGAAGGAGCCGTCGGTGTAACCGTTCATCCAGCCCTGCTGCACCGCAATGCGGATGTAGGGTGCCCACTGGGAGCTGCCGGGCACATCCCGGTACAAAGTGCCCACCGTGCCCTGTGCGCCTACGCTCTCCCGGTAAGTGGAAAAGGACACCAGCATTTTGGCAAAGGCGCCGCGGGTAATGTTGGCGCCCAGTTCCTGACCGGTGGGCACAGCGCCCAGAGTAATAGCCGTCTGCAGGGCCGTGTTGTTGATGCTGGCCGCCGAGACCGGCAGCACCAGCACCGACACCGCAATGCTGACCGCCAGCAGAAATGCGAGAATCCGTTTTTTCATTGGTCGTACCTCTTGTTCTTTGTTTATCACGCCGCCGCGATCAATCGTAGCGCAATGCTTCAATGGGGTTCAGCCGGGCTGCGCGCCGCGCCGGCAGGTAGCCGAACAGCACGCCGATGCCCACCGAGATGCCAAAGGCCACCACAATGGAGTTGAAGGAGGGGCTTACCGTAACGGTGGTATCGGTCATGAACATGGGCAGCACCTTGTTGGCCGCCATGGACACCACATAGCCCAGCGCAATGCCTAAAACGCCGCCCAGCGCGGAGGTGGTGGCTGCTTCCACCACAAACTGCGCCAGAATGGTGCGCTCCTTTGCGCCCAGCGCCTTGCGGATGCCGATCTCGCGGGTGCGCTCGGTCACAGACACCAGCATGATGTTCATAATGCCGATGCCGCCCACCAGCAGCGAGATGCTGGCAATACCGGTAAGTATCACGATGACCATGTTGATCATCTTGTTCATTTCCTCCAGCCACTCGCTGGCGCTGTACACATAGTAGCCGTTTTCGGTCTTGAGGATCGACATCAATTCCTCTTCCATGGTGGCCTTGGCCTCGTTGGCAAGGCTTTCGTCGGCCATCATGGCGGTGTAGCAGTCCACCATGCTTTGGCTGGAGAGCCGCATCACGGTGGTGTAGGGCAGGTAAACGCAGTCGTCATCGCTGCCCTGCTGCATAGTGGGGTCGCTGACTTTGGCAGACAGCACACCTACGACGCGGAACTTGTTGGCACCGATCTTGAGCGTCTGCCCCACACCGTTGCCGCCAAAGGCTACGCGGTTGAGGTAATCGCCGATGACGCAGACCTGCTTGTTGTCCTGCATATCCATGTACTGCAGGCCGCGCCCCTGAACGATCTGGTAATTCTTCATTTCGGTAAAGTTTTCGTCCACACCGCTCATCTTGGACCAGCGGTAGCTGGTGGTACCGATCTTCAGCGTACCGCTGGCTTTGCCGCTGAAGTTGACCTGCGGCGACACCGCCTTGATCAGGTCGGAATGCCGCTGGCAGATGTCGTACATCTCCTCCACCGACACGGAGCGGGAGCCGTAGCCCCACACCTGAATGCTGAGGGTGTTAGTGCCCAGTGCGGAAAAGCTGTCCCGCATGCTCTTGGTCATGCCATTGCCCAGACCCACGATGACGATGACCGCCATCACGCCGATGATGATACCCAGCATGGTCAGAAAGGTGCGCAGCTTGTTGCTCCACACGTTCTGGATAGCCTGCCGGAAGGTTTCAAAGATCATGCCTGTTCCTCCTTTTCCGGCGTTTCGGGCAGCAGGGTGGGCTGCACCATGGCCTCCGGTGCGTGGGAGTCGCCGTCATACACCACCTGACCGTCCTCCAGCCGGATGATGCGGTCGGCCTGCACGGCAATGGAATTGTCGTGGGTGATCAGCACTACGGTGTGTCCCTGCTTGTGCAGCTGCTGCAAAAGCCCCAGCACCTCGCGGCCGGTATGGGAGTCCAGTGCGCCGGTGGGCTCGTCCGCCAGAATGACCGGCGGGTTGCGCACCAGTGCCCGCGCAATGGACACGCGCTGCTGCTGACCGCCGGAAAGCTGGTTGGGGCGGTTTTTCAGCTTGTCGCCAAGCCCCACCTGCTCCAGCACCTCCCGGGCGCGGATGTGGCGCTCGGTGCGGGAGATGCCCGCATACACCAGCGGCACCTCCACGTTTTCCATCAGGTTCAGCCTGGGCAGCAGATTGTATTGCTGGAAGATAAAGCCCAGCATTTCGTTGCGGACAGCGGCCAGCTCGTTGCGGTTCATCTTGCCCACATCCCGGCCGTTGAGCCGGTAGGTGCCGTAGGTGGGCACATCCAGACAGCCGATGATGTTCATACAGGTGGATTTGCCCGAGCCGGACTGGCCCACGATGGCCACGAACTCGCCTTTTTCGATTTTCATGGTGATGTGGTCGGCAGCTTTTACCGTGGTATCGCCCATCTGGTAGTACTTGCACACCGCATCAAACTCGATCAGAGCGCTCATTCATCCCTCCTGCGTCAATTCACCACGACTGCGCCGGCCTCGGCGGGGTCGATGCCCTCTGCGGGCTCTTCAGCGTCCGCTGCGGGGGCTTCACCGTTTTCCGTCTCCTCCGGCAGCGTCTCCTCGCCGCCCTCGGCAAGGTCTGCATTGTTTCCGGTATCCTCGAGCTCTCCGCCGCCCATATCACCATAGCCACCGTCGTCATAGTAGCTGTCGCTGCTCACGGAGCTGGGGTCGTAGGCAATGGTATCACTCTCGGACAGGCCGCTGGTCACCTGCGTATAGTTGTCGTCACTGACACCGGTCTTGACCTGGACATACACATAGCCCTCTGGTGCGCTCATGGAAGTATCAGCGTTCACGGCGCTGGGCGAATCCTGCCGCACCAGCACATAATTGCCCCGCACGATGGCGGCGTTAGGCACCGTGAGCGCATTTTTAGCCTGTGCCACCACGATCTCGGCGTTGGCGTTCATGCCCGGGCGCAGACCGGTGGTCTCGTCGATGCGCACGGTCACCGGGTAGGTGGTGGTGCCGCCGCTGGTGTCGCCCTTCATGGACACACGGGTAACCACGCCCTCGTAGGTCTTATCCTTCACGGCGTCTGCAGTAACCTGTACGGACTGTCCCACCTTCAGGCTGCTGACCTGCAGCTCGTCCACGTTGATGGTCATTTCCAGATAGCTCAGGTCGTAGATGGTGCACAGGTCGCTGCCGGTGCTCAGGGCATCGCCCACCTTGGCATTTTTCTCGATGATGGTGCCGCTGATGGGCGAGGTGATGGTGTATCTATCCATAGTGTCCTGCATATTCTGCATGGACAGCTCCGCGCCGCGCAGGGTCTCGGAGGCAGCCTGGATGGACTCGGTCAGTTCCTCACCGCTGAGGGTCAGGATGATATCGTCCTTGTTCACGCTGCCGCCCTCCCGCACATTGATGGCGGTGACAGTACCGGAAGTCAGCGCAGTCAGGGTACGCTCGGCCTGATACTGGAAGTTGGCTGCTGCAATGGAGCTCACCCCGTTGATGACAGCCGTTGCAGCCTGTGCCGTGGTCAGACCGCCCGCATTGGACACCGAGATGGTCACGGTGCGGGTAAGCAGGTTGCCGGTGCTCAGAGCATCGGTGCCGGTCACGGCGGTAATGGTGCCGGGCAGCACCTCAAAGGTACCGTCCAGCGTCACCTGAGCGGTCTGCCCTACCGAGAAGTTAGCGGCATCCGCAGCCGGGAACTCCAGCACCAGATTCATCTTGGAGCTGTCCCGCACCACGGCCACTTCCTGACCGCTCTTTACCTCATCGCCCTTGTTCACCTTCAGGCTGCTGACGACGCCCGCCACCTCGGCACGCACATACTGACGGTCGGCGGTCTTATCGTAGCTGCGCTGCGCCTGCTGCAGGGTGATGGCAGCCTGTTCCACCTTGGTGGTGGCATCGGAGGAATCCACCGTGTACAGCACAGTGCCCTCCTCCACGATATCGCCCTCCTCAAAGCCGCCGGTCAGCACCTTGCCGGACACCAGCGATTTGACGCTGTAAGTATTGGCAGGCTTCAGCGTACCGGTGCCGCTGAGCGTGTTGGAGACATCCCGGGTCTCGGGCGCTGCTTCTGTATAGGAAGTATCCACGTTGGCGGGCTTTGCACCCTTGGGCTTCAGCAGCCACCAGCCGCCTGCCAGCACCACGATGGCCACCGGCACCAGCCACTTCCAGTTCTTTCGGGCAAAGGCTGCTGCGCCGCCTTTTTTGGGTGCAGCCGCTGCGTCCTGCTGCGGGTCGGCGGGCTGTTTAGACTTGTTCCAGATCATTCTTGCCGTTCCTCCTAGGTTCTTTTATGACAAGGTGCTTTTTGCAAAAGCACCCGTCAGAAACTCTTATTTGTAGTGTATCGCATTTTGCCCCGATAAACAAGCGTCCAATTTTCGTTTCACGGCATTTCCACAAAGTTTCAGACTTTTTTAACAAAGAATGGCCTTCTTTGTGCGCCGCTGAGCAGCTGCATATCCTTTATAATACGATTCAATCCGCCTCTTCCCTGCTCTTCTTCCTGTGAAAAAAGAGATTCTGAAAAGCCCGCAGGCTTTTTAGAATCCCAGACAAAAAATCAAATTCCCTAAAATATGGCCAAAGCCCACGCGGCGGCCATTTGGAATCGTTTCCCCTCAAAAAGAAAATCAGCCGGACCCGAAGGCCCGGCTGATTTATTCTTTTTTACCCTGCGTCTGCGGTGGGCTCTACCACCACATACACCCCTGCGGGCACACAGGCGGCCCATGCGCCGTCCTTATCCAGCCAGCCGAATTGCTCACAGACATGATCCGGGCACTGACTGTCCAAAAACGCAATGGCACCATCCTTTACCTGCAAGTGCACGATGTAGTCCCCTACCTCGTACAGGTAATCGTGATCCTGCACAAGGGGCAAAGTCTCGGTAACGCCGTCACCGAAATCCACAACGGCCTGTAAGCCGCTGCCTTTGGCGGGGTGCTGCGCCCGCACCGCAAGAAAAATACCTGCGGCCAGTGCCAGCACCACCAGTGCAAAGATCACATTTTTCTTCCACGCGCTGCCCTTGGGGGCGGCGGTGTCAGAGTTTTTTTGCTTTATGCTCATGCAGCGTACTTGCTGGCAGCTGCACCGGCAATGCGGCCAAAGACGGTAAAGTCGGCCACAGCGTTGCCGCCCAGACGGTTTGCACCGTGCACGCCGCCGGTCACCTCACCTGCTGCGAACAGGCCGGGGATCACAGAGCCGTCAGCCTTCAGCACCTCGGTGTTGGTGTTGATCTTCAGGCCGCCCATGGTGTGGTGCACACCTGCGGTGACCTTGATAGCGTAGTAGGGAGCGGTATCCAGAGCCTTTGCAAAGCTAGTGCGGCCAAAGTCGGGGTCGTTCTTGGCGGCAACGTAGCCGTTCCAGGTCTTCATGGTCTCGGCAAAAGCAGCCTCGTCCACGCCCATGGCCTTTGCCAGCTCCTCGTAGGTCTGGCCGGTCACGGTGTAGCCCTTCTTGATGTAGCCCTGAATGACGCTGGAGGCATCGGCCATAGCCTGATCCACCACCAGCCAGCTGTAGCTGCCGGTCTGAGCGATCTCGGCAGCGGAAACCACGTCACGGGTGCCCACTTCGTCGATGAAGCGCTTGCCCTCGGCGTTGATCAGCACAGCGCCGTCGCCGCGCAGACCCTCGGTGATCAGAGCAGCAGTGTTAGCCTCCACGGTGGGGTGGATCTGGATCTGATCCATGTCCACAGTGTCAGCGCCCACAGCGGTAGCCATCTCAATGCCCTGACCCTGTGCGCCTGCGGCGTTGGTGGTCATAAAGCCCTTCAGCTCGGGCTTGTACTCGGTGACCATGTCCAGATTTGCGCCGAAGCCGCCGGTGGTCAGCACCACAGCCTTGGCATTCACGGTGATGGTCTCGCCGGTGGAACCAGTAGCCTTCACGCCCACAACGGCACCGTTTGCATCAGTCAGCAGCTCGGTAGCGGTGGTGTTCAGCAGGGTCTGCACGCCGGCCTTGTCGCAGTTCTCCTGCAGCAGGGGAATCATGTAGGAGCCCACAGAAACGGTCTTGCCCTCATCATTCACAGGGCGATGGATACGCTTGACGGATGCACCGCCGAAGCTGGAAACGCTGTGCAGGGTGATGCCGTGCTCGTCCAGCCAGTCGATGGCGTCAGCGCTGTTAGAGCACAGAGTCTCCACCAGTGCGGGGTCGTTGATGCCCTTGCCGCCGATCATGGTGTCCAGCTCCATCAGCTCCACAGAGTCGAAGTAGCCCTTGGGGTCTGCCTGATAAGCAGCCCACTGCTCGGAGACGGTCTTTGCCAGAGCGGTGATGGTGGCGTTGTCGGCGTACTTTTCAGCAGCGGTCTTGAGGGTCTTTTCCACGCCTGCGGACTCGCCGAACTCGTTCTCATCCTGATACACGGTCTTGCCGGCGTTCATGCCGCCAGTAGCGCGCACGGAGTTGCCGCCCACCATGGGCTGGCTCTCCAGAATGACCACGCTCTTGCCCTCGGCAGCAGCAGTGATGGCAGCAGTCATACCTGCACCGCCTGCACCCACGATGGCAATGTCTGCGTCAATGGTGGAGTCCTCAGCCTTGGTCGTATCAGCATTGACCTCGGTCTTGTAGTCATCAGCGTTCAGGCCGGCTGCGGCCAGAGCGGCAGCGGCAGCCTCCTTGATGGCGTCGGAGGTGATGGTTGCAGTAGCCACGCCGTCCACGGCAATGCTGCCGCTCTCGGCAATCTCGCCGGGCAGCTGTTCCAGAGCCATGGTGCCGATGCCGGGGGTCTCGTCCTTGCCCTCGGCGGTGCAGCCGGTGATCTTGCCGTCGGTCAAAGTCAGAGTGACGGTAACATCGCCGCCCATGCCCTTGGCGGTGCCGGTGAACTCGCCGGACACGCCTGCGGTGGAGGAGGCAGGCTTGCTGCCGCAGCCGTAGCCCAGCAGGCTGACGCTTACAACAGCCGCCATGGCCAGCGCAGCCACGCTCTTGCGGATCTGATTCTTTTTCATTGTTTCTTCCTTCTTACTTTGGGTTGCTTGTGTTCGGATATCTATCAGCAAAAAAGGGGAGCTGCTCATTCGGAAAGCAGTTCCCCTCGCTGAAACTTAGGAAAGACTTAGGCGTTGGCCTGAGCTGCAGCAACAGCGCAGGCAACGGTGGCGCCGACCATGGGGTTGTTGCCCATGCCGATCAGACCCATCATCTCAACGTGTGCGGGCACAGAAGAGGAGCCTGCGAACTGAGCATCGCCGTGCACGCGGCCCAGAGAGTCGGTCAGGCCGTAGCTTGCGGGGCCTGCAGCCACGTTATCGGGGTGCAGGGTACGGCCGGTGCCGCCGCCAGAAGCAACAGAGAAGTACTTCTTGCCGTTCTCGATAGCCCACTTCTTGTAGGTGCCGGCAACCAGATGCTGGAAGCGGACGGGGTTGGTGGAGTTGCCGGTGATGGAGCACTGCACGTCCTCCTTCTTCATGATGGCAACGCCTTCCATAACGTCGTTAGCGCCGTAGCACTTAACGGCTGCGCGCTCACCCTCGGAGAAGGGGATCTCCTTGACCACAGTCAGGGTCTGGGTGGGGATATCGTACTCGGTCTGCACATAGGTGAAGCCGTTGATACGGGAAATGATGTAAGCTGCGTCCTTGCCCAGGCCGTTCAGGATGACGCGCAGGGGGGTCTTGCGGACCTTGTTTGCGGTGCGGGCGATGCCGATAGCACCCTCAGCAGCAGCAAAGGACTCGTGGCCTGCCAGGAAAGCGAAGCAGGTGGTGTCCTCGCTCAGCAGACGAGCGCCCAGGTTGCCGTGGCCCAGACCGACCTGACGCTGCTCAGCAACAGAGCCGGGGATGGTGAAAGCTTCCAGGCCCTCACCGATTGCAGCTGCACACTCGGCAGCGTCGGTCAGGCCGCGCTTCACAGCGATAGCGGTGCCCAGAGTGTAAGCCCAGACAGCGTTATCAAAGCAGATAGGCTGCACGCCGCGGACGATCTTGTCGCAGTCGATGCCCTTAGCGAGGAGCATCTCGTTGCAAGCGTCCAGAGACTCCAGACCGTTAGCCTTCAGGCATGCCTCGATTTTAGGCATACGGCGATCCATAGATTCAAAAGTTGCCATTGAGTTGTTCCTCCTCTCTTATTCCTCACGCGGGTCGATGTACTTCACAGCGCCCTGCTCCTTGCTGAAGCGGCCGTAAGTACCCACGTTCTTCTCGTAAGCCTCGTTGGGGGTCTTGCCGTGACGGATATCCTCCATCATCTTGCCCAGCTTAACGAACTGATAGCCGATGACCTCATCGTTAGCGTCCACTGCCAGCTTGTTGATGTAGCCCTCGGTCAGCTCCAGATAGCGCACACCCTTCTCCTTGGTGGAGAAGATGGTGCCGGTCATGGAGCGCAGACCCTTGCCCAGGTCGTCCAGACCTGCGCCGATGGGCAGACCGTCCTCAGAGAAAGCGGTCTGGCTGCGGCCGTAGACGATCTGCAGGAACAGCTCGCGCATAGCCACGTTGATGGCGTCGCACACCAAGTCGGTGTTCAGAGCTTCCAGAATGGTCTTGCCGGGCAGGATCTCGCCTGCCATA
>ERZ773168.3153-NODE-3153-length-11961-cov-7.730556_pt1 | contig 11961 bp, 15 predicted proteins | sample MGYA00511261_ERZ773168 | MGnify/ENA primary metagenome ERZ773168 (study PRJEB29015, sample SAMEA2737855) | human gut metagenome | biome: human gut; feature: human-associated habitat; material: faeces | place: China | collected 2012 ... | reverse complement strand
TTGGCAAGTGCGGATAACCCCGTCAGCCACGGAGCGTCGGGGTTTTGCAGATGGATGAAGCAGCTACGGTCTGTAGAGATCGGCAGGACAGCGTCAGCTCGTACAATCTGATTTGATCATACCCACAGTCGCTTTGGCTGTGGGTATTTTCTGTTTGAACTTCAAAAGCTTTGCAGAACTCAAGGAGCCTAATGCCAAATTCAGTATGTCACCAACTATGAGGAAAACATCCTTTAGAGAAAGGTCAAAACTCAAATGATTCGGCACGGAAGATGAACAGTGCCCTTTTGCGATGCCGCTTCCGAAAGATTGCAGCTTCGCCCCTTAACGAAGACTTTAAGTTAAATCTGTTATACTGCTGCAGTCCCCTCAAAAATACAGACAGGAGAAAAAATTGACCGTATGATGAAAAAAAGATATTTCGCTATTCCCATTCTTGCAATCGCACTGCATTTTTTGCTGTCCAATCTGTTGTATTTCCTTGTGGAAAGGCTCGTTTTGGATGTTTTTCATATCCCCCCGCAGCAATTTATGAAACACTCATATTGGGGCGAGATTTTGATCTACGCTGTTCTTATCCTCGTATTCTTCACGCTCTATAAACTGCTTTGGAGGAAAGAGATAAGCGAACCGCGCACAGCGACAAATTTCAAAGATGTGCTCGGCAGTCTGGTCGTGGGATTTGGCATTTGCGGAATCTCCGGTCTTTGGATCATGCTGGCAGAACAGCTTCCCTCGCTTCAAAAAAGCGTTGAGGCAATGAACGCCGGTGCTGAAAATATTGCCGGCGGAAATGCATTTGGAACATTTATGATTGCGGTGATTGCTGCACCTGTTGTAGAAGAAATTCTATTCCGCGGCATTGTGCTTCGCTCCATGCGGAAATTCGCCCCAGCTTGGGCCTCGATTCTAATATCATCTGTACTCTTCGGCGTTTATCACCTGAATATCGTGCAGGCTGCCTATGCCACCCTTATGGGCATTGCCGCAGGAATCCTTTACGAGAAGAAAAGGAACCTGCTGTTTCCCATCCTCGTGCATTTCGCAAACAACCTCATTACTATGCTGCAGGGCTTTGCGCCATCCGAAGTGAATGAACTGATCAGCATTTTTATTCTGATCATGATCGCTCCGGCAGGGTATGTCGTCTGCCGTTCACTCCGACAGGGCAAAAGAGCAGATAGCATGTAAGGTTTTTATACAATGTATAAAGCATACAGCGGCACAGAGCAAACTCTCTGTGCCGCTGTTTTTTGCTTTCTTCGTAATAGAAGCAGCGCGGAAAAAGGAACCGGGGCACAGTAAGCAGCGCCAAAGTTGCGGCAGCCCATCTTATCTGACCAGGTATTTCCACAGGAATCTGGTCCATCTCCATGGTCGCCGGCCAAGGAAGCGGGTACACACGGCCGGAATGACCGTCCCAAAGCCCCCGGAGATATCCAATGACCGCAGGACTTGTGTATGAGGAACACAACCCCTGTGGTCAACATGTCCAAGACGAATATCCATTATGACTGCAAAAAGCAGAAGCCACGTCGGCGGATCAAAACCACACCTTTGCAGATACTCGATCACGCGCCCCCTTGTCTGCTGTTATGGCAGTCTCCTATGCACTGTGCGGTTCGCTGCATCTTCACATATGCCCTCGGAACAGGTGTTGCACACATATTCGCGAAGCTTTCCGCAGTAGAGCAGTGTGTGCGGCACTCTAAGGAACTGCATCGGCTGTATGATGGAGGAACGTAACTGTTCCGTGCCGTCAACCCGACTTTTTGCGAGAATCTCTCCGACAAACTCTGAGCAGTAATAGCAGCCCTCCTGCTTCCAGACAATATGGAAGTATGCCAGACATAAGCCAATATAGTTGTAACTGTACTTCCTCCTCCGCTTCCACATCACATCGAGCATTTCTTTGAGCTCTGCGTGTTGTTCTTCTGTGACACTCACGCTCAGAACCAACACCTTGGTTTCGGAAAAACGCTTGAAGGTACCGGTACGGGGCGACTCTATCACGAAGCCGCCCCAAAACGGATTATAGGGATGCCTGCGGCCAAAAGAGTACATCCTCTCTAAATCTCTGGACAGGCTGATGGAGGCGTGGTTATATTCTGCGCCGGTGATTTGTTTAAGGATCCGGGACAGAAGTGTTCCGGTCTGGCTGATTACGATGTACAGCTGTTTATTTTGATTGCTCATATGCGTATCCTCACAAGATTATCCACAGTGCCATGCTATTGGCATAAGAGGTGCTGCAGGTCTCGAAGAAGTCCGTTTCGACCATGTTAGCGTTGGTGTGCTGGATGACCCACTTCATGCTCTCCGGTTCGATCTCGAAGCCTCGATGCAGCGTGGGACAGCCGAGGCTCATTCGGCAGGTCTTTGCGTATACAACTGCAATTGTTCGACCTTGAGCGTATTCTCCTCGTTGCCGCCGCTTCGGAAGCTCTCCATTTCCGAGCTTCTGATACTCACAATAACCTTATCATTGACCTGCAATTCCTCAAAAGAAATCCTTGTAACCTTCTGCGTGGCAAAGTCGCAATAGACCATAGGAGTAGACGAACAGTCTATCAGACATTCTTCACCTAAAGTGTTTTCATCGGCATCGTCTTTTACCGTTATGGTTTGCTTTCCTGTATCAACTTCCGTGATCACTGCATTGACGGTCAGAAGAGTGTCATCCTTCAATGAACCGCACCCGGTCAGGAAGATAAAGAGAGTCAATAAGCACAGAGCGATTCCGATTCCTCTTACATTTCTATCCAGCAATGTCTTATCCTCCTGTTTTTTGCTGCGGAACTTATCCAATCTATGAAAAAGGCACTTCTTCCGCCCTTTGCGTCAGGCGGGACAACGCACAGACCGCGTACATATAGCCTGCAAGGATCAGCGGTGCCGGCAGCCCGTAAAGCAGCGGCGCCGGGATGATACGCCAAAACAGCTTGAGCACACCGATCTCCGCGCCGTAGGTGAAGAAGTAGTTCGCCTCCGGGCAGAGCGTGAGGCGTAACAGGAGATTGATAAGATGAGCGCCTACGGCAAGCAGGCCAAAGGTCTTGAGGATCCGCGGGATATCCTTGGGGTCGGGGCGGTAAAAGCCCAGCGTCGCCAGACTCAGGCCGCAGACAACAAGGATTGCGTGGGTCACATAGTAGCCGAAAATTCGCGGCATTAACAGCGAAAAGCCGGAGAACAGAGGCTCCGGGAAGAGCAGCGCCATCAGTGCGCCAAGGGGCGCTACAAAGAAGGAAAAGCCCATGATCGAGCGGTTTCTCTTCCACACGCCCAGCGGGATCAGGAACAGATTGATGTTGCACAGGTGCAGCGGCAGCTCATTAAAAATGCTGAAGCCATTGGGATAGTACGCACGGATATACGTTGCGTCCATGGACAGTGAGAACTTGTAGCCGGCAAACAGCGCGAGATTAAAAAAGCAAACGCCGATCAGATACCGGGAGCGCCGTGCTTCCGGTTTTCCGCGCAGCAGCAAGAGTATGAACAGCACCGCCGTTACCGTAAGCAAAAGCAGAAGCAAATGCGGCCCGCGAAAGGGCGTAATAGAAAATTCGTTCATTTCACACGCCGGAACGTCTTTCCGGTCTTCTCCTCAAGGAATCGGTTGAATTCCTCCACCGTCCCGCCGGTAAGAGTACGCTTGTCCAGAGGCTGCGCATAGCGTTTCTTCATCAGAAGGATGATGTAGTCCTGCGACTCAGCCAGTGCGTCGATCAGCTCATAGTGGAACGTGGAGGTGGTGGCCGCCGTAACGACGGTATAGGAATCCTCACCGAATGCGACATGATATTCCTTTGTGCCCGCCAGCGTGTTTTTACAGGCGATCATGCCGTTGAACCGATCCTGAAACAGCAGAACGGACAGCAGCATCACCTCTGCCAGCAGGGAAATCACCGTACTGGCATCAAGCGCAAAAGGCTCTCCGTCAAATGGGATCAGCAGCAGAGCGTTGATGAAAAAGACGCTCCAGCCGAAGATGGCCCAAATAATGCTTCTCTTTCGCCGCAGCGCCCTGCGCAGCGCCCTGCGCATCGCGCGGGCAGCTACGGTCATAGATCGATTTGTGATATCACTGTGAATTTCAAAAGTCATTCATATTCTCCATCGTTGATCATTTCTGTTTTTGCAGCCTGTCTGGTTCCTTGCAGAAGTGTTCCGTCCAGAGCAGGGTATTTATAGATTATGTTATCATAACAGGAATAAAGTTTATGTTAAGTCTGCCTATTCTTTAAGAAGCCATCTCAAATTCAGCACTCGCTTTCCTCACGAGAATTTTTCTGCAGCGGGAAAATTGACTCCCTTTGTCCGACTTTTATAAATTGCAGTCAGGCTGCACCGGAATACCTTGCTCCCTGAAATCGTCACGCTTACTATGTAGTCAGCGCTATCGCGGCATCACGCCAGCCTTGCGTTCACCAGATGATACCACGTCATCCCGTTTTCCTCATAGGACTGAAATTCACCGATGACGGTGATCTCCGCCCCCAGCTCCGGGTAATCCTCGGGGTAGGTAAGATCACCCTCCGGCACGAACTCCATGCCCTCGGCGCAGCAGGCGGTGGCGTCGGCGATAATGCAAGCATAAGCCACGGGGTCAGGCTGCAGCACGCCGTCTGTCACAAGCTGATAGAGGGAAAACGTCCCTTTTGCCTTGACGGTCTTGCCGAAATAATGCGCCGGGTCATTGTAGAGCATATTGTAGACCTCGGAGTAGACCATGGTGCTGCTGAGCACCGTCAGATCCACATCCACTTTGCCGGCAGCGGGCTGCGACGGCTTAGACTTCCCCGGCGTTTCCTGTTCTTTCGGCGTTGGAATGCTCTCTGTCGGTGCGGAGACTTCCCTATCGGAAGAAGGCGTATCATTTCCTGCGTCCTTTTCGCTGCCTTTCCCGCAGGCACAGAGGGAAACCGTCATACAGGCGGCCAGCAACAAACAAAAAAGCCGTTTCATCCCGTTTCCCCTCCCCTTGCGCGGCCAAGAGCCGAACAAATCAAAAATGCCAGAATATCCGCCGCCACGATGGTGGAACCCACCGGCGTCCCCGCCAGAATGGAGACCAGAATGCCCAGCACCGCGCAGCTCACTGACAGCACGGCCGAGCAGACCGTCACGGACCGGAAATTCTGAAAAAGGCGCATGGCGGACAGCGCCGGGAAGATCACCAGCGCGGAGATCAGCAGCGAGCCGACCAGATTCATCGCCAGCACGATCACCACGGCAACGATGACGGCGAGCAGCAGGTTGTACAGGTCTGCCTTTGTCCCCACCGCCTTGGCAAAGTCTTCGTCAAAGGTCACGGCAAAGATCTTGTTGTAATAGAGCAGAAACACCGCCACGACCACCACGGACAGTCCCGCGCACAGCCAGACCTCGCTTTTTGACAGCGTCAGGATGGAGGTGGAGCCGAACAGCGTGCTGCACACATCGCCGGAGAGGTTGGACGAGGTGGAGAAGAGGTTCATCAGCAGATACCCGATGGCCAGCGCTCCCACTGAGATCATGGCGACGGCGGCATCGCCCTTGATCTTCGTGTTCTGCCCCGTGCGTAGCAGCAGGACGGCACAGACCACCGTGACGCCCAGCGTCAGGGGCATATCGTCCGTCAGTCCCAGCACGGCGGCGATGGACATGGCGCCGAAGGCCACGTGGGAAAGGCCGTCGCCGATGAAGGAAAACCGTTTCAGCACCAGCGTGACCCCCAGCAGCGACGAGCAGAGCGCGATCAGCACACCGACAATAAGCGCGTAGCGGACAAAGGGATAGGTCCAGTAGAACGCAATTTTTTCAAAAATCGCCGTCATTATGCCCCGCCACCCTTCTGCCATGCCTGCGAAAACTCATTCAGGTAAGCCGCCTTCGTGCCGAAGAACGCCGAGTCCCCGATGTGCAGGATGTGGCTGGCATATTGCAGCGCCGCGTTCAGGTCATGGGAGATCATCACAACGGTGATGCCATCCTCGTAATTGAGCTTTTGAATGAGCGCATACATTTCCGCCGTCACCTTTGGGTCGAGGCCAGAGACCGGTTCATCCAGAAACAGCATTTTTCGGGTAGCGCACAGGGCGCGGGCGAGCAACACCCGCTGCTGCTGACCGCCGGAGAGCGTCCGGTAGCAGCGCTTGGCAAGGGGCGTGATCTGCATTTTCTCCATGGCGTCCGCCGCGAGCTGTTTTTCTTCTTTGTTATAAAAAGAGCGGCTGCCGCAGCGTCCCTGACATCCTGAGAGAACGATCTCTCTCACGGATGCCGGGAAGTCCTTCTGGACAACGGTCTGCTGCGGCAGATAGCCGATCTCATTTTTCCTCAGCCCGTCGCCCGTCAAAATTCTGCCGCTGATGGGCATCTGCAAGCCGAGGATCGTTTTCATAAGGGTACTCTTGCCGGAGCCGTTTTCTCCCACGATGCAGAGGTAGTCGCCCGCAAAGATCTCAAAATCAAGGTCTTGCAGAACGGGCTTCCCATCGTAGCCGACGCAGAGCTTTTGACAAGTGAGCTGAGCCATCATCCTGCCTCCTTAACCCAGTGCCTCTTTCAGCATGGAGAGGTTCTGCTCCATGACAGAGAGATAGGTGGTGCCGTTTGCCACATCCTCAGAGGTGGTGGACTGCATGGAGTCCATGGTCAGGATCTTCTGGTTCTTTTCGGCGGTGTTTTCCACAATGGTTTCGGCAATTTTATGATTCTTGCCCTCAATGGTCAGCACGCAGGGCAGCTTCAGCTCATCCACCTTCTTTGCGAGGAAGGATACCGTTTCAAAGCTGGCTTCGCTCTCGGCGGAGCAGCCCGCAAAGGCGGCGTAGTAGCTCAGACCGTAGTCATCCACCAGATAGCGGAAGGGGAAACGGTCGCCGAACAGAACGGTCTTGCGCGCCGCACCGTCCACGGCAGACTGGTACGCGCCATCCAGCGCGGAAAGCTTTTCGATATAGGCGGAGGCGTTGGCGGCGTAGGTATCCTTGTTATCGGGATCAAGTTCCTGCAAGGCATCGGCAATCGCGCCGACCAGCGTTTTGGCGTTCTTCAAAGACAGCCAGACGTGCTCGTCCTTTTCCTCCCCATGGTCATGCCCCATCAGCTCGTCAAGGATATCCTCTACGGAAAGCGCGTCCTTCACAAAAAACGGATTGGTCTTGGCACTCATCAAGGCATCGAAGCCGTCGTTGCCGAAGTAGATATGGAAATGCTCCGCCTCGCCCGGCTCGTGACCGTGGTCGTTGAACTGCACATATTTGGGCGCATCGGCACTGGTCGTTTCGAACTGATAACGGACGCTGCGAATCTTGCCCTCGTCATTCCGCTTCGGCTGATAACCGGCATAGGTGTATTCAGCGGAAACGGTTTTTCCGTCTGCATAAGTGAATGTAATCGTGTCCCCGTTGATAGAGATCTTCTCGGCGTCGCATTGCCACGAAGCCTTATACTTCTCCCAATAGGTGTCCTTTGTGGTCGAGCTGTCCTCGTCCTCCTCCGCCCTGTGCTCGCAGAATTTGTCCAGATCGCCGTTCAGCAGAAAGGGGTGCAGGGACTTCCACGCGCCGGCGAAATCCGAGAGGGTGCGATCCTCGATGTCATTCTCTGTGAGCTGTTCATCGTGGCTGTGACCGTGGTCGTGGCCGTCCTCCTGCATTCCTTCAACGATCTCCTCCGTTTTCACGGAATCGCCCAGCACCTCCAGCAGATCAATGACCTTCATATCCTTGTTGGTGGCTTCCTTCAGCGCGTCATCCACCCATTTATCGGACTCGCCGCCCACATAGATGAAGAGGTCACAGTCGGAAATCTTGACGATGTCATCCGCCGTGGGCTGGTAGCTGTGCAGGTCAACACCGTTGTCCAGCAACATGGTCAGGTCGGTGCTCCCGGTCTTGTCGCCGAGAATTTCCTTGACCCAGTCGTATTCTGGGAAAATGGTGGTGACAACGCTCAGTTTATTGGAATCGCTCTCGCCCGTCTCTGCGGCATTCTTTTTGCCGCAGCCGGCAAGCAGGCCGACCACCATGGTCAGCACAAGAAACAGGGGAATCATTTTCTTCATAGTATAATAAAACCTCCGAATTTTTGAAAAATAGGCGCAAAAATACAGGGGCAGCGGCAAAACCGCAAGAGCCTATCCGAAAACGGATAGACTTCGCCCTTGTAAAAGTCCTGTTTTTAATTCGAAAGCTTTACCTTGAGCGCAACAAGCGTCAGTGTGTCGGTCGTCTCTGCGCAGGGCAGGATCGCCTTGCACATGGTATATGTAAACGCAGCAGTGACCGCTGCGGCAGCACTGGCAAGCCCCAGAGATTTCAGCAGATTCTCGCAGACACCGATCTGATGGCAGATGGCGCAGTCGTCGCCGGAGCAGTCATGATCGGCTTCGACCGCAAGATAGACTGCAGAGGACAGCATGACAACGGCCAGCACGGCCGCCAGCAGGCGCGTCATAAAGCAAGGCTTCTTTGTCATGGTCTGTCCTCCCTTCTGTTCGTTATTTTTCCTTGCAGTCCGAGCAGGTTCCATAGAGGATCGTGTCGGCTGCGTCCAGCGTGAATTGCTCGCTCTGCGCCAGGTGCTTTGCAAACAGGGCGGCGTTGCTGTCGGCCATGTGAAAGGTTTTGCCGCACTTCACACAGCTCATGTGCAGCGCGCCCTTGCAGCCCTTGGCGTCAAGATACTGATAAAACGCTTCGTGCGACCCGCTTTTGGCGCTGCGGCGCACCTTTTCTTCCGCTTCCAGCTGCACAAGATTTCGATACACGGCGCTGAGACTGATTTGCTTCTCTGCCAGCGCGTCCGCCATCTGGCGTGCAGTCAGCAGCTCGTCCGGGTGTTCCCCTAAAAAAGCAAGCAAGGCTCTTCGCTGTTTTGTATTATAGCCTGACATAAGACGTCCCCAATCTGCGAATCATTCGCAGATATTATAGCATCATTTCCCCCTTTGTCAATATCATCCCGCGATACCGGCGTCTTTCCGGCAGTTCAATATCTGTCAGCGTCAAAGAAAACAGCGTCACATCAAAGGCTTCGAACCGGTGGGCTCTTACGCGGTCAAAGCAGTCTGCGTTTCACGGCATCATCCACCGGCTCCAGTTCTTTTTCCAGCGTACAGGATAGATCCCATAGCAGCTGACGTTCCTCGTCATCCTCTGTGGTCAAGCTGCCTAATTCATCCCACCGCAGAATGATTCGATACAGCGTCAGAGCCTCCTGCTCCGTGAGTCTTAATTCCATAAGAGGCGCCTCCCTCTCAGCTGCTTTTCAACGGGAAATCAGTGGTAAACGATACCGTACATTTCATCACGTCAGCCGCATCTCATTCTCAAACTGCTCCATCGCCTCCTGTCGGCTGGGGACTTGTGCAAGCGTGCAGGAAAACGGCTGGCCGAACAGGGGCTGGGACAGTGTCTCCGCCCAATGCGTCAGCACCTCCGGAGTGAGGGGGCGCTCCTCCCGGAGAAAGATCACCCCGTAATAGGGCGGTACAGACGGGGAAAGCAGCTGTGTCAGCGGGACGCCGCTCCGGACGGAGGCGTTGCAGAAATGCATCTCCGGCGAAAAAAGCGGATAGTACAGCGCCCCGACGAACCAGTCCTGTTCGCCGTTTCTGAGCCGCCTTGCCTGCTCCAGAAAGTGCGGATGATCCGGGTTATCCGGCTCCACAAACTCACCGTCCCGAATGGTCTGGTGAAGTGCGGGGAGGTTATGGAAATCAAAGTGGAAAAAGGGCGCCTCTCCCGCCTCGTCCTCGGTAAGAGAAAACTCCGCCGCATGGAAAGGTTCCCAGTCCTTGCCGCAGTGGTAATAGCCCCACCAGTAGTTCCAGTCATAAATATGCAGATATTTTTTTGCTTTGCAGTCCATAGATGTACTCCGTTCTAACAATGTCGGCACAAGAGAAATCACAGGGAACTCTCCCCCAGTACCAACAAAAATCTTTTCTAAGTCCGTCCTTTTTTTAAGAAAGGCGCTCACAGGCGGCGCGGTGCTCTTCTCATCGGCTCACCGGAATGGTAATCTCGAAAACAGCGCCGCCATCCCCGTTGTACGCACGGATCGTTCCCTTATGCAGGTGGATGATCTCCTTCGTCAGGGCAAGGCCGATGCCGGATTTCCCGCTTTTTCCCATGTAGAAACGGTCAAAGATGTGGGGCAGGTCCGCTTCGGCGATGCCGTCCCCGTTGTCCTGTATCCGTATCGTCGCATGCCGTTTCTCCGTGCGGCAGGTCAGGCGCAGCTCGCTGCGGGCATAGCGTACGCCGTTGGACAGAATATTGGTGACCGCCCTGCGCAGCCGGGTATCGTCGCAGCTGACCATAACGGGCGTTTCGGGGAAGTCCGGCGTGATGGTGATACCGCTGGCGGCGGCTGTCGGCTCCACGGCGCGTATGCTGTCGTAGAGCAGCTCCCGAACATCCATCTCGGAAAGGGCAAGCTGCTGCCGCCCCATATCGATTTTTGAGATGTCCAAGAGCTCGTCTACCAGCTCCGTCATGCGGTCGCTCTCCGCCAGAATCACCTCCGCCGCGCTGGCCGTGTCCATGACGCCTGCCTGTATGCCCTCCGCGTAGCCCTGTATCGCCATAAGCGGCGTTTTCAGCTCATGGGAGGCGTTCTGAAAGAAGGTCTGCTGCCGCTCTGCCTCCTTCTCGATGTCCCGGCCGAAGCGGAAGCCCAGCAGGCACATGACGGAGGAGATCGCCACTAATACCGCAAAGAACGCCCAGTTCAGCGTTACGATATAGCGGGTGATGGGCCCGATGTCTATGTACATGATATAGGCGTACGGCTTTTCCCAATCGTCCTGCTCCTCCTGCACGGACATGAATATCAGGTGATGCCTGTCCGTTTTGAAGGTATAGCATTGGTTGAGCGATAGATCCCGCCCCTTGCAGTATTCCAGCAGTTCTTTCTCCAGACGATATGCGTCCCTGTTCCAACCGCTTGATTGATTGGCATTATCCAGCTCTAAAAATACGATGCTTGGCGTAAGGAAGTGCTCCTCCGTGTCATTCCATTCATCGTCAAAAAAGGATCCATCGTCGGTATAGGGGATGGTGCGGTTCTGGTACTGTGCCTCGCTGATGAGCGCCTTTTTTGCCTCACGCACAAAGTGTGCAGGTATAATGAGGTTCACCGCCAGCATGAACAGCGCAAAGAGCAGCAGAGCCGAGCAAAGGATCAGGTACACGATCCGCAGTTTGATGTTTTTCATGTACACTCCGCTCCCTTCAGCTTATAGCCAAAGCCCCAGATGGTGCTTACGCTGACGGTGCTGCCCGCTTGCAGCAGCTTTTTTCGGATACGGCGCAGGGTTTCGTCGGTCACGCGGGTCTCCACCTCCGAGTCAAAGCCCCACACCGCGCTGAGCAGCTCCTCGCGGGAATAGGCCTTTTCCGGCTGCTTCATCATATAGCTGAGCAGCCGCAGCTCGGTCTGGGTCAGCGCCACGATCGTGCTTCCGCAAAAGACGGCGTTTTCCGTGGCGGAATAGCGGAGATCCCCGTAATGCAGCTCGTCCTCTGCCGCCGCTGTTTTTCCTCGATCCATCTCCACACGGCGCAGCAGCGCCTTCACCTTCATCAGCAATATCGTTGGACGGAAGGGCTTGGTGAGATAATCGTCGCTGCCCTGGCTGATGCCCATGACGTAGTCCAGCTCGCTGTCCTTGGCCGTAAGCAGGATGATGGGAATATCAGAAACAGAGCGAAGCTCCCGGCACACGGCAAGCCCGTCCGTGCCGGGCATCATGATGTCCAGTATCACAAGCTCCGCAGGCTCCTGACGGAATGCCTCCAGCAGCGCATCGCCGCTTTCAAAGGAGCGCACGGTATAGCCGTCACTTGTAAGGAAGCTGTGCAGCAGTTCCCGGATGCTCTTTTCATCGTCCGCCAAATAGATAGAATGTTCCATGCGTCCTCCTTGCAAGCAGCGCCAAATGCTGCGCGTGGGCGCAGCATCGGC
>ERZ773168.3146-NODE-3146-length-11972-cov-57.688596_pt1 | contig 11972 bp, 10 predicted proteins | sample MGYA00511261_ERZ773168 | MGnify/ENA primary metagenome ERZ773168 (study PRJEB29015, sample SAMEA2737855) | human gut metagenome | biome: human gut; feature: human-associated habitat; material: faeces | place: China | collected 2012 ... | reverse complement strand
TGACCTGCAGGATCAGGGTGTAGAAGATCGACAGATACATGGCGCGGTACTGCTCGGTGAAGCAGCAGCCCAAATCGCCCAGCGTATAGCCGATCTTGTCCTTCATGGAGAAGGGTCGGACGGTCTTTTTCTGGTCCATTGTATTTTATCCTCCTTAAAAACAGTGAAACCACGAGACTTTTCGCACAAGTCTCTTTTCTACGTTTGCATTATACGTTAAATTTCCATCAATACATATCCAAAAAATGATTGAAAACTATCGCAAATTGATGTATTATGCAATTATAACAGTTGTGCTTTTCTGTTGTGTACAACAAACTGTCACATATGATGGTTTCGCGGAGGGATTTTTGGTGAACTATACAGTCAAGCGTTATTTTTTTGAGCAGAGCGCCGTCCGGGAATTTTATTCCGGCGCGTATTATGATTTGTTTCTGGTCATGCGGGGCAGCGGTGTGTTCCGGTGCAGCGAGGTGGTGCTGCCCGCACAGCAGCAGAACCTCATCATCTTCAAGCCCGGTCAGGGCGGCAGACTGGAATACGCCGGTGCTTACGGCCCGCTGGAACTTATTCGGGTGCAGCTGTCCCCCCAGACGCTGGCGCAGCTTTCGGACGCAGACACCGACCTTGAAAAAAGCTTCAACGTTGTGCCCTTCCGGCAGGTGGCTGTGCGCCCGGACAGCCAGATCTATATGCTGCTGAAAAACCTTGCCCGGAAGCTGCTGATGCTCCCGCAGGAGCGCACCCAGTTCGGTGCAGCGGTATTCGAGCATGGCATTTTGCAGATGTTCGTGGTGCTGGCGCTGCGTGCCTGCATCCACGCCGAGTTCCACACCGCGCCGGTCAGCCGCCACCACCTGATGCTGGATGAGGTGTTTTTGTTTATTCAGGCGCACCTTACCGAGGAACTGACGCTGGAGCGGCTGGAAAAGGAGTTTTTCGTTTCCCGGGAACATATTGCCCGGGAATTTAAACGCCAGACCGGGCAGACGGTGCACCGCTATATCGTAAAGGCGCGGTTAGACCGCTGCTGCACCCTCATCGAGCAGGGGCTGCCCATCACCGAGGTGTACAAGACCAGCGGCTTTGGCGGTTACAACCACTTTTTCCGCGCCTTTAAAAAGGAGTACGGCATGACCCCCAAGGAGTACTTCCACACCACCCGGCAGGACGCCCGGGGATGAATCCGGCAAAAGCAGCGCCGTCTGCGCCTGTGAAAAAAGCCGCCCGGGAAGATCCGCAGATCCTCCCGGGCGGCTTGCTTATCCTATTTTTTCTTTTACTTGCGGCGGGTGAGGCAGTTCAGTGCCATCACAACCAGCACGAGAAAGCCGATGACCAGCAGGATACCGGTCATGCCGATGAGCATCATGGGCAGAGTGGTCATCCAGGAAGAAAGATGAAGCATAAAGGCACCTCCGTTAAGCCATCAGGGAAAGGATCAGTCCGCCGGCAAGGACGGATGCGATCTGCCCGGAAACGTTGACACTGATGGAATACATCAGCAGGAAATTCTGGCTGTCCTCGGCCAGACCCATCTTGTTGACCACACGTCCGCTCATGGGGAAAGCGGAGATGCCCGCTGCGCCGATCATGGGGTTCAGCTTTTTGCCCTCGGGCAGGAAGAGATTCAGCAGCTTGGCGAACAGCACGCCGCCAGCGGTATCAAAGATAAAGGCCACAAGACCCAGCGCCATGATGAGCAGGGTGTCCGGCCGGACGAACTTGTCGGCGGTCATCTGCCCGGCTACGGTCAGACCCAGCAGCAGGGTGATGAGGTTTGCCAGCACGTTCTGGGCGGTCTCGCTCAGGGAGTTCAGCACCCCGCATTCCCGCAGCAGGTTGCCGAACATCAAAAAGCCCACCAGCGCCACGCTGGCCGGGGCTACCAGACCTGCGATCACCGTGACCACAACGGGGAACAGGATCTTAGTCAGCTGGGTGACATTGCCTTTTTCGTAAGGCATACGGATGCGGCGCTCCTTCTGGGTGGTCAGCAGACGGATGACCGGCGGCTGCACGATGGGTACCAGTGCCATGTAGCTGTAAGCTGCCACCATAATAGCGCCCAGATACTGGGATTTCAGGGTGTTTGCCACAAAAATGGCGGTGGGGCCGTCGGCAGCGCCGATGACCGCAATGGACGCGGCGTCCTTCATATCAAAGAAGAACCCGGCCAGAAACAGGGTGAAAAAGATGCCGAACTGTGCCGCTGCGCCAAACAGCATGAGCCACGGCTTTTCCAGCAGCGGGCCAAAATCGATCATGGCACCGATGCCGATGAACAGCAGCAGCGGGAACAGCTCGTTGGACATACCTGCCTCGAACAGGGCAGAGATGGGGCCAACGGTGTCGCCCTGCGTGATGGCACCGGATGCGGGAAGATTGACCAGAATGGCGCCGAACCCCATGGGCAGCAGCAGACTGGGCTCCATCTTTTTGACGATGGCAAGGTAAATGAGCAGGGCACCGATGCCCCACATGACCACCATCTGCCATGTCAGCGCCCCGAAGTTTGAAAAGAGCGCGGCGAATGTGTTCCAGAAATTCATATTGTTTTTCTGCCTCCTTTTGTTCTGATGCTGCGGCAAGAAAAAAAGACCCTTGCCACAGCGTAAGATCTGTGACAAAAGTCTCAAGCGAACACATGACATCGGGCATTGCTGCCGTGATGACGCTGCCATGCAGCGGCCTGCCGGAAAAAAGCCTTGACCGGCGGGCTGCCCTTTACTCCCCTTTATCATTTTTATTGATACCAGAAACTGCCGCTTCTGTCAAGGGGGAAAATGCGTTTTTTCGCAAAAATCCAACCGTGAAAAGGCCAACCGGAAAAATCTGCGGATTTTCCCGGTTGGTAAACTATAACTGTTTTTTCGCTTTAAATCGTCAGTCCACTACCGGTACATCCAGCCCGAACTCCTGCGGGCGGAAGCGGGGACAGACGTTCTCGGTGATGCAGATGACCGAAGCCGCCAGACGGCTGCCGATCTCGCAGGATTCTGCCAGCGTTTTGCCGTAGGTCAGGCCGATGACCGTGCCGGCAAAGAAGGCGTCGCCCGCACCGGTGGTGTCCATGACATCCACCTTTTTGGCGGGTACGATGCCGCAGCTGCCGTCCGCACAGGCGTATACCGCGCCCTGCCCGCCCATGGTTACCACCATGCTGGGAATGTTGGCGCTGCGCACGTTGCCCGTGAGCACCCGGCACATCTCGTCCGGGGAGAGGTGGTCGTAGTCGTCCGAGAACAGCAGCCCGGCCTCCTGCTGGTTGCAGACGAAACAATCGATCTGCTGCAAAAAATCCCGCCGCTCCATGGCGATGCTCATGTTGGAGACTACGGCAAACACCTTTTTGCCGTACTTTTTAGCGTAGCGCAGGGTCTGCTTCACCGTCTCTTTTTCAAGGTCCAGTTCCAGCGCAATGGAATCGCAGTCTGCAAAAATGGCGTCGCCCTGCTCCTGTAATAGGCCGGTCAGTGGGGTGGTGTCAGGTCGCTTGGAGATGGCGGCGTGCACATCGCCGTCGTTGTCAAAAATGGCCAGCCATGTGCCCATGCCGTCCGGCTTTTTCTGGATAAAGCGGGTGTTGACCTTGTGCCTTGCCAGCTTGTCGATGACGTCCTGTCCCATGCCGGTGTCGTCCACCAGACCCACAAAGGTGGGGCGCAGCTCCACGTTGGCAATATCCTCCACCACATTGCGGCTCACACCGCCGTGTACCTGCTCGATGCGTCCGGCGTTGCGCCCGCCGGGGATATAGGCGGAAAGGGGATAGCCCTTGATGTCCACAAAAACAGCTCCGATGACTACGATGCCCATAAACGATAAACCTTTCTGACTTCAGTTGATTTTACCTGTATTATACAGGAAGCAGACAAAAGATGCTATCCTTTTGCGGAAAAATATCTCTCGGTCGCGCCCCCCTTTCCGTGAAAAAGGGCTTCCGAAAAGTCCACAGACTTTTCGGAAGCCCAAATAAAAAATAATTCTTCCTCTTACATCGCCGTGCGGGCGGTGCGCACCAGATACTCCATGGCCTGTACCGGGTACTGCCCGGCGGCAGTCTCGCCGGTGAGCATCAGGCTGGATGCGCCGTCCAGTACGGCGTTGTAGATGTCGCTCACCTCGGCGCGGGTGGGTACCGCCCGGGTGTGCATGCTGTCCAGCATCTGGGTCACTACCATAAAGGGCACCCCGGCTGCCCGGCAGGCGGCGGAAAGCTGCTTCTGGCAGCGGGGCAGCTCCCACAGGGGCATCGCGTTGCCAAGGTCGCCCCGGGCAATGACCACCTCGTCCACCAGCGGCAAAAACTCCGGCAGTGCCTGCACGCCCGCAAGGTTTTCAATTTTGGCAAGAATTTTCAGTTGCGGTGCACCGGCCTCTGCCAGCGCCTGCCGCAGGTTGCGGATATCCGCAGCGCCGCGCACAAAGGGCAACATGACCCCGGTAACGCCGCAATCGGCGGCGATGGCAAGGTTCTCCTTGTCCTCGGTGGTCAGGGTGGGCATCTGGATATCCGCCCCCGGTGCTGCCAGACTTTTGCGGCTTTGCAGCACGCCGCCCCGCACTATGGTGCACACGAGCGCTTCCGGCTCTGCGGCGTCCACACGAGCCAGCAGCTTGCCGTCATCCAGCAGCAGCTCCTGCCCGGGCTGCACACCCTGCACCAGCGCGGCAGGGCAGGGGATGCCCTGCGCGCCCAGACGCACGGTCTGCCCGGCGGTCAGGGACAGCGGCTGCGGCAGACGGCCGATGCGCAGTTCCGGCCCCTGCAAATCAATGAGCAGCTTTTTGACCCCGGCTTTATGCAGTATCACCAGCCAGTCCTTGTGCGCTGCCAGCGGCCCGTGAGAAAGGTTCATGCGGATGCCGGTCATGCCGGCCTCCACCATCTGCTGCAAAAGCTTTACATCGGCACAGGCAGGGCCGATGGTTCCGTAAAAATCCATAATTCCTCCTGCAATTCACGTTTTCTTTCTATTGTAGCATGACCGCGCTGCAAAAGATAGCCCGGCGGCGCATAAAAAAACACCGGAAGCTGATGCAAAGCCTCCGGTGTCTTTTTATGATGCCTTATGGGGTTTACTGCTACACTTTGCACCGCCTGCGTTCAGTACAAAGCTTACAGCTCCCTCTATTTTTAAAGGTTGTACTTAGTTTACAGCATTTCGGGCGGTTCGTCAAGAGCTTTTTCCAGCTTTTGCCGGCAAAAACCGGAATATCACAACATTATCACAACTGCAGCTGGTGGTAGCACGTGCCCTCCATGGTCTTCCAACAGGCGGTGCTTCCCTCCAAGGTCATGTAGCTGTGGGCGGTGCTTTCCTTGGGCAGGCTTACAGAGCCGGGGTTCAAGTAAAGGTTCCCCTGCCCGAAGTCCGTCCATGCGGGCACATGGGTGTGACCGTGGAGCAGAATATCCCCCGGGGCAAGGGGCGGCAGATGGTTCAGGTTGAACACATGGCCGTGGGTAACGTAGACCAGCCGCTGCCCCACCGGCAGCACGGCGTAATCCGCCAGCACCGGGAAATTGAGTACCATCTGGTCCACCTCGGCGTCGCAGTTGCCACGCACGCACAGCAGCTTGGGCGCAAGGCTGTTCAGCAGCGGGATGACCTGCTTGGGGGCGTAGTCCCGGGGCAGGTCGTTGCGGGGGCCGTGGTAGAGCAGGTCTCCCAAAAAGAGCAGACGGTCGGCCTGCTCCCGTTCAAAGGCCTGCTGCAGTTGCTGCGCATAATAATAGGAACCGTGCAGGTCTGATGCGATCATCCATTTCATATATAATGCCCTCCCTCAGAGCCGGTTTGCCTTATTGTAGCGCCTGCTGTAAAAATGGTCAAGTAGGCGAAAAGTCATACTTTTGCGCTGGAACCTCTTGACACAGCGCAGAGAATATGGTATTCTGCTAGGGTTGCAGCCCGCAAATGCGCAGGCTGCATATCGCGGACAGCTGCCGCGATCATAAAAACCGTGTGGATTTTTACAGCAACATTGCTACTTTTCGCCACACAATGACCTCACAAGGGTCATTGTGTGGCTTTTTTGTGCGCCGGAAACCGGCTGCAGGCCGGTGCTGCGCCTTCCACGCTTTGAACTTTTACAGATAGCAGGTGAAATTTTTCAATGAACGAAACTTTTATGAAGGAGAAGCCGGTACTGCCGCTGCTGCTCTCGATGGCACTGCCCAACGTGGTCTCCATGCTGGTGAACAGCCTCTACAACATCGTGGACAGCCTGTTTGTGGCGCGCATCAGCGAGGACGCCATGACCGCGTTAAGTCTGGTGTTCCCCATCCAGAACTTTTCCAACGCCATTGCCATCGGCTTTGGCATCGGCATCAACGCCATGATCGCGCTGTATCTGGGCGCGGGTGACCGCGAAAAGGCCGAGATGGCCGCCACCCATGGCTTTGTGCTCAGCCTTGTGCACGGCGTGGTGATGATGGCGGTCAGCATCGCCATCATGCCCGGCTTTCTGCGCCGCTTTACGCAGGACGAGACGCTGATTGCCGCCGGTATCACCTACTCTACCATCGTGTTCCTGTTTTTGGTCGTGAACATGGTCTCGCTGGCCTTTGAAAAGATCTTTCAGGCGGTGGGCCGCATGAAGGTGTCCATGGTCGCGCTGATCACCGGCTGCGTGTGCAATATTTTGCTGGACCCGGTGCTCATCTTCGGGCTTGGGCCGGTGCCTGCCATGGGCATTGCAGGCGCAGCACTGGCTACCGGCATCGGTCAGGTGCTCAGCGTGGTGGTCTACCTTGTGGTCTACCTGCGTACCGAGCTGCCGGTGCGGCTGCGCCGCAGCTGTCTGCGCCCGGATGCAGTGCTGGATGGCAGACTGTACGCCATCGGCGTTCCGGCCATCCTGAATCTGGCGCTGCCCTCGCTGCTGGTCACCTTCCTTAACGGGCTGCTGGCGGCCTTTTCTCAGAGCTATGTGGTGGTGCTGGGCATCTACTATAAATTGCAGACCTTTTTGTACCTGCCCGCCAACGGCTTCGTGCAGGGCATGCGCCCCCTCATTGGCTACAACTACGGCGCGCGGGAGCACGCCCGGGTGAAAAAGCTGTTCCAGCTGACCCTGCTTATGAGCGCAGCCATCATGGCGGCGGGCACTGTCATCTGTCAGGTTGCTTCCGGACAGCTGATGGGACTGTTCACCCAGAACCCCGAAACCATCGCCGCCGGGCAGACTGCTTTGCGCATCATCAGCATCGGCTTTGTCATCTCGGCAGTCTCCACCACCGCTTCCGGTGCACTGGAGGGGCTGGGCAAGGGCGCAGAATCGCTGGTCATTGCACTGTGCCGGTACGTCGTTTTCATCATGCCGCTGGCTGCACTGCTGTGTAACTGGCTGGGCGCAGACGGCGCATGGCACGCCTTCTGGCTTACCGAGGTGCTGGCGGCAGTGGTCTCAGGTATCGTCTACCGCCGGGCGGTCACACATAAAAAATAAGAATTTCTGATAGGGGCGTTTCATAACGTCCCTATTTTTCATTGACACTACGGGAAAAGTACGGTAAAATAATTTTCGTGTTTTGACAAAAACTGTCAGTGCGCAAGATATTACAGAGGATGTGGAAGTATATGATCGAGACCATTGCCGCCGTCAATCAGGCGGTGAACAGCTTTATCTGGGGCATCCCCGCCATGGTGTGCATCATTGGCGTGGGGCTGCTGCTCAGTGTCCGCACGGGCTTTTTGCAGATCCGCAAATTCCCCTACGCCATCCGCACCACCGTGGGCCGGATGTTCCGCAAGCGGGACGCCTCGGACGGTGCCATGACCCCTTTTCAGGCGGTGTGCACCGCGCTGGCGGGCACAGTGGGCACCGGCAACATTGCCGGTGTGGCGGGCGCTATCGCCATCGGCGGCCCGGGTGCCGTGTTCTGGATGTGGTGCTCTGCGCTGCTGGGGATGTGCACCAAGTTTGCCGAGGTGACGCTGGCCGTGCATTTCCGGGAGCGCAGCGACACCGGCGAGTGGGTGGGCGGCCCGATGTACTATATTAAAAACGGCCTTGGCCGCCGCTGGCAGTTTCTGGCCGTGCTGTACGCGCTGTTCGGCGTGCTGACCGTGTTCGGCACCGGCAACGCAACACAGGTGAATACCATCGTGGCGGCAGTGGATACCGCCCTGCTGGAATACGGGCTGGTGGGCGGCAGCTTTCTGCCCACCCTCAACCTCATCGTGGGCATCCTTGTGGCGGTGCTGGTGGCGCTGGTGCTGCTGGGCGGCATCAAGCGCATTGGCAGCGTGAGCGAGAAGCTGGTGCCCTTTATGGCACTGTTCTACATTGTGCTGTCGGTGGGCGTGGTGGTGCTCAACTTCTCCCGCCTGCCCTATGTGCTGGAATCCATCGTGGCGGGTGCGTTCAACCCCGCTGCCTTTACCGGCGGCACCATCGGCAGTTTGTTCGTCAGTATGCAAAAGGGCGTTTCCCGCGGCATCTTTTCCAACGAGGCAGGTCTTGGCACCGGTTCTATCGCCCATGCCTGCGCCGACACCAAAAAGCCGGTCAAGCAGGGCATGTTCGGCATTTTTGAGGTGTTTGCCGATACCATCGTCATCTGCACCCTGACCGCGCTGGTCATCCTGTGCAGCGGCACCCAGGTCGGCTACGGCGCAGCGGCGGGTGCTGAGCTGACCATCTCCGGCTTTACCACCACCTACGGCGGCTGGGCTTCCATTTTTACCGCTGTGGCGCTGTGCTGCTTTGCCTTTTCCACCATCATCGGCTGGGGTCTGTACGGCTCTCGCTTTCTGGTGTTCCTGTGCAAGAGCAACAAAGTGGCGCGCCCCTTCTTTGTGGTGTATGCTCTGGTAGCCATTCTGGGCGCTACCATGGATCTTGGTCTGCTGTGGAGCATCGCCGACACCTTCAACGGCCTGATGAGCATCCCCAACCTCATTGCATTGCTGCTGCTTTCCGGTACGGTGGTGCAGCTGACCCGCGCCTTTTTTGAATCAGAAGGGTGAGCGGCAGCTCTGCCCATAGTGGACAGAAACGCCGGAACGCGGTATACTGAGAAAAAACAACGGTGGCTATGCACCACAGGAGGTTCTAACGTGGAAAACTTTAACGAATTGCTGCAAAAGTATGCAGATTTTATCGTCCGGGTGGGTGTGAACCCGCAGCCGGGGCAGACCCTGATCATCAACTGCCCGCTGGAGGGTGCCCCGCTGGCACGGCTGTGCGTGCGCAGCGCCTACGAGGCCGGTGCGCGGGACGTGCAGGTGAACTGGCAGGATGACGCCGTTACCCGCATCCGCATGGAGCTGGGCAGCGAGGAGGCCCTGACCGACCACAAGGGCTGGCAGCTGCGCCGCTATCTGGACTACGCCGAGAGCGAGGGCAGTGTGTGCGTGCTGCACCTCATCGCGGACGACCCGGAACTGTTTGCCGGGCTGGACGGTGCCAAGATCAGCCGGGTGAACAGCGCGAACCGCAGCTTTATGCAGCCGTGGCGGGAGTACACCATGAACGACCGGGTGCAGTGGTCCATCGCAGCCCTGCCCGCAGAGCCGTGGGCAAAGAAGATGTTCCCGGAGCTGGACACTGCCGCCGCCATTGAGGCACAGTGGAAGCTGATCTTTGATACCTGCCGTGTGACCGGCGGCGATCCGGTAGGGGAGTGGCAGAAGCATCTGGACCGCCTGAACGAGCTGGGCGCAAAGATGAACGCCCTGGATCTGGAAAGCGTGCATTTTGAAAGTGCCAACGGCACCGACCTGACCGTGGGTCTGGCCGAGCAGGCGGTGTGGGAGAGCGCCGGCAGCAAAAACGAGAAGGGCGTGCCCTTCCTGCCCAACATCCCCACCGAGGAGGTGTTCACCGCGCCCCATAAGGATAAGGTGGACGGCTTCGTTTACGGCACAAAGCCCTACGTCTTTAACGGTCAGCTTATCAAGAATTTCCACGTCACCTTCAAGGATGGCAAGGTGGTGGAGCATGGCGCCGACGAGGGCGCAGATCTGCTGGGTCAGCTGCTGGACACCGACGAGGGTGCACGCCACATCGGTGAGGTGGCGTTGGTGCCCGCCTCCAGCCCCATCAACCGCAGCGGCAAGCTGTTCTACAACACCCTGTTTGACGAGAACGCTGCCTGCCACATCGCCTTTGGCGACAGCTACCCCGGTACCACCGTGGGCGGCACCGGCCTTTCCAAGGAGGAGCTGGCAGCCCGCGGCATGAACCACTCCTCCCTGCACGAGGACGTGATGATCGGTGCAGAGGACAGCCGCATCACCGGTAAATGCCGCGATGGCCGCACTGTGCCGCTGTTTGAAAACGGCGTCTGGGTGCTGTAAAAAGCCCCAAAGGGCGCGCAACGGTAAAAAAATTGCGAAAATGCTTGCATAAATCGCAAGAGTATGCTATATTCTAGTAGTACGATATAGTTTAACCTGAAACGTGGGCCGCAAGGTCCGCGTTTCTTGTTTGTTTGGAGGTTTTTTATGGCGAAGCAGTCTGGCGGCAACACCGCGCAGAGAGTGGAAGCGCTTGTCCGTCCCACGGTGGAAGGCATGGGTCTGCGCCTGTGGGATGTGGTTTTTGAGAAGGAAGGACCGGACTGGTATCTTCGCATCCTCATCGACCGGGACGGCACCATGGATACCGACACCTGTGCAGAGGTGTCCCACGCACTGGACCCCATTCTGGATGAGGCGGACCCCATCGACCAGAGCTATTATCTGGAAGTGGGCAGCCCCGGCCTTGGCCGCAAGCTGACCCGCCCGGAGCACTACGAGGCGCTCAAGGGTCAGAAGGTGCGGGCAAAGCTCATCCGCCCCAACGCTGACGGCGTGCGGGAGCTGTCCGGCATCCTGACCGGCCGCGAGGGCAGCACCGTGACGCTGGAAACCGAGAACGGCCCCGTGACCTTTGAGGTGAACGCAGCCTCCGGCGTGCAGCTGTGCGACGACGAGGATCTGTTCAACTGAAAAGTACCGTCTCTGATGGAGAAAAGAGAACAAAATATATAGGAGGAACCCGAAAAATGACAGCAGCGAATAAGGACTTTTTTGAAGCGCTCTCCATGCTGGAGCATGAGCGCGGCATCACCGCAGAGTACCTGATCGAAAAGATCAAGGCGGCTATCATCATTGCCGTCAAGAAGAACTATGAGGTCGAGGAGGATCACATCCGGGTGGATATCGACCCCGACACCGGCCGCTTTGATGTGGCACTGATCCAGGATATCGTGGCAGACGAGGACTGGTACGACGAGCACGCCGAGATCGGTGTGACCGAGGCACGCAAGATCCGCAGCAGCTACGAGGTGGGCGACCGCATCATCACCCCGCTCAAGACCCGCGATTTTGGCCGTATTGCCGCCCAGACCGCAAAGCACGTCATCCGTCAGGGCATCCGCGAGGCCGAGCGCAACCAGCAGCTCAGCGAGATCCAGTCCCGCGCACATGACATTGTGCAGGCCACCGTTACCCGCGTGGATACCGAGAAGGGCATCGTAGCGCTGGATCTGGGCAAGGGCGGCGAGGCTGTTCTGCCCCGCAACGAGCAGGTGCCCGGCGAGGTGTACACCGAGGGCGAGACCCTGCAGGTCTATATCGTGGACGTGGTCAGCACTGAGCGCGGCCCCCGCGTGATGATCAGCCGCACCCATCCCGGCCTTGTCAAGCGCCTGTTTGAGCTGGAAGTGCCCGAGATCTTTGACGGCACTGTGGAGGTAAAGGCCATCAGCCGCGAGGCCGGTGCCCGCACCAAGATGGCTGTCTGGTCCAAGGACCCCAACGTGAACCCTGTTTCCGCCTGCATCGGCGAGCACGGCGCCCGCGTGGCCGCTGTTGTGGAAAAGCTGGGCGGCGAGAAGATCGACATCGTCAAGTGGAGCGAGGATATCTCGGAGTTCATCTCCGCAGCTCTGAGCCCCGCCAAGGTGGTCAAGGTGGAACTGCTGCCCGGCGAGACCCGCTCCTGCCGCGTCACCGTGCCCGACCAGCAGCTGA
>ERZ773168.3140-NODE-3140-length-11990-cov-7.033180_pt1 | contig 11990 bp, 10 predicted proteins | sample MGYA00511261_ERZ773168 | MGnify/ENA primary metagenome ERZ773168 (study PRJEB29015, sample SAMEA2737855) | human gut metagenome | biome: human gut; feature: human-associated habitat; material: faeces | place: China | collected 2012 ... | reverse complement strand
GTTGTCCGCAAGGGCAAGGTTCGCCGCGCCAAGCTGTTCTATCTGCGTGGTCGTACCGGCAAGGCTGCCAAGGTCAAGAGCGATATTTGATGATCCCCGCGTAAAACCGGGAGAAAAGGGACAACTTGTTGTCCCTTTTTTCTTTATTCCGGGCCAGACAAGATTGTGAGGTGCATCGGGAAATGGAAAAGCATGCTTCAACACAGGAGACTGTGCGCGGACAGAATGTGTTTGAGTGGTACGAGGCGCTGATCTCCGCCGCGCTGGTGCTGGTGCTGGTATTCTCGCTGTTCTTCCGCATCATTCAGGTGGACGGCGAATCCATGGTGCCCACCTTGCAGAACGGCGATAAGCTGATCGTCTGGGGCGCAGGCTACGAGCCCCAGCGGGGCGATGTGGTCATCGTGGACAGCTACACAGCCTACGGTAAGCCGCTGGTCAAGCGTGTCATTGCCAAGGGCGGCGATGTGGTGAACATTGATTATCAGGCTGGCACGGTCTCGGTGAACGGGGAAGTGCTGCAGGAAGCTTATATCGCTGAACCGACCTATCTTGGCTATGACGTAACGTTCCCGTACACGGTGCCGGAGGGCACTGTGTTCGTGATGGGCGATAACCGCAACGCCTCGCTGGACAGCCGCTCGTCCTATGTGGGCTGCATTGATGAACGCGATATTCTGGGCAAAGTGCTGCTCTGCTTTTTGCCCTTTTCGGATTTTGGGGTGGTAAAATGAACAACGATACCCGCTTTGCAAATCAATATAACATCCAATGGTTCCCCGGCCACATGACCAAGACCCTGCGGATGATGGAGACGGAGATCCAGCATGTGGATGCCAGTCTGGTGCTGCTGGATGCCCGCATCCCGCTTTCCAGCCTGAACCCCGAGGTGGAGCGCATTACGGCCCGCAAACCCAAGCTCTATGTGCTGAACAAGGCAGATCTGGCCGATCCTGCTGTGACAGAGGAGTGGATCAGATACTTCCGCGCCGCCGATGCAGGCTGCGTGGCCATCAGCGCCAAGCAGAAGGGCGGTACCAAGGCGGTGCAGACCGCCATTGAAAAGGAACTGGCTTCGCTGCTGGAGCGCCGCCAGAACCGTGGTATGGGTGGTGCCAAAACTCAGGTGATGCTCTGCGGCATCCCCAACGTGGGCAAATCTACCTTCATCAACACCTTTGCAGGCTCTGCCCGTGCCAAGGCGGCAGACCGCCCCGGCGTGACCAAGGGCAAGCAGTGGGTCAGCACTGAGAAGTTTGACCTGCTGGATATGCCCGGCGTGCTCTGGAAAAAGTTCGATTCCAAGACCATTGCTTCTAATCTGGCCTTCATCGGCTCCATCAAGGATGATATCCTGGATGTGGAAGAGCTGGCTATGAATCTGCTGGATGAGGTGCGCCGCAATTACCCCGACCTCGTGGCCCAGCGCTACAAGCTGGATGCAGAGACGCTGGCCCTGCCGCCCTACGAACTGCTGGAGGCCATCGGCCGCAAGCGCGGTCTGCTGGTGCGCGGCGGCGAGGTGAACACCGAGCGCTGCGCCATTATGCTGGTGGACGAGTTCCGCGCCTGCAAGTGGGGCCGCATCTCGCTGGAGCGTCCGCCGCAGCGGGATGATCTGGCTGATTTTGCCGAGGAGGATGACGAATGAAGCGCCGTTCCGACGAGGAGATCTCGGCTCCGCTGTATGAGTACGATGCCGCTGTACGCAGTCAGTATGGCTGCTTTGCAGGCGTGGACGAAGCCGGACGCGGCCCTCTGTGCGGCCCGGTGTGCGTAGCGGCCTGTATTCTGGACCCGGAGAATCCGGTCTTTGGCATCAACGACTCCAAAAAGCTTACTGAGAAAAAGCGGGAAGCTCTGTTTGATGAGATCATTGAAAAGGCGTTGGCCTACAAAATTGTTTTTGTGGGGCCGGAGATCATCGACCGGGACAACATCCTCAACGCCACCATGGGCGGCATGAAGCAGGCTGTGGAAGAGCTGGACATCGTGCCGAACCTTGTTCTCGTGGATGGAAACCGCACCCCGGCAGGGCTGCTGGTCCCGGCACAGCCGGTGGTCAAGGGCGATGCCACCAGTGCCAGCATCGGCGCAGCATCCGTCCTTGCCAAGGTCAGCCGTGACCGCTATATGCTGGAACTGGACAGACAGTATCCGCAGTATCAGCTGGCAAAGCACAAGGGCTACCCGACCAAGCTCCACTATGAGCTGATCGCCCAGTACGGCATCCAGCCGTTCTACCGCCGCAGCTTCCTCAAAAAGCAGGGCTACTGGCCGGAGAACGGAAAGTGAACCGCGCCCAGACCGGCCAGCGGGGTGAGGCTGCTGCCGCAAAATTCTATCTGGACCGGGGCTGCCGTCTGCTGACCCACAACTTCCACACCCGGATGGGAGAGCTGGATGTCGTGGTGCAGGAACCGGACGGCACCATCGTGATCTGCGAGGTCAAGACTCGCGCCGAAGGCTCCCTGACCACCCCGTCAGAGGCGGTGAACCGGGCAAAACAGCGCCGCCTGATCCGTGCCGCAGAGGCTTATTTGCAGCGTATGGGTCTGAGCGATGCACCCGTCCGTTTTGATGTGGCGGAGGTGAACCCTCTTGACAGCGGGCGCTGGATGGTACATATTATAAGGGGCGCTTTTCTTGCGTGAAGAGCGTTCCGGTGGGAAATGTACGGGCAGAGCAAGGGGCTCTGCCACAGCAGCGCAGGGCCGCGTTGCGCGTCCTGTGCCGAAAAAGGAGCGACGATATGCAGTTCTTCAGTACCAGAGACACGAATCGTAAAGTGACCTCTTCGGAGGCGATCGCCCAGGGCCTGTCCGATGAGGGCGGCCTGTTTGTTCCCGAGAGCTTTCCGCAGGTGGACGTCAGAGCCCTGTGTGAGCTGGATTATCCGGCACTGGCCGCAGCTGTGATCCGAGAATATCTGACGGATTATTCGCCGGAATTTCTGGCCCAGGCCGCCCGCACCACCTACGGTGAGGCTTTTGGCGGCAAGGCGGGCTATCTTGCCCCGGTGGAAGGGGACACCTATGCTCTGGAACTGTGGCATGGCCCCACCTGCGCCTTCAAGGATTACGCCCTGCAGCTGATGCCCCGCCTGCTGGTGGAAGCCAAAAAGAATCTGGGCCGCACCGAAAAGACCCTGATCTTGGTGGCTACCAGCGGCGACACCGGCAAGGCAGCTCTGGACGGCTACCACGATATCCCCGGTGTGGAAATCGCGGTGTTCTACCCCACGGGCGGCACCAGCGAGATCCAGCGCCTGCAGATGGCCACCCAGGAGGGTGCCAATGTGGCAGTCTACGCCGTGCGCGGCAACTTTGACGATGCCCAGACCGGCGTGAAAAAGGTCTTTGGCGACAAGGCCATTGCCGCCGAGCTGGAACAGCGGGGCATTCGCCTGTCCAGCGCAAACTCCATCAACTGGGGCCGCCTTGTACCGCAGATCGTCTACTACTTTGCCGCTTACGCACAGCTGCTCAGGGCCGGCAAGATCGCCTTCGGCGATGCCGTGGACTTCTGTGTGCCCACTGGCAACTTCGGCGACATTCTGGCAGGCTACTATGCCAAGCGCATGGGCCTGCCGGTGGGCAAGCTGGTCTGTGCCTCCAATGAGAACAACGTCCTGACCGACTTCCTCACCACCGGTACTTATACGGCAAAGCGGGAGTTCTTCAAAACCACGTCGCCCAGCATGGACATTCTGGTGTCCTCCAACCTGGAGCGTCTGCTGTATCATGTCACCGGCAGCGACACCGAGGTGGCCGGCCTGATGAAGAACCTGGCTGAGAACGGCAGCTACACCGTGCGTCCGGAGACGCTGGCTGCCATTCAGGAGACCTTTGCCTGCGGGTGGAGCAGCGAGAAGGAAGTGGCAGGGGAGATCCGTGCCCGCTACGAGCAGGACGGCTACCTGTGCGACACCCATACGGCGGTGGCATTCCATGTGGCAGCGCAGAAAAAGCGCAGCGGAGTGCCCATGGTCGTGTTGTCCACCGCATCGCCTTTCAAGTTCCCGCGCAGCGTGCTGGAGGCTCTGGGCCGCACCGCACCGGAAAATGATTTTGAAGCAATGCAGCAGCTGGAGGCCGCTGCCGGCCATGCCGCACCGGCCAGCCTGGCAGCTCTGCGCCAGAAGGCAGAGCGTTTTGACACCGTGATCGACCCCGCGCAGATCGCCGAGGTGGCGCTGGGCTATCAGGCATAAAACACCCCTGCTGCACAGTTAGAACAGGAGTAACAACATGGCACTTTTTGTGCTTGGCGACCCTCATCTTTCGCTGGGCGCTTCCAAGCCGATGGATATCTTTCCGGGCTGGAACGATTATGTGGAGCGTCTGGAAAAAAACTGGCGGAAGCTCATCCAGCCGGAGGACACCATCGTGCTGGCGGGTGACATCAGCTGGGCCATGCGCCTGACCGATACCCGCCGGGACTTTGCCTTCCTGCAGAGCCTGCCGGGGCAGAAGATCATCATGAAGGGCAACCATGATTACTGGTGGTCCACGGCCAACAAGATGAACGCCTATCTCAAGGCAGAAGGGTTTGATACGCTGCACATCCTGCACAACAACTCCTACTCCGTGGAGGGTTATGCCATCTGCGGTACCCGGGGCTGGCTGTTCGATGTGGGGGAGCCGCACGACGAAAAGGTGATGAACCGCGAGATCGGCCGCCTGCGCATGAGCCTGGACGCTGCCGAGCCGGGGCTGGAAAAGCTGGTGTTTCTGCATTATCCGCCGGTGTACACCGGCATCAGCGCCCCGGAGATCGTGGCCACGCTGAAGGAATACGGCATCCGCACCTGCTACTACGGCCATCTGCACGGCAACGCCATCCGCTATGCGGTGCAGGGCGAAGTGGACGGCATCCGCTACAAGCTGGTGAGTGCCGACGGGCTGCGATTCTGCCCGTATCGCATCAATTGAACGGCAAAACCGATAAAAATTAACAATTTGGACTGGCAATTGTGTCAAGAGCGTGCTATAATAAGTTTTGACGCGATTGTTGCACCCAATTGAGCGCGCGCGTCCCCGCATTCCGTGTGCATACAGCAAGGACGTGGTGCGCGGTTGCTCCGGGCAAAAACTTCCTGCCCTGAGCAATAGAATATTTGAGTGGAGGATAAACAAATGAATCTCATCAAGTGTGAAAAGCTCGAGAAGAGCATGGCAGAACTGCAGTTCTCCATCGACGCAGAGGCCTTCAAGAAGGCTGTTGCCGATGTTTTCAAGAAGGAAAGCAAGAAGTATGCTGTGCCCGGCTTCCGCAAGGGCAAGGCTCCCCGTTCTCTGATCGAGAAGATGTACGGCGCTGATGTCTTTACCTATGATGCCATCAATGAGCTGTTCCCCGCTGCTTACGAGGCAGCTGTGAAGGAAGCCGGCATCGAGCCTGTTGGCCGTCCCGAGGTTTCTGTGGATGCTGCCAGTGAGACCGAGGGCGTGACCCTGACCGTCAAGGTCGCTGTGATGCCCGAAGTCAAGGTCGGCAACTACAACGGTCTGACCGTTGAGAAGACTGTCCATACTGTTACCGACGAGGCCGTCGATGCAGAGCTGAAGCGCGTGCAGGAGCGCAACGCCCGTGAGCTGACCCGCGAGGGTGCTGCTGAGAATGGCGATATCGTTGATATCGACTTCGAGGGCTTTGTGGACGGTGTTGCTTTTGAGGGCGGCAAGGCTGAGCACTACAACCTGACCCTGGGCAGCGGCTCCTTCATCCCTGGCTTCGAGGATCAGATCGTTGGCCACTCCGCCGGTGAGGAGTTCGACGTGAACGTCACCTTCCCCGAGGAGTATCAGGCTGCTGAGCTGGCTGGCAAGGCTGCTGTCTTTAAGATCAAGCTGCACGAGGTCAAGTACAAGGAGCTGCCCGCTCTGGATGACGAGCTGGCTAAGGACTGCTCCGAGTACGACACTCTGGAAGAGTTCAAGGAGTCCATCCGCAAGAACAACCAGGAGCAGCTGGACAAGCAGGATGACCTGGCTGTTGAGAACGCTCTGGTCGATCAGGTCATCGAGAGCATGGAGGCTGAGATCCCCCAGGCTATGTACGATACCCGTATGGACGAGATGGTCAATGACTTCGCCTTCCGTGTGGAGCAGCAGGGTCTGCGCCTGGAAGACTACCTGAAGTATATGGGCCAGACCGTGGATCAGTTCCGTGCTTCCTTCATGCCTCAGGCTGAGAAGCAGGTCAAGATCCGCCTGGCTCTGGAGGCTGTTGCCGCTGCTGAGAACATCGAGGCTTCCGAGGAGGATGTCTCCGCTGAGATCAAGCGCATCGCTGACCAGTACAAGATGGAAGAGGACAAGGTCCGTGAGCTGGTCAACGTTGACGACCTGAAGAAGGATCTGGCAATCAATAAGGCCATCGACTTCATCAAGAGCCACGCCAATATCGTGGAGAAGGCCGCTGAGGCTGAAAAGACCGAGGACGCTGAATAATCCAGCTGCCAAGGCCGCAATTTGCAGGAAACGCTGTTTGAAGCGTACCCTGTAAACAAAGGTTGTTAAAATTGACCGATACGGCCCTGTTTCTTTTGCCGTATCGGTCAATTTTGCAAATAGAATCATTTTTCGTATCAGGAGGCGAACTTTATGAGTTTTGTTCCTTACGTTGTCGAACAGTCGGCACATGGTGAGCGTTCCTATGATATCTTCTCCCGTCTGCTGAATGACCGCATCATCGTTCTGAGCGAGGATGTCAACGACACCTCCGCAAGCCTTGTGGTGGCGCAGCTGCTGTATCTGGAAGGGCAGGACCCGGACAAGGATATCAGCCTGTATATCAACAGCCCCGGCGGCTCCATCAGCGCGGGCATGGCCATTCACGATACCATGCAGTATATCAAGTGTGATGTCTCCACCATCTGCATGGGCATGGCCGCTTCCATGGGTGCCTTCCTGCTGGCAAGCGGCACCAAGGGCAAGCGCTTTGCCCTGCCTAACTCCGAGATCCTGATCCATCAGCCGCTGATTGGCGGTCAGGGCGGCGGCCTTTCCGGCCAGACCACTGATATCAAGATCCACGCCGAGCATATGGTGTATATCCGCGATAAGATGAACCACATGCTCAGCGATTACACCGGCCAGCCGCTGGAAAAGATCCAGCTGGACACCGAGCGCGACAACTATATGACCGCGCTGGAAGCCAAGGAATACGGCCTGATCGATGAGGTCATCGCCCACCGCTGAAACTGAACGGCGCGGGGGAGAGCCCTGCGCGCAAAGACCCAGAATAAGGAATAACAGTTATGGCAAACAACAATTCCGGCAAGAATGAAAAAGACCTGGTGTGCAGCTTCTGCGGCAAGCATCAGGACGAAGTGGAACGGATGATCATCGGCCCCGGTGTCAACATCTGCAGCGAGTGCATCGGCCTGTGCCATGATCTGCTCTCGGATCAGCCGGAGCACCCGGAAGCAAACGGCCGCCCGGGCCGCGGTGCAAGCCGTACCCGGATGCAGGCTGTAGATGGTCTGGATATCAATATCCTGACCCCGGCTGAGATCAAGAACGGGCTGGACCAGTATGTCATTGGTCAGGATGAGGCCAAGCGTGTGCTGGCGGTCTCCGTTTACAACCATTATAAGCGCATCCTGAGCGGAAAAGGTGCGGATGTGGAACTGCAGAAGTCCAACGTTCTGCTGCTGGGCCCCTCCGGTGTCGGCAAGACTCTGCTGGCTCAGACCCTGGCCAAGATGCTGGGGGTGCCCTTCGCCATTGCGGATGCCACCACCCTGACCGAGGCCGGCTATGTGGGTGAGGATGTGGAGAACATCCTGCTCAAGCTGCTTCAGGCGGCGGATTTTGATGTGCAGAAGGCACAGGTGGGTATCATCTACATCGATGAGATCGACAAGATCACCCGCAAGAGCGAGAATCCCTCCATCACCCGTGATGTGGGCGGCGAGGGTGTGCAGCAGGCGCTGCTGAAGATCCTGGAGGGCACCGTGAGCAACGTGCCGCCCAACGGCGGTCGCAAGCACCCCCAGCAGGAGTTTATCCAGATCGATACCACCAACATCCTGTTCATCTGCGGCGGTGCCTTTGATGGCCTGGATAAATACATCCTGCGCCGCACCGATCGCTCTGCACTGGGCTTCGGCAGCAGCCTGAAGGATAACTCCGAGGATGCCCAGCGTGCCCTGCTGCGCAAGGTGGAGCCTCACGATCTGGTCAAGTTTGGCCTGATCCCCGAGCTGATCGGCCGTCTGCCGGTCATCACTGTGCTGGACGATCTGGACGAGGACGCACTGGTGCGTGTGCTCAAGGAGCCCCGCAACAGCCTGGTCAAGCAGTACAAGGAACTGCTGAGCATGGACAGTGTAGAGCTGGAGTTCACCGACGAGGCCCTCCACGCGATCGCCCGCAAGACCATTGAGCGCAAGACCGGTGCCCGCGGTCTGCGCAGCGTGATGGAAGGCATCCTGCTGCCTGTCATGTATGATGTGCCCAATGACCCCACCATCATCCGTGTCACCATCGACAAGGACACCGTGGAGGGCGGCGAGGCCCATCTGGAATACGGCGCTGTGCGCAAACGGTATAAGAACCAGACCGCCCTGAGCTGATATCTGCACTCTGCAGACAGCAGGGAAGGGATGCCCTGCCAAATGCTTCGGCTTTGGCGGGGCTTTTTTTGTAATTTGCTTGTTTCGCGCCCGGAGTTGCGGTATAATATTAAAGTCTGGATGACTGTGGTGGGAGAACTCTCTGGCAGGAACTCCTGAAACACCCGGCATCGGATACTGTGGGAAATTGGAAGTACGATAAAGGAGTGTGTTTTTCAATGGCAAACTATCTTGAGATGAATCGTGAGGAGCTCACTGCCGAAAAGGCAAAGCTGAATGAGCAGTACAAAAAGTTTCTGGCCATGAACCTGAAGCTGAACATGGCCCGTGGCAAGCCCGGCCCTCACCAGATGGATCTGGCAATGGGTCTGCTGCAGATGAACGATTACACCACCGACGCAGGCACCGATGCCCGCAACTATGGTGATCTGGAGGGCCTGCACGAGGCTCGCGTCCTGTTTGCGGATGTGTTCGGTGTCAAGCCCGAGGAAGTGTTCGTGGGCGGAAACTCCAGCCTGCAGCTGATGTACAACCTCATCAACATTGGCTATGTGTTCGGCTTCCCTGAGTCTCCCTGCCCCTGGTCTCAGGTGGAAAAGCGCAAGTTCCTCTGCCCGGTGCCCGGCTATGACCGCCACTTTGCCATCACTGAGGAGTACGGCTTTGAGCTGATCAGTGTGCCCATGACCCCCAATGGCCCCGATATGGACATTGTGGAGAAGCTGGTGGCCGAGGATGACACCATCAAGGGCATCTGGTGCGTGCCCCAGTATTCCAACCCGGATGGTTATACTTACAGCGATGAGACCATTGACCGGATGGCCAAGATGAAGACCGCTGCTCCTGATTTCAAGATCTTCTGGGATGAGGCTTACATCGTCCACCACCTGACTGAGGAGATCATCGAGACCCCTGTTCTGTTGAACGAGAGCAAGAAGTACGGCACGGAGAACCGTGTGTTCATGTTCACCTCCACCAGCAAGATCACCTTCCCCGGCGCAGGTGTTTCCGCCATTGCGTGCAGCGTTGACTCCATGAAATATATCTGCAAGCGCTTCTCCGTGATGATCATCAGCTATGATAAGATGAACCAGCTGCGCCATGTCCGCTTCCTGAAGAACAAAGAGGGTGTGCTGGCCCACATGGCAAAACACCGCCGCCGCCTGATCCCCTGCTTTGATGCCGTCAAGACGGCCTTTTCCGAGGAGCTGACCCCCTGCGGCGACATCGCCCACTGGACGAACCCCAAGGGCGGTTACTTCATCAGCCTGTACGTTATGCCCGGCTGCGCCAAGCGTGTGGCCCAGCTGTGCAAGGAGTGCGGTCTGACCCTGACCGGTGCCGGTTCCGCCTATCCCTACCACAAGGACCCGCAGGATTCTCACCTGCGTATCGCGCCCACCTATCCCAGCCTGGACGAGGTGGAGACCGCATCTGATCTGCTCTGCGTCTGCGTAAAGCTGGCAGTCATCGAAAAGTTGCTGGCCGAAAAGGCAGAGTAAGGGTTTTATTCTGTAAAAAATCTCCTCCGTGCAGAGGTTTTTCTGCGCGGCGGAGGTTTATTATATTTTGGAGGTTTCCTGTTTTTTATGAAGACGAAAGGCAAAGCATGGCAGCTTGTTGTCACAGTGCTCCTGATCGCCGCGTTTGTCTACACGGCATTCTTTGGTGTGGCAGTCAAGTACGGTGATGTGACCAAGACCTACATCAAGGGAGCGCAGGATATCCGCTTTGGCGTGGATATCAAGGGCGGTGTCAACGTAACGTTTGCCCCCTCGGACAACTACGATGCCACCGATGATCAGCTGGACGCTGCCCAGCTGGTCATCGAGAATCGTCTGGTCGGCCTGAACGTGACCGACTACGAGCTGTATGTGGATTATGACTCCGACCGCCTGATCCTGGAGTTTCCGTGGCAGTCCGGCGAGACCGATTTTGACCCCGAAGCCGCCATTGAAGAGATCGGCAGCACCGCCTACCTGACCTTCCGCAAGGGGAGCAGTGCAGACGGCGAACTGATCCTGGACGGCTCCATGGTCGAGAGCGCCGCTGCTCAGTACGGCCCGGTGAGCGGCAGTACATCCGAATATTATGTGGCCCTCAAGTTCAACGATGAGGGTGCCAAAGCCTTCGGGGATGCCACCACGGAGCTCTACCAGAGCAGTGGAACCATCAGCATCTGGCTGGATGATCAGAACGTGAGCACCGCAACAGTCAATGCGGCCATCACCGATGGTGCCGCCATCATCACCAGTTCCGCGTCCAATCCCTTCACGCAGGAGGACGTGGTCAAGATGGCCCGCCAGATCAATTCCGGTGCACTGCCGTTCTCTCTGGAAACCACCAGTTTCAAAACCATTTCCCCGACTTTGGGCGAAGGCGCTTTGAATGCAATGATTCTGGCTTGTGCCATCACACTGCTCTTTATTGTTGTATACATGATTGTTCTGTACCGTCTGCTCGGTGTGGTTGCGTCCATCTGCCTGATCGGACAGGTTGCCGGTATGTTAGCAGCCGTATCCGGTTGGTTTGGATTCCAACCCAGCACGACTTTGACGATTCCTGGTATTGCCGGTATCATCCTATCCGTTGGTATGGGTGTAGATGCCAATATCATCACCTGCGAACGAATTCGAGAGGAACTGCAAAAAGGCAAGAATCTGGACTCTGCACTGCATGCCGGTTACAGCCGTGCCTTTAGTGCAATCTTCGATGGAAACGTAACAGGCATGATTGTTGCCATTATTCTGATGGGTGCATTTGGTGTTCCGGACAGCTTCTGGGCAAAGGCACTGCATTGGCTCTTCTTTGCATTTGGTGCAACGACAGAAGGCGTTATTTACTCCTTCGGCTATACGCTGATGACTGGTTTGATTATGAACTTCATCATGGGTGTTCTGGCTGCAAGACTATTGACGCTGTCTTTGTCTCAGTTCAAGTGCTTCCGAAACAAGAAATTATATGGAGGTGCAAACGATGTCGACTAATGCAAATGCCAAGTCTTCTGTCAATGTAAAAGTACGGGACTTCTGTGGAAAATCCAAACTGTTCTTCATTCTTTCCGCAGTATTGGTTGTACTTTCTATTTTATCTACCTTCTTAGGGGTAAAAATCGCTCTGGAATTTAAGGGCGGTACGATTATTACATATAGCTATGTCGGCGATATTGAGGACTCTAAAATATCCTCTGCCGTTTCCGATTTAATCGGTTCCGATGTCAATGTACAGCAGGGTGAAAGTCTGGACAACGGCAACAAGACCTTGTCCCTGTCCTTCTCTTCCAAGGATGGCTTGACCGTAGAACGGCAGGCACAGGTTACCGATCAGTTGAATGAACTGTATCCGGACAGCCAGCTGGAACTGCTGGACTCCAACGATGTCAATGCAACCGCCGGAAATGAAATCT
>ERZ773168.3138-NODE-3138-length-11993-cov-4.340090_pt1 | contig 11993 bp, 10 predicted proteins | sample MGYA00511261_ERZ773168 | MGnify/ENA primary metagenome ERZ773168 (study PRJEB29015, sample SAMEA2737855) | human gut metagenome | biome: human gut; feature: human-associated habitat; material: faeces | place: China | collected 2012 ... | reverse complement strand
CTGTTAGAATCATGTCATCTAATGCCAGTTGAAGTTCCATACTTTTTTCCTTTCTTTTATTTTTTTGAATTTAAGAGATCAAGAGTTGCAATTATGGAGTGTAAAATGAATTTTCAATGATAATTTTGGGATGGGAGCCAAGTGTACTTAGGTTCTCTGGTGTCACACCAGAGTCAGTAATAAAATAATCGACTTTATTCCAAGAAAGGTATTGTGCAACACCGCCAATAGAAAATTTTGAATGATCACACATAATAACACGCATTTCGCTATTGTTTGCAACGATGGACCTATAAGCGATTTCCTGTGGATCCAAAACTGTAGGTCCATCGTGGTACCGGATTCCGCTCGAACCAAAAAATGCTGCAGTAAAACGAAAATCTTGTAGCGAACGTTCCACTGAACGACCATATATATGCATGGCTTTGTAATTAACAAATCCACTAGGGAGATATAAGTAATTATCAGTTTCTTGACTTTTCATGATATTGGCAACAAGCATAGAGGTGGTTACAACCGTAATAGAATGAAAAGAATCGAGCAAAGTTGCCAAATAGCTTGCCGTGCTACCACTATCAATGAAAAAAACAGCGTTATTTTTTAAAAATCGCGCGGCGCTCTTAGCAATTTTTATCTTTTCGTTTCTATATTGCTCTAATGGCGGAGAAGGGAGATCTGTAAACAAAGGTCCAATACAATTTGCCCTACCGTGTGTTTTCTTTATGCAACCCGCAGAATCTAAATAATGAAGATCTTTTCTTATTGTTTCATTGGTTACTTGAAAATAGTTAGAGAGTTCTGCTGTGGTTAGGGATCCCTTTTCGTTAATCAACTCTAAAATCCGATCTCGTCGAGAACGTTTTTTATTTTCCATAAATAACCTCCTATTTTTCTCCAAACATTATAGCTCGCTTTTTTATGATCGTTAGTGGCTCAAATATTCGCGATCATGTGGCTCAAAAATTCATTGACACTCACAATTATAGCACAGTTATTTTAGGATACAAGTGATTTTGTCATTAACACAACAGTTTATTTGTATTATTTAGAAAAAACGCAAAATATTTAGTTGCGTTTCCAATTTGATTTGTTGCGATTCTTCGTTTATTTGCTATAAAACAAAATATGAAAATGAGCGAATCGGAGAAAATAAGTTCCGTGCGCAATTAGGTCTTGCTTATATGGAAAAGATATAGTATTTTATAAGCGAAGCGAGAAATACGCTGAAATTCAAACAATAAGGAGGATACATATGCAATCAATTTTAGTGGTTGGCGCTGGCAGAGAAGGAAAAGGATTTTTGGGAGAGACTTTTTCTACAGACGGTTGGCAAGTCTATTTCCTAGACAAAGACCCGGAAGTAGTAAATGCATTGAAAACGGGCAAATATAACGTTACTGTTTATCAGGAAAACGGAACCTTTAAGCGGGAAATTACTGGCTATGAAGTTTATGGCTATGACGAGGAATATTCGTGTTTGCCTGCGATATTAGAGGCCGAAGTAATTGCCCTTTGCCTGTATCCAGAAGATATCCCTGAAGCGGCTGCTTATCTTGGTAAAGGCATTTCGGAGCGCGCTCGCCGAAATGGTGATAAGCTTACAATTCTATGCTGCACGAACAAAAATCATTACATTCCCACATTCAAAAAGGCGTTTGAAAATGCGTTGGAGGGCAGCCAAGAAAGGGCATGGTTCAGTGAAAATGCCATTGTTACAGACGTGATTGTGCGTAGATCCACAAATGCTGAAACGACAACTGCGTTGGATGTTGTTACGACAGCAACCATGTCCTTGCTGATTCAACCCCCCGTTTATGCAGATTTTAGCAAAACGCGTTGGATGGAATTGCGCGATGGTTTGGAACAATTAAAGGAAATTAAGTTGTACACATACAATGCGCCGCATGCAGCTTGTGCTTATGCAGGTTATTTAAAGGGTTATAAAACCATTTTAGAGGCATCTGCTGACCCTGAAATCGCAGCATTACAAGATGAGGTACTTAAAGAAGCAATTCCGGGACTAAGCAAGGAGTTTGGCATACCAGAAGAGGAAATTTGGGCTTTTTGTTCTTTACCTGGAACAAAAGAAAAAATGGATGACTCGATTTACCGTGTCGCTGTCGATCCAATTAGAAAACTTTCCCGTAATGACAGATTAACTGGAAATGCTATGTTCTGCTTCAAGCATGGTATTGACCCCAAAGCATTGATCAAGTCTATTGCTAATGGCATGGCTTACGATGAACCAAGAGACGAAAAGGCTATGCTGATTCAGAATATGATTCGAGAAGAAGGTATTGAAGCAGCGATAGCAAAAGTGTGTGGAGTTTCTGCAGACCATGACTTGGTTACTCGCGTCGCTGCTGAATATAAAACAATTAAAGGTTAACACCTTTGATTTATATTTTAACCTAAAATAGGAGGAAAATTATGAAGAAGGTTGTCTCTATTCTATTCGCAATGACTATCTTATGCGCTCTGTTTGCTGGATGCGCAACCAATACCCCCGATGATAATTCTCCCCAAAACAATTCTACCTCTGACACGTCACCTGCTGACAATTCCACAACTACAAACGATACGAAAACTTATCGCATGGCTCTCATTCAACCTCAAAACAACCTTGATTATTTTAACTTTATCACAGCGTCTGCCCTGAAGTATGCGGATGCAAACGGAATTGAGTTAACTGTTTGGCAGCAGAATAGTGATCAGGCTAAGGGCGTAGAGTTTGTGGATATGGCTGTTGAACAAGGCTATGATGCTGTTATGATATGTGATCCGCAGGGAGCTGCACGCGCAGCGATGGAAGAAGCCCAAGGGAAGATTGCTATCATTGGTTATGATGCAATGGCCTACCCTGACCTCTGCAATGCTGCAATTTCTACAGATAATGTCGCCATGGGTCGTATGCTTGGCGAATATGCCGTAGAATCAATGAAAGATGACGGCAAGGATTCCTTCAATGTTATTTATTCTTATAACAATACATCTCAGTCTGAAATTGACCGTCAGGCAGGCATGGCAGAAGCTTTTAAAGCAAGTGGTTTTACAATTAACGGCGAAGAGGTATCTTCTGCTGACATTAACCTTGAGGGTGGTCTTGGCCTGTGGGATGACTTGGTTATCCGGAAGGCTGAAGGCGAGTTGGACTATGCAATGTGCGCAAACTCCACTAACGCTCTCGGCTGCCTAGCAGCAAGCGAATCTGCAGGTCGTACCGACTATAAAGTTTTTGGCATTGACGATGAGGCTGATCAGCTTGCTGCGCTGACAAAAGAAAATAGCATCTATTATGCCACCGTCGCACAGAACCCATTTGAAATTGGCGTCCAGACTATCGAGGCTGCTGTTCATGCGGTTGAGGGGCAGGACGATGGAATTGTGAAGGTTGATGGCATTCTTGTTACTCGTGACACCGTGCAAGAGTATGTGGCGAACCGCGAAAAGTCATTGGAAGAGCTGAAGGATTATTTGGCAATTATCACTGCATCTTAATCTTTCGCTACAACAAAAAGGCGGGTAACGTCAATGAGGCGTACCCGCCTTTTTTAAGAAAGGTGTGATATCTATATGGGCGAAGAACTGTTGAGATTAAAAAATATACGAAAATCCTTTAATTCGGTGACTGTTCTGGAGGATATTAACATCACTATATCTAAAGGAGAGGTAATTGCGCTCGTAGGCGAAAATGGGGCCGGAAAAAGCACATTGTCAAATATAATTTCTGGAGTTTTGAAACCAGATGACGGGCAGATTTTTTTTGAAGGAAAAGAATACAAGGGACTTACAATCAAACAAGCGAAAGACCTTGGTATCAAAATGGTGCATCAAGAGCTCCTTGTTCTTCCTAAATTGAATGTTACAGCCAACATCTTTATTGGTTCGGAATACCAAAACCACGGGTGGATGGACGTACCGAAGATGCATGAAAAAGCGAGCGAGCTTTTGAATACTGTCGGTTTGAATGTTAGCCCTAAAACACGTGTTGCGGAGATTGATATTGCAGGACGTCAAATGATAGAAATTGCACGTGCGATTGCAACAAATGCGAAAATCATTATCTTGGACGAACCCACTTCTTCTCTTTCGGATGTAGAAATTAAGAAACTGTTCGAAACAGTTAATAGGCTAAAGAAGCAGGGAATTTCTTTCATTTTTGTTTCTCACCGCTTACAAGAGGTACTAACCCTGTCAGATCGTATTTACATTCTAAAAGATGGACGCCTGACAAAAGAACTCTATCCTGAAAACACGACAGAAGATGAAATCGTTATGAATATGGTAGGTCGTAGTTATGACGATTACTATAAACGCAAGCGCGTTTATTTTGGCAAAGAGGTGTTGCGGATTGAAAATTATTCTGGCATAGATAATAAGGTTCTAGCACGTAGTGCACATACACCAAGAAACATCAGTCTTCAATTAAACGAAGGCGAAGTTTTAGGTATAGCAGGCTTGGTCGGTGCCGGACGAACGGAGCTGCTCCGTCTGATTTTTGGAGAGGACAAAAAAGAAAGCGGCGAATGCTTCCTATATGGAGAACGTGTCAATATACGCCGGTGTAAAGATGCTTATGACCTGGGTATGGCTTGGGTTACAGAAGACAGAAAAAAGGAAGGACTTATCCTAAAATTTGATTTAAAGACGAACATTGCACTTCCTATCCAGTCTCTGGTGCGAAAAGGCCTTTTTGTTGATGTAAGAAAAGAGAATGCTATTGCAGACGAATATATCAAAAATTTACATGTAAAAACAACGGGAAGATCTCAACAGGCGCAGTTTCTTTCTGGCGGAAATCAGCAAAAAGTTGTTTTGGCAAAATGGCTGGCAAGTAATCCGCGTATATTAGTCTTAGATGAGCCGACTCGCGGAATTGACGTGAGTGCAAAGGCGGAAATTTATGCATTGATTAATAATTTGACAGCACAAGGTATGGCAATTTTGTTGGTTTCCTCTGAATTGCCAGAAATAATGGGCATTAGCGATAGAATTATAGTTATGCATGATGGTGAGATTACCGGCGAGTTCCAACGTGAAGAGTTTTCAGAACAAAGCATCATGACCTGTGCAATCGGGAGGAGAAAAGAATGAACCTGAATTCTAAACAAAAGTTTCTTGAATTGAGCAAGAGATATTCTACACTTATTATCATCATCTTTTTGGCCGTGTTATTCACTGCGCTGAACCCGCGCTTTCTGTCTGCAGTCAATATTACGAATATCGTTCGCCAAGCAGCCATTATGATAATCGTTGCATGCGGAGCTACATTCATCATGATTGCTGGAGATGTTGATATTTCCTGCGGGGGTGTTGCATGCTTAGCTTCAATAATAGCTGCAATTTGTATGACAAAAGGCATGGGAATCCTGGTATCTATAACTGTTGCTGTACTTACCGGTACTCTTTTTGGTCTGTTATCTGGCATATTGGTATCCCGTTTTGCATTTCCCCCCATGATTGCAACACTATGTGTAACAAATCTTACTATGGGTATCGGAAACTTGATTACGAATGGAACAGCAATCTATGATTTGCCTGACGAATTCTTGGTTCTTGGTCGTGGTTATATAGGTCCAATTCCTGTGCAGGTTGTTATCATGGCAGTTATTACAGTTATATCAGGTATTGTGCTTTCCAGTACAACTTACGGCCGCTATATTTATGCAATAGGCGGTAATACCAAAGTTGCAAAACTCTCCGGAGTAAATGTATCAAAACTTAAGGTAATTTATTTTATGGTAGGCGGGGCTCTTTCAGCACTCGCTGGTGTATTGATTACGAGCAGAATGGGCACCGCACAGCCGACTTTGGGTACAAACTGGCCAATGGAAACCATCGCTGGCATCGTTATTGGTGGTACACATTTTCAAGGCGGTAGTGGCAGTATCGTAAATAGTGTTTTGGGTGTCTTGCTTATGACTATGATTACTAATGGTCTCAATCTGTTAGGGGTTAATACATTCTGGCAGTCTGTCGTTACTGCACTATTGTTGATTATTACGATTGTAATTAGTACATTCCAGGATCGAAAAAAGGGTTTGCTGTAAATGAAATGTTTTAATCTTTGAATGAAGAGGAGGAGTATGATGTTTGATATTGTAGGAATCGGCGAATGCGTAGTCGATATGACACCAGCCGGGAAATCGGAAAAAGGAAATGCTCTTTTTGAACGCCAGCCAGGCGGCGCACCCAGCAATATGCTTGCTTGTGCAGCTAAGCAAGGCCTCAAAACGGCCCTAATTAGTATTGTCGGAGACGATTCTTTCGGTCATTACCTCGTCGGAGTTTTAAAAGATGTTAATATCGATGTCCGTGCAGTACATTTTTCTAAAAATTTACCAACATTTGTTGCATTGGTTGACTACGACGACCGCGGGGATAGACGTTTTTTTAAAATGCAGCTGGAATCTTCCCTTTCGGGATTTTCTCCTGACCATTTAGACAAAGAACTAATTAGCCAGGCAAAACTTGTTCACATCGCTGGTTCTATGCTGGCGTGGCCTGATTCTCTAGAAGCAATCCGTCAAGCAATTGACTTTGTACATGAAGAAGGAAAACTTGTCAGTTGTGATGTAAATTGGCGTGAGATGTTGTACGATCAAGAGTATGCACAAACTATAGCAAAGCCGATCCTATATGAAATGGATATCTTAAAGATGTCTGAAGAAGAAATGAGTCTTTATACCGGGACAAGCGATTTAGTAGAGGGTACGAAAATATTGTGTGATTAAGCTAGTAGCTGTGACGCTTGGGGCAAGAGGCTGCTATTATCGCTATAAAAACGGATCAGGCCAGCTGTATACTTATGACACAAAAGTAGTGGATACAAATGCTTCTGGTGATACATTTACAGCGGTTATGCTGGCTGGTCTGGCCGAATACAGTTACGATATAGACTCTATTTCCAATGACATTATGTACCACATTATGGAACGAGCAAACGCGGGAGGCGCTGTTTGCGCCGCAAAACGCGGCGCAATTTATGCTGTTCCATCGGTTGAGGAAATAGATAATTGCATGAAAACCGTACCTCTTTTAAAGTTAGATTGAGAAAGGAGATAAGTGTATGTTGAAACGTGGTATGCTGAACGCACAGGGAAAATTCCTTTTAGCAAGAACAGGTCATTTGGATTACTTGGGAATTACCGATGCTGGATTCAACATTCCTGAAGGAATTGAAGTTGTGGATTTGGCGGTGAAACCTAATTTACCTGAGTTACTGGACGTTCTAGATATAATTAAGAAAGAAATTGCTATAGAAAAAATCTTCCTTGCAGATAAAATTGTTGATTACGCTCCGGAACTACTAAAGGAATATGAAAAACGTTTTACAAAAGAAAAGATTGAATTTATTCCTGATGGACAACCGTTCCGTGAAAAGATGAAACAATGTAAAGGCGTTTTTAGAACTGGCCAATATTGGCTCCACTGTCCCAATGTTATAATTCAAGCAGGATGTACCTACGAAGAGGGATATGTGGACTAAGTTCAGTTTTGCAAACAGTTTGGCAAGAGGTGTAAACATATGAAAAAAATGAATCTTGCAATTTTGGGAACAGGAAATATTGCAGCACAGATGGCTGACACTGTTTCCAGAATGAACAATGTTGTTCTTTATGCTTGTGCATCCAGAACACAAGAAAAATCAGAAGACTTCGCAAATAGATTCGGCGTTCTAAACGCTTATGGCTCTTATGCTTCAATGTTGGAGGACGACAATATTGATTTGGTATATGTGGCTACACCACACTCATTGCATTATGAACATACGATGTTATGTTTGAATAAGGGAAAAGCTGTATTGTGTGAAAAACCCTTCGCTTTGAATTATATACAGGCTAAAGAAATAATTGACACAGCACGCGAAAAGAAGTTGCTTTTGGCAGAAGCAATGTGGATGCGCTATCAGCCAATGGCAAAAAAAATTTGTGATTTAGTTGATAGTGGAATTATCGGCACGCCCAGATTGTTGCTTGCTAATAAAGGTGAGCTCGATCTAATCGGATTTGCGCCGGAACGAGCTGGTAGTACCCTGCTTGGTTTAGGAGTCTATGCAATCAACAATGCATTTCTCGTTTTTGGTAATAACTATGAAGATGTTACATCAACAGCTATTTTCGAAGAGAACGGTCTAGATGGCGCAAATGCGATTATTTTGAAGTATGCTAATGGAAAGATGGCTATGTTAAGCAGTAGCATGATTGCGCCGACAAGTAATAAGTGGTATATCTGCGGCGATGATGGTATGTTGGAAATTCAAGGGTTAAGCAGACTGAAAACAGTAAGGCATTATAATCGTAAAAGAGAACTGGTACAAGAATTTAATGCTGAAGGCTTAGATACAGGCTATGAATACGAAGTACAGGCCTGTATGGAGGCCCTTGAAAGCGGCGCTATCGAATGCCCTCAAATGCCGCATGAGGAGACGATTGCAGTTATGAAGCTTATGGATCGTCTTCGGGATGATTGGGGTTTAAAGCTTGTGGGAGAATAATAAACTGTTGGCGAGACGAGTTGATGTAGCTTGCGCCGGCGATTAATCGCCCTATTGACCAATTGAACAAATTGTGTTTTGTTCAAACGTATAGTATAGTGCGGCGAAAGTGACTCCTATCTCCCATCTAAATACGAAGAGCGCGTCATTTTGCTCCCTCTATGAGAGACTGATATGATCCCCCTAAGGTAGACCGCCAAAATATCGTAAGCGTCAAACCTCCCCGCGTATAAAAGGCCGCCATCTCAAGGAGAACTGTTGCTCACCGAGATGGCGGTCTTTTATTTATGAGGCATATAGCATTCTTCCGGAGCATTTGCGGGAAGCAGCTTTTCAGCCCATGCTTCATCAGTTTCGCTCAGCTGCGGCGCGTTTTGCAGAACCCACAGCAAATATCGATAATGTCGTGAATGTGTTATGCTGCAATAGTGTGTTTTGGGCTTTGCCCGTGTCAACACAATGGCACATACACTCGGAATGTCTATCCAGCAACACCAACAAAAAAGCCTGCTCAAATTCTACGTTTTGCCGAGAGCAAGAACGAGCCGCTTTCCCGAAAAATCCTCGGAAAAGCGGCTCAAAACGCCTTGGGTAAAGGTACAGGTCCATCGAATTTGCCAAAGCCCATTTTGGCATCTTTTTGTCACGCCTCTAAAAATGGGCGCAAAAAAGCCCGGAAGTCGTTCTGTTTCCCTTCATAGGGACACAACCTGTCACCCCCTGCGAGGGAGCGGAGCTATCCGCTCCCGCATTCTTTTTGCTGTCTTATGCCGGGAACGAAATGACTTCGCTCAGCGGTGGGAGCAGCTTCGGCTGCTTCTCATCCGGCTGCATGGCGCTGTCCACTGTGCCGATGTCCCGGTAAATGATGCGGACAGACTGGCTGGAATTGCGGGAGTATTTTGTTTCCCGTTCACCGACCTCGATGCGCTGAATGAACAGCCGCAGCAGTTCCGGTGTCAGCGTATCAATTGCTGTGTACTGCTTTGCCTTTTCAACGAAAGCATCCACGTTCGCTTCGCGCGCCTGAAGCTGTGCCAGACGTTGTTCTTTCTGCGGAATCTGTTCCTCCAGCATGCGTTGCTCGTCCGTGTAATCACCGGATAGCATCCGGTATTGCTCGTCTGTCACGCGCCCGAGAACATTGTCCTCATAGAGCCGTTTGAACAGCTTGGACAACTCTGCACTGCGCTTTTTCATCGCGTCCAGTTCGCGAAGCACGCGGTTCATCTCCCGCCGCAGCTCCGCACTGTTCTTCTGATTGATGTGCGCCGCGAATTGCCGCTCCTTCATTCGGGCGAAATGTGTGACCCGTCGGAGATCATCCAGAACGATTTGCATAAGTTCACACTCCCGGATGTGGTGCGCAGTGCAGGCGGTTTTGCCTTTCTTGCCGTAGGTGTAGCACTTGAAGTTGTACTCCACCTTCTTCATGGTGCTGGCTCTGTGCAGCACCAGCGGCTTTCCGCAGTCTGCGCAGAACACCAGCCCTGAGAAAATGTTCGGTTCATCCTTGTGCTTCGCCGTGCGCTTTTTGTGCTGCCGCACCTCCTGCACGATCTCCCACTGCTCCTGCGTGATGAGCGGCTGGTGCGTGTTTTTTACCAGACACTGTTCGCTTTCCGGCCGGTCGATCCTCGTTTTGTTCTTATAGGAGATGGTCGTCCGCCGCAGTCCAACCGTATGGCCCAGATACATGACGTTTTTGAGGATATCACTGACCGTTGTACCAGACCATGTGCATGGATGCAGCGCATCGCACCCCTTGTGCGTTTTTCCGGTCTTCTGGAAGTAGTAATTTGCCGGTGTCAGAATATTCCGCTCCGTCAGAATCCGCGCGATTTGGCTCGGACCTTTCCCAGCAGCACAGAGGGTAAAAATCTGCCGCACGACCTCTGCCGCTTCTGGGTCGGGCTCGAGATGGTTTTCCGTAGTTTCGGATTTCCGGTAGCCATAGGGCGGGCGACCTCCGAGCCATTCGCCGCGTTCAGCCTGCAGCTTTTTCGCGGCGCGAACCTTCCGGCTCGTGTCCTTTGCGTGCAGCTCGTTCGCCCAGTTGCGGATAGGGTTAAAATCGTTGCTGCTTTCCACCGCAGAATCCACGCCATCGTTCACCGCAATGAACCGCACGTTCTTTTGCGGGAAATAAATCTCCATGTAGTAGCCGACCTGCAAGTACTCACGCCCCAGCCGGGAGGCATCCTTTACGATCAGGGTGGAGACCTCACCGGCTTCGATCATTTCCACGATCTTTTTCCAACTCGGCCGCTCAAAATTTGTTCCGGAATACCCGTCATCCGCAAGAAAAAGTGTGTTTTCAAAGCCTTTATCCCGTGCGAATTTTTCTAACAGATCCCGCTGAGAAGAGATTTGTCAAGGGTATTTTCCTCATAAGAGAGCGCCCTGCACAAAATCATGACAGGGCGCTCTCTAAATGAAGTATTGGAATTGATAACCAATCAAGTTTGCTTTTCTTGTTAATACCCAAGCTTAGCCTTTCCGCACTAACTCAAGCGGGGATCGTTGCGCCAACCGCTGCAAATGCAGGTAAGTCGCCACAATATAAACAATCAGTTGCAGGATACCTGCCACAATAACCGCAATTGGCATTGATACGACTTCCGTTATCATATCGTTATACCCAATCGTGGCTGCACCGCTCAAACTTGTATTAAGCACTTCTGAAACGGAGGAAAACAGGCTTAGCGTCGTAGCATTCATTGTAAGGATTCCAGCAATGATCCCAGCTATTGTCGCAAGGATGATAGGTATTGCGGCTATCTCCCAGCTAAACATCACAGCGGTCCTTTTGCCGGAACCAAGCGAGAGCATCAGTCCAAGCGTCCGCCGTTGACGGTTTACAAACAGTGCAAGAAATACGAACAGAGCCGCGCCCGCTGTTGTGCAGGCAGCGAAAAGAAGCTGCTGCGCACTGCTATAGAATCCATGCAAGGTTTCAGCAATTTCGGTGTACCCGTTATCAAAGCAAAACAGAATGTTTGCCGGATATCCATGTGATTCCAGCGCATCTTGGAGCGCAGATACCTTCCCGTTCTGCAAGACGTATGTAAAGAAAACGCCATTTCGACTACTATAGCAATTTTCTGGCAGAGAAGCGTTAGGGACAAAGACGGTATTCGGAAGGAAGCGATAGTCTGCGGTATCCCATAAGTCCGACTGTCGGTAAATTCCTATAATCTGATACGTTTTCGTATCACCTGAAACCCCAATCTTTTGGGAAAAAAGCTGTGGCTGCACCTTCCATTCCGGAGCTGTTAAATCGGCAAGAGGATTTGGACCCCAGTAGAACGACAAATCAATGCAGTCTCCTGTACCAAGTCCGCTTGCAATGGCAGTTGTTTCAGAAATCAGGCAGACATTAGAGCCATTTTTGTAATCGTCCGCCCCAAAACTCCGTCCTTCTGTTACGAAAGAGTCCTTTTGATGGAAACAATACATGCTTTCCAGAAGATCTGGACCAATCACACTGACAGTA
>ERZ773168.3135-NODE-3135-length-11997-cov-56.262184_pt1 | contig 11997 bp, 8 predicted proteins | sample MGYA00511261_ERZ773168 | MGnify/ENA primary metagenome ERZ773168 (study PRJEB29015, sample SAMEA2737855) | human gut metagenome | biome: human gut; feature: human-associated habitat; material: faeces | place: China | collected 2012 ... | reverse complement strand
GCAAAACCCTCATCCACCAGTTCAAATCTGGTCGTCACCTCCAAAAGATTCCCGGAAGCTTCGGCTTCCGGGATTTTTTGTTTTGCACTGTCCCCTGCCGTGGGAGCTTCCTCCCGTGAAAATGCAATGCCGAAGCGTCCGCAGACGCTCCGGCATTGCTATAATAAAAGTAACGCTACCTCAGAACCGCAGCCGCATCTGATACCACACCACCCCGCCGTGGGTAGAGCCGGAAACGCCCTCGTTCACAAAGCCGAACTTTGCATAGTAGTGCAAAAGCTTTTCCTTGCAGGTCAGCACCAGCCCCTTGCGCCCCTGTGCGCGGGCATCTGCAATGGCTCTTTGCAGCAGCAGCCCGGCATAGCCCCGGCAGCGGCAGCGCGGGAGGGTGTTCACCCCAAAGATCATCTGCCATGCGCCGTTTTCATCATGCAGGGCGGCGTCCGCGTACATCTCATCGGTCAGGTCGGGCATGTCGGTGCAAAAGCCGTCCACAAAGGCCACCAGCTCCCCCTGCTCAAACAGCAGCCAGAAATGATCGGCATAGTGTGCCAGCCGCTCGGCAAATTCTTCCGCTGTGGCAGCCTCCGCTGCCGGAAAACAGGCCGCCTCCACGGCGGCAATGGCCTGTAAATCGTCCATAGTCGCATTGCGGATCTCCATGGTATCTCCCCCTCTTCTCTCTTTCTATTTAGTGTACCACAGCTGCCGCGCAAAGGCAAAATATTTGCATCTGTTCCCCGTCCGTGTTACAATGGCTATACTACGCTTGGAAGGGAGTTGAAACGCCATGCCCACCGAAAACCGCACTACCTTAACGCCGGACACCCCGGTGCGCTACCTGAAGGGGGTCGGCCCAAAAACCGCAGAGCGGTTCGAAAAACTGGGCATCGTGACGCTGGCAGACCTGCTGTGCCATTACCCCCGGCGATACATCGACTTTTCCAAGCCCTACTCCATTGCGGAGGCCCCTGCCGACACCGAATGCGTGGTAAAGGCCGAGGTGTTTGCAAAGCCCGGCGGGCGCATTTTGCCGGGTGGGCGGCGCATGGAGCGCATCACCGCTGGGGACGATGTAGCCAGTCTGGAGATCACATGGTTCAATAACCCCTACGCCACCCAGAAATTGCAGCTGGGGCAGGAATACTATTTTCAGGGCATCGTCACCGGCGGAATGCTGCGCCGCCAAATGGTCAATCCGCAGGTGCGCACCGCCGAGCAGATTCAGGCCGCGCCCTTTGAGGCCGTTTACCCCCAGACCGAGGGGCTTACCAGCAGCGCCATCTCCCGCTGCATCCGGCAGCTTTTGCCCCACGCGGAACTGCTGCCCGACCCGCTGCCCCCGGAGATGCTGCAAAAATACCGTCTGCTGCCCAAGGCCGAGGCGGTACGCGCCATCCACTGCCCTGCCACCGAGGAACAGGCCGCAGCAGCGCGGCGGCGGCTCATTTACGAGGAATTGCTGGTGCTGCAATTGGGCATCGGGCGGATGCGCAGCCGGGGCGCTGCGGCCACCGGGGCACCCATGCGCCGCGCCGACCCTGCCCCCTTCTGGCAGAGCCTGCCCTTTGCCCCCACCGGGGCGCAGCGCCGTGCAGTGGAAGAGATTTTAAACGATATGGCGGGCGATACCGCCATGAACCGCCTGTTGCAGGGCGATGTAGGCAGCGGCAAAACGCTGGTAGCTGCTGCCGCCATCTGGGTGTGCATCCGGGCGGGATATCAGGCCGCGCTGCTGGCGCCTACCGAAATTCTGGCCGCGCAGCACGCCGAGGGGCTCAACCGGCTGCTTGCCCCCTTCGGGATGCGGGTCGCCCTGCTGACCGGCGGCATGAAGGCCGCTGCCCGCCGCACCACGCTGGCTGCCATCCGCAAGGACGAAGCCGACCTTGTGGTGGGCACCCACGCCCTGATGAGCGAAGGGGTGGAGTTTGCCCGGCTGGGTCTGGCGGTCATTGACGAGCAGCACCGCTTTGGGGTGCGTCAGCGCGGCGCACTGGCCGAAAAGGCCGCGAACCCGCACCTGCTGGTCATGAGCGCCACCCCCATCCCCCGCACGCTGGGGCTTTTGATCTACGGCGACTTGGATATCTCCATTCTGGACGAGCTGCCCCCCGGGCGCACCCCAGTCAAGACCCGATGCATCACCGGCAAGCGGCGGCGAGACCTGTACCGCTTTCTGGACAGCGAGATCGACAAAGGGCGGCAGGTGTATCTGGTCTGCCCTGCCATCGAGGATGTGCCGGACGGCGGGCTGAACGCCGTCAAGACCTACTACGAGGACATCGCCAAGGCGCTGCTGCCCGACCGCCGGGTGGGGCTGATGCACGGCAAGCTGAAGCCCAAGGAGAAAGCCGCCGTCATGGAGGATTTCAAGGCCGGGCGGTTGGACGCACTGGTGTCCACCACCGTCATCGAGGTGGGCGTGGACGTGCCCAATGCCAGCGTGATGGTGATTGAAAACGCCGAGCGCTACGGTCTGAGTGCCCTGCACCAGCTGCGCGGACGGGTGGGACGCGGCGCTGCCGAGAGCTGGTGCTTCCTTGTCAGCGACAACACCAGCGAGGCCGTGCAGAAGCGGCTGAAATTCCTCTGCTCCACCACCGACGGCTTTGCCGTGGCGCAGTACGATCTGGAGACCCGCGGCCCCGGCGACTTTTTCGGCAGCCGCCAGCACGGTCTGCCTACCCTGCAGATCGCCGATTTGATGAACGATACCCGCACCCTGCACGCCGCCCAGAGCGAGGCCGCTGCATTGCTGGCCACCGACCCGCTGCTGGAAAGCCCTGCCCACGCTTTGCTGGCCGCGCAGGTGCAGCAGATGTTCGACAAGGCCGGGCCGATGAACTAAAAAAGCGCTGTCGCACAAAAAACTCGTGCGACAGCGCTTTTCTTTACACTTCTTTACACTTCTTTGCTCCCAACAATGTTTTGCAGGATGCGGGCTGTCAGGGTGTCCAGCTTTGTTTCCAGTGCAGGCAGACGCAGCAGACGGTAGAGCCGCTGATACACGGCATCCACCGCGTAGCCCGCTACGGCGATCAGCAGCACTGCACCGGTCAGGTACGCCAGCGAGGGCAGCAGCGCCCCGCCGAACCAGGGCAAGTCTACCAGCTGCCACAGCAGCGCCCGGGTAAAATCGCTGTCGTGCAGCAGATACACCCCGAAGGACAGCGGTGCCAGCCGGAATACCCAGCGCCGCCAGTAGTCCGAGCGGATACGGATATTCTGGAACAGCAAAAACATTGCTGCCGAGGCGATAACCGTAGCCAGTGCCTGATAGCCGTTGACGGTATTCACAAAACCGTTCAGGTGCAAAGCGTTTTCCACCCGCAGTGCCAGCATCCGGTTGAACAGCCCCGCCGCCGAAGCTGCCAGATATGCCAGCAAACATAGCCCGCTGGGCACGGTCACCCGGTATTTACGGAAATAAGCCGCAATAAAATACAGAGTGTAGAACCAGATAAAGCTGTACCCGTTATTCACAAAGGTTGCATCCGTTGCCCAGTAGAACAGCGTGCCCCACACGCTTTGCAGCAGCAGCGCCACCAGCAGCAGCGTTTTGTACTGCCGCCGGTCAAGGCTTTGCACCACTGCGTTCAGCACCGGCACCGAGAGGTACATCAGAAAATAGGCCGAGGCAAACCAGTAGCCGTTGGAGGTAAGGGGTAAAAGTGCCCGGAGCAGCGAAATGGCTGAAAGCGGCACCGCACCCGCCTTGACCGCAACGCAGAAAGTGAGCATGGAGTAAAACCATACCTGTGCCCCGATGCGGAACAGTCGCCCGGCGCGGACAGTCCCCTTGCGCTCCGACAGATAATAGCCGGAAAGCATTACAAAGCAGTTGGTGGACACACGCGCCAGAATAAACAGCAGCCAGTAGATCCAGAATGCTGCCGACCCCTGCGGTGCCGCACTGCCCAGCCCGCCGTGCCCGATGCCGTGCATCAGCACGATCATCACCATACTGAGAATGCGCATCGTCTCAAAGCCGCTATGCCGTTTTTCTTCTTCCATACCCCGTTTTTCCCCCTTACATCTCCCCTGTTTCCAGCTGCCGCAAAGCCTGCCGCACCTGCTGTTCCGGCCGCAGCCACATCTGATAGTAGTCCGCATTGTGCTGCGCCATAGCCAGTATCGCCGCCGAGTCTGCCAGCAGCTGCCGCAGCTGCTCCTCACACTCTGCCGGGGACGTATATGTTTTATAGTTTTTGCCTTCTTCAAAGCCGCCCGGCAGGGTGTACCGCAGCGGCTCGGTGACGATGGCGCGCCCCGCCGCCACATACTCGGCCAGTTTCCAGCCGGTAGAGCCGTGCAGTCCGGTAGAAGCTACGCAGATCTCGGTGTGCTGCATCCGGTGCAGATACGCCCGCTTGCCGGTCAGCTTGTCCGGTACGATCAGTTCCGGGCACAGCTGCCGGGCGCAGGCATTGTCGGACACGCCGCCGGTGAACTGTTCCGGAAAAGCAGCTTGCAGTCGGTGCAACAGCTCGATGCGGTCTGCGTTCACCTGCCGCCACTCTGCCTGTAACTCCGGGTATTGCTGCACCGCCGGTTCCTCCGGGTCCCACAGACGGGTCAGGAAGAGGATGCGTGGCTTTTTGCGCACCCGGGTCAGCCGGGCTTCAAAGTCCTGCGGGTAGCAGCGGGTGGAAAGCGCCCACTGCTTCAGGCGGCTCTTTACGCCGCGCTCCGCTTCCAGCGGCGAGCCCGGACAGGTAACGTAGTAGTTCAGCCCCAGCGGCCGCAGTTTTGCGGGGATATCGCCCGGGAACTGCCGGTTCTTCTCGGCTGAAAAACTGCGCTTGAACACCACATCCGCCCGGTGGAACAGTGCCAGCACCGCCGCCGGGTCGTTGTAGAAGTAGCCGTCCATCAAATCGAACACCACCGTGCGGCCGTTGATTTCCGTTTCCAGCAGCGCTTCCCGGGCAAGGGGATTGCCCTGCCGCACGTCCTGCACCCGCAATGTCAGCTCCCCGCGCTTTGCCAGCAGGGTAAAGCCCGCCAGAATGCCGCTGATGTGCGCCGCCCCCTCCCGGGTGGCAAGTTTTACTGTGACTTGCATATTCCCTCCTATCGGTGGAACAGCCCGGTGCGCCGCTCGCCCATGGGGATCACATCACAGAACACACACCGGCTCTTGGTGGAAAGCTGCACATCCTTGTGATAGCAGCCAAAAAACCATTTTTCGTAGGTCAGCTTGAGCAAGATCTCATCCAGAAACAGGTGCAGACGGTTGCTCTCGCCAAGGGCAAGGGCGGTAAAATCCAAAAATCTGCTTGGTGCATCGTGGGTCAGCACATAATCTACCTTGTAGTCTACTGTCTCTAAGTTGCGGCGGCAGGTGTCGTACTCCTCGTCACTGGGCATCTCCTGCTTCCACCAGTTCACGCCCGGCTCCCGGTCGTCCTTATCCTGACTTTCCGCGCCGCCGAAGCAGAGATAGGTCTTGCCCTCCAGCTCCAGCACACTGCCCCGGCACACATGGTACACATTGCCGCCAAGGCTCTGCACCCTGCCGCCGAACAGCTCCGTCTCCGGGTACTGTGCCAGCAGGTCGTAATTTTCGTGGCTGCCGTCCAGAAACAGAATCGTGTAGGGGCGCTTGCGCAGCCAGTCCAGCCGCTTGCGCTCTGCGGCGCTGCCGTCCCACACAAAGCCGAAATCTCCCAGCACCACCACGGTGTCCTTCTTGCCCAGCCAGCGCAGCTTGCCCTGCTTGAAGCGCTGGATATCGCCGTGGGTATCCCCTGTAAGATATACCATTCCTGCCCTCCCTGCCGGAGCGAAAGAACGGTGTAAAACACCGCAAGGCTCTTGTAACACCCCGGCAAACCTGTTATTATTATAGAACACAGCACTTCTGCTGCAAAATCGATTTTCCGGCGCGCCGCACAGCGCAGCCTTATATAGTATATATTATCGCTTTTTAAAGGAATTGTCCACATGAAACGTATTTTTGCACTGGTTCTTTCGCTTGTATTTCTGCTCAGCTGCCTTGTGCTGCCCGCCGGGGCCATGTTCGACCCCAGCCCGGTGTATCAGGTGCAGGCTGCAAGCGCCTATATCGTGAACACGGATACCAACATCATCGTCTATGATAAGGACAGCACAAAACAGGTATCTGCCGGCGGTCTGACCAAATATATGACCCTTGCTGTGCTGCTGACCAACTACGCCGACCAGCTGGACAGCACCTTCCAGATGCCTTTTGCTATCTCGGACTATGTTTTCAAGACGGACAACGCAGATATGCGCTCCAACGAGACTTTTACCTACCGCGAGGCCATGTACGCCATGCTTACCCGCAACGCAAACGAAGCGGCCATGGGTCTGGCCTACACCCTTTCCGGGGGTGATCTGGACGGCTGGGTGGCGCAGATGAACACCTTGTCCAAGCGCATCGGCACCACCGCCAGCAGCTGGACGGACGCCTGCGGCATCGACAGCGGCAACACCACCTGTGCGGTGGATATGTACCTGATTTTGCGCTACCTGATGAGCTTTGACGCCTTTGTGGAGGTGTCCGGTGCGCCCAGCTTTACCATGCCCGCCAAGGAGAAGCACCGCTCCTCCTCGGTGCTGGTCAGCCAGAACGCTGCGCTGAGCAAAGCCAGCGGCGGCAGCTACTACCGCAGCGCCATGCAGGGCGGTATGTGCAATGTGACCGCCTTTAAAAACGATACCGGCACCCAGAGCTATGTTTCGTGGGGCAACAAGGACGGTGCCACCTATATCTTCTGCGTGATGGACAGCCCCGACAGCTGCGATACCTTCGGCTACGCCAACCGCCGCCCTGCCCTGTTCGAGACGGTCAAACTAATGGACTGGGTGTTCGACAGCTTTTCCATTCAGGCTGCGCTGGACACCGACCTGACCATTGCGGAGATCCCGGTCAAATATTCCTCCGACACCGACACCTTGCAGCTGTACCCCAACGACAGCATGATGACCCTGCTGCCCTCCACCAGCGACGGCACTGTCACCCAGAAATACTTCCATCTGCCGGACTACGTCTGCGCCCCCATCCAGCAGGGCGATGTAGTGGGCACGGTGGAGCTGAAGCTGGCGGGCGAGACCATCGGCGTGGTGGATCTGATCGCCGGGCAGGACGTAGCCCGTAACCCGCTGCTGTTCGGGGTGGACAAGGTGAAGGAGTTCCTGACCAGCCTGTACCTGAAGGTGGTTCTGGTGCTCAGCCTGATCGCCGCCCTGATCTACGGGCTGTGGCTGCTGTGCGCCAACTGGAACCGCCGCAAGCCCACCAAAAAGATCCACCGCCGCTATTGAGCAAAACAAAGCCCCGCACCGGACACCGCCGTGCTCTGACCGTTCTGGTCAAAGACACAAAGCGCCTGTCCGATGCGGGGCTTTTTTCTGTATTGCGGCGCTTCAGGCGCGGTTTTTTAAAAGTTCTGTCAGGCTGCGGAAGGTTTGGCCATGGTTGCCGGTAACGGTCTCGGCGTGGAGCAGACTGCTGAGAACGCTTTCCTCCACGCACTCTGCCACCGCCCGGAACAAGGGGTTGATGGCATCATCGTGGAGCAGGGTCATGGGCAGCAGCGCCTTATCCGAGTAATGCGGCACCCGGTTGGCGGTGGTGAAGGCGATGACGATCTCGCCGCTGCCGTTGCCGCAGTAGGAGCCGGTGCGGGAAAGCCCCACCAGCGCCCGGCGGCACAGCCGCCGCAGCTGCCGCTCACTGAGGGGGATGTCCGTGGCCAGCACCGTGATGATGGAGCCTTTATCCTCGTGGGGCGGGATGCTGTCGCTCAGCAGGGTGTGGATGGGCGTGCCCGCCACGATGAGGTCATCGAACAGCGCATGGTTGGAGAGCACCAGTGCGCCTATGGTGTAGGGTTTTCCGTCCAGTTCCACCACCCGGGAGGCGGAGCCGATGCCGCCTTTCAGCCCGTGGCAGCGCATTCCTCGCCCGGCACCTACGGCACCCTCGGCAAAATCTGCCTTGCAGTCTGCCAGCGCGGCAAAAACGTGCTGCTCGGTCACATGGAGCCCCCGGATATCGTTCAGGCCGCAGTCGTTGCACTCGCAGACCACCGGGTTCACGCTGCCGGTGGTCTCGCAGATGTCGGGGTTTTTCTCCAGCATATACTTTACCAGCGCGGTCTGTGCCGTGCCCACGCTGAGGGTGTTGGTAAACAGGATGGGCGTTTCCAGTGTGCCCAGCTCGTCGATCTGCACAAGGCCGGTGGTCTTGCCAAAGCCGTTGATGACATAGCTGGCCGCCAGCACTTTTTCGTGGAAAATATCCCCTTGGTGGGGCAGCAGCGCCGTTACGCCTGTCTGCACCACGCCGTCTGCCAAGGTGCAGTGCCCTACCGTCACCCCCGGCACATCGCTGATCTTATCCCGCGCACCTTTGGGCAGTGTGCCCACCTGAAAACCCCATTCGTTCCCTGCAATGCCCATCGTAGCTCCTCCTTGCCTTTTTCTAAGGTGTATCATAACATTTCTCCTGCCAAAAGTAAACCGCTGTAACAGACCGGGGCGCACATAGAAAAAGAGGCTGCCGCACAGCTATCTCACTGTGCAGCAGCCTCTTTGCTATTTTTTTACGCCGCAGTGCGGTGTTCATCAGGAATGCTCCACCAGACGAAAAAGCCCCTTGAACTTTTCCCAGCAGGCCACCACCCGCTCCCGCGCTGCACAAAATCATTGAGGTGCCGCTGCATTTTCCGTCGGCCACGATCTTCTGAGCGCCGCATAGGAGACCAGAAAGTTTGCAAGCCACCCTGCTGGGACGGCAAGCCAGACAAAGGCAATGCCGAAGCGCGGTGCACAGAGCAGGGCAACGGACAGGCGAATGGCAAGGTTTACCATATTTGCAATGAGGAACGGGCGCATGATGCCAAGCCCGCGCAGCACGCCATCGGTCGCCATCTTGATGCCCATGAAGATGAAGAAGTACCCCAGCCACCGCATATAATCACCGGACACCTGATAGGCCAGTGCCGTTCCATCCTTGCCCAGAAACAGCGAGGAGATCTGGGTGTGCAGGGTTTCAATGACCGCAAAGGCAATGACTGCAAAGCACAGGTCCAGCACCAGCGCAGCGTGGTAGCCTTTTTTGAGGCGGTCGATCTTCTTTGCACCAAGATTCTGGGAGATATAGGGCGAGACCGCATTGCCGATGGAGACAAAGATCAGCGAGAAAACATTTTCCACCCGCATCGTTGCTGCATATCCGGCAAGCGCCTGTGTGCCGAAGGGGTTTACCACCGCCTGCACGATCATCATGCCGATGGACACGGTAGACTGCTGCAAGACCGACGGCACCGCAATGCGGAGCATGGAAGCCAGCTCCTGCCGGTCGAACCTTTTAAAGGGGCTTTTATACTGCCGCATCCGGTGCAGGAAGATCAAAAACGAAAACACCGCAGAAATGCCCTGTGCGATCAACGTGGCAAGGGCTGCGCCAAACACGCCCAAGCCAAGCCCCGCCACCATCCAGAGGTCCATAAAAATATTCAGGATCGAGGAAAAGATCAGCAACCCCAGCGGGATTCTGGATTCCCCAATGGAGGTAAACATGGTGGAAAGAATGTTGTACATGAACAAAAACGGGAAGCCCACAAAATAGACCCGCAGATACAGCACCGCGTCCTCCAGAATGTCGGCGGGGGTCTGCAAGCCGCTCATCATAGCACGGGAAAAGCTAAAGCCAAAAACGCCAAGGACAACGCTCAAAACCAGAAAGCTGAGCAGGGACGTTGACACGATGGTTTTCATTTTGCCATAGTTTTTAGCGCCAAAATAGCGGCTTACCAGCACACCGGCACCCACACCGGCACCCAGCGCCACACAGATAAAAACATTGGTTAGCGCAGCACAGGCACCAACCGCCGCCAGTGCCGAGGAGCCGACAAACTGACCGACTATGATGGAATCTGCCATGTTATAGACCTGCTGAAAAAAGCTGCCAAGGATCATTGGCATTGCAAAAACCGTCAGCGCTTTCAGCGGCGCATCTGTAATCAGATATTCATCTTTCGACATGATCTATTTCCTTTCAAGCTGTGTTTCTCTCAATTTCTTTAAATTTGCTCTGGCCAAGTATACCACGCTTTTCCCCTACTGAAAAGCTCCCCCTAACATTACCGCAAACCGCTTTTATAAAGTCCCGTTTTCCCTTCCCCTCGTCTTGACAAGCCCTTTTCTTCCGATTACAATACCAAAAAGAGTCGGCGGGCGGTCTTTTTGCTGCCTGCTGCCACAATCTTCCGGGAAAGGAACTTTTTCATGGAACCAAAAACAAAACAATCTCTGCTCGTTACCGTGGTAGGGGTAACGCTTTTTGTAGCGCTGCTGCGGCTTTCTGACGTTCTGGCCTTTGCCGCAAAGCTGATAGATCTGGTACTGCCCATTCTGGCGGGCGGCATTCTGGCGCTTTTTATCAACGTGCCCATGACCGGGCTGGAAAAGCGGCTGAACCGCCTGTTCGGCAAGGTCAAAAAGCAGCCCTCGGCGAAAGCCATCCACCTTCTCAGCTTTTTCATCACCCTGCTGGGCGTTGTGCTGGTGCTGGTATTGGCGCTGACCCTGCTGATCCCGGAGCTGGTGCAGTCCTTCCACAGCCTGTATGTGCAAATCGAGGCCAATATTCCCCGCTGGACTGCCTATCTCAGCGCACAGAACACCGACATGAGCTGGCTGGAGGGCATCAACTGGGAGCAGCTGCTGCACAAGGTCACCGCAAGCATCGACACGGTGCTGGTCAATGCGGTAGGGGCTGTCTCTGCCACGGTGAATATCGCGATCACCGCCTCGTTTGCGCTGATCATCTCCGTCTATATGTCCCTTAGTACGGAGAGCCTCGGCCACCAAGCCCGCACGCTGGTGTGCGCCTACCTGAAGCCCGCCCACGCCGCCGGGGTGCTGAAGTTCTGCCGGCTGTTCCGGCAGTCCTTTGCAAACTTTTTAACGGGACAATGCAGTGAGGCCGTGATCCTTGGCGTTCTGATGGCTCTTGCATTTTCCGTTTTCAAGATCCCCTACGGCAGTCTGGTGGGCGTGCTCACCGCCATCTGCGCCATCATCCCCTATGTGGGTGCACTGATCTCCTGCGTGGTCAGTGTGTTCCTTGTGCTGTTGGTAGACCCTGTGCTGGCGGTGCGCTGCCTGATCGTGTACCTTGCCGTGCAGTTTGTTGAAAACCAGTTCATCTATCCCCGTGTGGTGGGCAAGTCCGTGGGGCTTTCGCCGCTGTACACCCTTATTGCCGCCATGATCGGCGGAAAGCTTTTTGGCATCATCGGCATTATCTTCTTTATCCCCCTGACGGCGGTGGTCATCGAACTTGTAAAAGAGGACGCCTGTCGGCGTCTGCGCGCAAAAGAGCCGTTGCAATAATGCAGCGTGCCGGAAACAATATCTCCCCCTGATCCCGGGCTCCTCCGGCATCAGGGGGCTTTTTATGCTCTGCAAACGCCAGTTGCCTGCAAAGCACGCGGTTTTTCGCCCTTGCTATGCAAAAACAACTTGAAACACTCTTGTTGCAGTGGTACAATAAAATTGTCTTTTTATGGAAAAAACGGCGTATGCCCAGTGCGGACAGGCTGCGAGCGCGGGGATCCCTGTGGGGTGTGTAAAAATAGCTATGGCAGCACTGCACCCCATTGGTTCTGTGCAGTACTGCCCTCCGATACTGTGAGGAAGGTATTTATATGATGAAAAAAATCTCCCGCCGCTCTTTTTTGCAGGCTGCCGGTGTACTGGCAGCCACGGCAGCGCTGACCGCCTGCGGCGGCGGTAAGGCTGAAGCCGACAAGAGCAGCAGCCAGAACGGCAAAATTCAGATCACCTTTTATCTGTGGGATCGCTCCATGATGAAAGAGCTTACGCCGTGGCTGGAAGAAAAGTTCCCGGAGTATGAGTTCACCTTCATTCAGGGCTTCAACACCATGGACTACTACCGCGATCTGCTGAACCGTGCGGAGCAGCTGCCGGATATCATCACCTGCCGCCGCTTCTCCC
>ERZ773168.3129-NODE-3129-length-12012-cov-3.721418_pt1 | contig 12012 bp, 6 predicted proteins | sample MGYA00511261_ERZ773168 | MGnify/ENA primary metagenome ERZ773168 (study PRJEB29015, sample SAMEA2737855) | human gut metagenome | biome: human gut; feature: human-associated habitat; material: faeces | place: China | collected 2012 ... | reverse complement strand
CTGGCTTGAGGGCATCCGTGACTGGTGTATTTCCCGTCAGCTCTGGTGGGGACACCGGATTCCGGCTTATTATTGTGATGACTGCGGCGAGATGACCGTTGCCAAGAGCGCACCTGCGGTATGCCCGAAATGCGGCGGCACCCACCTGCATCAGGATGAGGACACGCTGGATACCTGGTTCTCCTCCGCCCTGTGGCCGTTCTCTACGCTCGGCTGGCCGAAGGACACACCGGAATATGAATATTTCTATCCGACCGACGTGCTGGTAACCGGATACGATATCATTTTCTTCTGGGTTATCCGTATGGTATTCTCCGGTCTGGAGCAGACTGGCAAAGAGCCGTTCCACACCGTCCTGATCCACGGTCTGGTACGTGATTCTCAGGGACGTAAGATGAGTAAATCCCTTGGAAATGGTATCGATCCGCTGGAGGTTATCGACAAGTACGGCGCCGATGCACTCCGTATGACCCTGATGACCGGTAACGCACCGGGCAACGATATGCGTTTCTACTGGGAGCGTGTAGAAGCAAGTCGCAACTTTGCAAACAAGGTGTGGAATGCATCCCGTTTCATCATGATGAACATTGAGAAAGCGCCGGTAACGGATGTAAAACTTTCTGACCTGCAGATGGCTGACCGCTGGATCCTCTCCAAGGTCAACACGCTGGCAAAAGATGTCACCGAGAACATGGATAAGTACGAGCTGGGAATCGCCCTCCAGAAGGTTTATGATTTCATCTGGGAGGAATTCTGTGACTGGTACATTGAGATGGTAAAACCGAGACTCTGGTCCGAGGAGGATACCACCAAGGCAGCTGCACTCTGGACCCTGAAAACGGTTCTGATCCAGTCCTTGAAACTGCTGCATCCATATATGCCGTTTATTACCGAGGAAATCTTCTGCAACCTGCAGGATGAGGAACCGTCCATCATGATTTCTTCCTGGCCGGTCTACAAGGATGAGTGGAACTTTGCAGAGGAAGAGAAGGCAGTTGAGACGATCAAGGATGCAGTCCGCGCGATCCGCGGTGTCCGCACATCCATGAACGTACCGCCGAGCAAGAAGGCAAAAGTATACGTTGTATCTGAAGATCCGGAAGTTCTGTCCATCTTCGAGCACAGCCGCGTCTTCTTTGCAACTCTTGGCTATGCGAGCGATGTTATTCTTCAGAAGGACAAGAGCGGAATCGCAGACGATGCTGTATCGGCTGTGACTGCAAAGGCAACCATCTATATGCCGTTTGCAGAGTTAGTTGATCTGGACAAAGAGATCGAACGCCTCAGCAAGGAAGAAGAGAAGCTGAAAAAAGAGCTTGCCCGTTCCGAGGGTATGTTAAGCAATGAAAAGTTCGTCAGCCGCGCACCGGAGGCAAAGATTGCCGAAGAGCGCGAGAAGCTGGAGAAATACCGCCAGATGATGGCACAGGTACAGGAGCGCCTGGCACAGCTGCGGAAATAGTTGAATATGAAGTAAAAGGCAGGATCGAGAGATCCGCCTGATGCGTGAAATAAGCCGATGTGTATGGGGAAAACTATATGCATTGGCTTATTTGCAAAGAAAGAACCGAAATTATTCTGTTTTTATTTATATGGGCGAATGCCTTTGAAGAGAGAAAGGAGATTATTTTTTTATCCTCGAACGAGGATAATTGGATGATACGAGATATTATGGAGATAAGAACAGCGACAATAGCAGATCTGGCTCAGATTGCAGCCGTGGAAGCAGAATGCTTTCCGGCAGCGGAAGCCGCAACGAAAGAGGAGTTTGAGGAGAGAATTAAGTATTATGGAAATCATTTCTGGCTCATGTTTGAAGGCGAAAAGCTGATTGCGTTTGTGGACGGCTTCGTCACAGACAAGCCGGATCTGATGGATGAGATGTACGAACGGGCAGAAATGCACGATGAAAACGGCGCATGGCAGATGATTTTTGGTGTCAATACGATCCCGGCATACCGGAAACATGGCTATGCGGGACAGTTGCTCCAGTGCGCCATCGAGGATGCCAGAAAACAGGGGAGGAAGGGACTTGTGTTGACGTGCAAGGAAAAATTGATAGCCTATTATGCCAAGTTTGGATTTGTGAATGAGGGGATCTCGGAATCGGTGCATGGGAATGTGACTTGGTATCAGATGCGGTATAAGTTTTAAATTTAAGAAGAAATACGTGATTGCCCGCAAATACTAATAATACTTATTATAGGAATCGAAATGGCGTTTTTAATAGAAGTGTGATAAGATACAAGTATCAGAATTAAAAATGAGACGCCATTTCGATTTTTTGTAATTGTTTGCAACAAGCATTACAAATTCTTTTCCCTCTTTCTGCGTGTATCTTTTGCGTGTGCTTTATATGCATAACGGGCATCGGAAGCAGGCTGCACGGGATTGGGTGAAAAAAGATCAAAAGGGGCGTCCGCAAACAGGAGGGGTTAGAGAAAACATGAAATCATTGCAGGCGCGTTATCTGGATCGACTGGCAGAGCTTTACCCGACGATTGCAGCGGCATCGACGGAGATCATCAATCTGGAATCGATCTTAAATCTGCCGAAAGGAACGGAACATTTCCTGACCGATATCCATGGAGAATACGAGGCATTTTCCCATGTATTGAAAAATGGTTCCGGTTCCGTCAAGCGAAAGATTGACGATGTATTTGGAAATACCCTGAGCCGTCAGGACAAGCAGTCGCTGGCAACCCTTATTTACTATCCGGCGGAGAAGATGAGCCGGATTCTGCAGACGGAGAAGAATCCGGATGACTGGTACAAGATCACACTCTATCGTCTGATTGCGGTTTGCCGCCGGGCAGCGAGCAAGTACACGCGTTCGAAGATCCGCAAGGCGCTTCCGAAGGAATTTGCCTATGTGCTGGAAGAACTTCTGACTGAGCGCGGTGATCTGCAGGACAAGGAATCCTACTACGATGCCATCGTCCAGACGATTGTCCGTGTGGGACGGGCGAAAGCCTTTATCATAGCGCTAAGTGAGCTGATTCAGCGCCTGACGGTCGATCATCTTCATATCGTGGGTGATATCTATGACCGAGGTCCGGGACCGCATATCATCATGGACAAGATGATGACCTATCATTCGATTGATGTCCAGTGGGGCAATCACGATGTGCTCTGGATGGGCGCGGCAGCGGGACAGATGGGCTGTATTGCAAACGCAATCCGTATCTGCGCGAGATATGGAAACCTGGATATTTTGGAGGATGGTTACGGCATCAACCTTCTTCCATTGGCAACCTTTGCGATCAATACATATGGGGATGACCCGTGCACCTGCTTCCAGTTAAAGGGCAGTGACTCTTACAGTGCGTCTGAGCGCGAGATGAACCAGAAGATGCACAAGGCGATCTCGATCATCCAGTTCAAGGCGGAAGGGCAGATCATCAAGCGCCATCCGGAATTTGGTCTGGAGAAACGAAATCTTCTGCATCATATTGATTTTGAACGCGGCGTTCTGGAAATGGATGGCAGAGAGTACAAGATGCTTGATATGAATTTCCCGACGGTGGATCCAAAGGATCCATATGCATTTACACCAGAAGAAGCGGATATCATGGAACGTCTGGAACGTGCGTTCATGAACTGCGAGAAGCTGCAGCAGCATATGAAGTTTCTGCTGGCGAAGGGAAGTCTCTATAAAGTATACAACAACAATCTTCTTTACCATGGCTGCGTTCCGTTAAATAAGGACGGTACCTTCAAGGAGGTAGAGATCTACGGCAAGCAATATAAGGGAAAGGCGCTATACGATATTCTGGACAATTATGTCCGCAAGGGGTTTGTCGCGGTCGATAAGGCAGAGCGGGAAAAAGGCAGGGACATGATGTGGTATATCTGGCTGAATGAAAATTCCCCGCTGTTCGGCAAGGACAAGATGGCAACGTTTGAGCGCTATTTTCTGGCAGAAAAAGAGACACATAAAGAAGTAAAAAATCCGTATTACGATATGCTGGAAAATGAGGAAGTGCTTGACCGCATTCTCCGTGAGTTTGGTCTGGAGCCGGAGGGCGCGCACATCATCAACGGTCACGTCCCGGTCAAATCCAAAGACGGCGAGAGCCCGCTCAAATGCGGCGGTAAGCTTCTCGTCATCGACGGTGGTTTCTCAAGGGCATATCAGAAAGAAACCGGTATCGCGGGGTATACGCTGATTTACAACTCCTACGGTCTGATTCTGGCAGCGCACGATCCGTTTGAGTCCACAGAGGCGGCGATCGAAAAGGAGAGTGATATCCATTCCGAGAGCCGTATGGTCAAATGGGTGCCGGAGCGCAAGTGCGTCGGGGATACCGATATCGGACGGGAACTGAAAGAGAAGATCAAAGATCTGGAAAAACTGCTGAATGCGTACTATAGCGGTGCTATAGCAGAAAAATTTACGCGATAGCGATTTGAGAACGAAATTTTAAATAAAGATAAAATGGAAAATCGCTCAACCCGGAAGAGGGAAGAGCGATTTTTTGTGAATGCTATAGTATTATTTCGTACCAAAAATCCGATCCCCTGCATCCCCCAGACCTGGGCAGATGTAAGCGTTTTCATTCAGGCAGCGATCGACATGACCGACATAGATCTGGACATCCGGATGTGCCTCATGCAGTCTCTTTAATCCTTCCGGAGCAGCGATGATTGCCATGAATTTGATGTTCTTTCCGCCGCGTGCTTTGATAAAGTCGATTGCCTCCACTGCGGAACCGCCGGTTGCCAGCATCGGGTCGGTGACAACGATGGTACGCAGTTCGATCGGGGTTGGCAGCTTGCAGTAGTATTCGTGCGGCTCATGGGTTATCTCGTCGCGGTAGAGTCCGATGTGACCAACCTTTGCGGACGGAACGAGTGCCAGAATACCATTTACCATACCGAGACCGGCACGTAAGATCGGGACAACGGCAAGTTTTTTACCAGCCAGCATCGGAGTGCTGCAGATTTCGATCGGAGTTTCTACTTCCTGATCTTCCAGCGGAAGATCGCGAAGCGCTTCATAGCCCATCAGCATCGCAATCTCATCGGTCAGGGAACGGAATTCGTTGGTTCCGGTGTTCTTGTTGCGGAGGAGCGAGATCTTGTGCTGAATCAACGGGTGGTCGAGAATTGTTACATTTTTCATATTCATAACCTGCCTTTTCTTGAATTTTGATGATGAACGTTTTTTCGTAACGGTGCATAGCGCAGACCGCTTGCGAATTTTGTGCTATCTTCATGCCGTCATTTCCCAAAATCTGTATACATATGTGAAATGTATCGCCCTGATGGCATATTTTCTTTAATTATACACCGAATTGTACAGATTGAACAGTCTGTTTTATGATGTATTTTGGTAAAAGAGCGGTTTGGTTACTGTTCACAAGTAGGCACTTTTGGAACCGAAAGTGCCGTAAGAAAACGTGGTGGCAGCAGGAATTTGCCGTATTTAAATGCGAAGCCACGGCAAATTCCGTTACTGGGCACGTATGCGTGAACAGTAACTCGGTAAAAGAGCGGTTTGTCATGAAGTAGTGCAGAGCATTTGTAAAAGAATGCAGGTGCTTTTATATGTTTATTAGAATAAAAAATAATACCAGTATTATATATAAGCAATACTTCTGAAAACAAATCAATAAATCTAACTGGAAATGAGAATAGAATGTGGTAAAATATAAAGTAGTGAATTATTGCACAACAATGAAGGAGGAAGCTTTGCCATTATGAAGACTGTATCGATAGCAGAGGAACTGAAAAACAATTCTTATCCGGGACGCGGAATTATCATTGGACGGACGCCGGACGGAAAGAAGGCGGTTACGGCATACTTTATCATGGGAAGAAGCGAGAACAGCCGCAACCGTGTGTTTGTAGAAGAAGGTGAGGGCATCCGCACACAGGCATTTGATCCGGCGAAGCTGGAAGATCCGAGTCTGATTATCTATGCACCGGTCCGTGTGCTGGGAAATAAAACGATCGTGACCAACGGCGATCAGACTGATACGATTTATGAGGGAATGGATCGCCAGATGACCTTTGAGCAGTCCCTCAGAAGCCGCGAGTTTGAGCCGGATGCGCCGAACTACACACCTCGTATTTCCGGTATCCTGCATATCGAGGATGGCGGTTACAACTATGCGCTGTCGATTCTGAAATCCAACGACGGCAATCCGGATTCCTGCCATCGTTATACATATGCGTATGAGAAGCCGGTTGCAGGCGAGGGACATTTCATCCACACCTACCAGTGCGACGGCAATCCGATTCCGTCCTTCGCGGGCGAGCCGGAGAAGGTGGCGCTGCACGGCGACATTGAGCAGCTGGCGCTGGATACATGGATGAATCTGAATGAGGACAACAAGGTGTCGCTGTACGTTTCCTATATCAGCTTGGCGGACGGCAGCAGCGATACCATCATCATCAACAAGCATGATCAGGAGGAAGAGGCATGAAAGAGCTGGAATTGAAGTACGGCTGCAACCCGAATCAGAAGCCGTCGCGGATTTATATGGAGCAGGGCGAACTGCCCCTGACCGTGCTGAACGGCAAACCCGGCTACATCAACTTTCTCGATGCGCTCAACGGCTGGCAGCTGGTCAGCGAACTCAAGCGCGCGACGGGTCTGCCCGCGGCGACGTCGTTCAAGCATGTCAGCCCGGCGGGCGCGGCGGTGGGTCTGCCGCTGAATGATACCCTGCGCAAGATTTACTTCGTGGGGGAACAGGAACTGTCGCCCTTGGCGTGCGCCTATGCCCGCGCGCGCGGCGCAGACCGCATGTCCTCCTTCGGCGACTGGATTGCCCTGAGCGATGTGTGTGACGAAAGCACCGCGCGGCTGATTAAGCCCGAAGTGTCCGACGGCATCATCGCTCCCGGCTACACCGACGAGGCGCTGGCGCTGCTGAAAATGAAGAAGAAGGGCAATTACAATATTGTTACGATTGACCCTTCCTACCGTCCCGCGCCCATTGAGCACAAGCAGGTGTTCGGCATCACCTTCGAACAGGGGCGCAATGAATTTGTGATTGATGAAAATCTGCTGAACGACATCGTGACCACGAATCACGATCTGCCGGCGGATGCCAAGCGCGACCTGATTGTGGCGCTGATTGTGCTCAAATACACGCAGTCCAACTCTGTCTGCTACGCCAAGGACGGTCAGGCGATTGGCATCGGCGCGGGGCAGCAGAGCCGCATTCACTGCACGCGTCTGGCAGGGCAGAAGGCGGATAACTGGCTGCTGCGGCAGCATCCGCGTGTGCTGGCATTGCCGTTCGTGGAGAAAATCGCCCGTGCCGACCGCGACAACACGATTGACGTGTTCATCTCCGACGAGCCGGACGAGGTGCTGGCGGACGGCCGCTGGCAGCGCTTCTTCACCGAGCGCCCCGAACCGCTGACGAAGGAAGAAAAGCGCGCGTGGCTGAATCAGCAGACAGGCGTTGCGCTGGGCAGCGATGCGTTCTTCCCGTTTGGCGACAACATCGAGCGCGCGCACCGCTCCGGCGTGACCTACGTCGCCCAGCCCGGCGGTTCGATTCGCGATGATAACGTGATTGACGCTTGCAACCTGTACAATATGGTCATGTGCTTCACGCATATGCGCCTGTTCCACCATTGATTGCATTCAGAAAGGTCAGGAAAGCAAGATGAAGGTACTCATCGTCGGCGGCGGCGGACGCGAACACGCCATCGCGCTGAAAATCAAGGAAAACCCGGAAGTGACGGCGCTGTACGCCGCGCCCGGCAACGGCGGCATCGCGCAGATTGCGACCTGCCTGCCCTTCAAGGCGACGGACGTGGACGGCATCGTCCGCTGGGCGGCGGAGAACAAGGTGGATTTCGTCATCGTCGCGCCGGACGACCCGCTGTGCCTCGGCATGGTGGATGCGCTGGCAGCGCAGGGGATTCCCGCGTTCGGCCCGCGCAAGAATGCCGCGATTATCGAGGGCAGCAAAGTGTTCTCGAAGAACCTGATGAAGAAGTACGGCATTCCGACGGCGGCGTATGAGACGTTTGACGATTATGACGCGGCGGTCAAGTATTTGCAGACGGCGGATATGCCCATCGTCGTCAAGGCGGATGGTCTGGCGCTCGGCAAGGGCGTGCTCATCTGCCCTGACCGCGAAAGCGCCGTGGAAGCCGTCGCGTCCATGATGAAGGAAGCGAAGTTCGGCGCGTCCGGCGCGCGGGTCGTCATCGAGGAGTTCCTGACCGGCCCGGAAGTCAGCGTGCTGGCGTTCACCGACGGCAAAACGGTCAAGCCGATGGTGTCCAGCATGGATCACAAGCGCGCGCTTGACCACGATGAGGGCCTCAACACCGGCGGCATGGGCACCATTGCCCCCAACCCCTGCTACACGCCCGAACTGGCGCAGCGCTGCATGGACGAAATCTTCCTGCCGACGATTGCCGCCATGAACGCCGAGGGGCGCACTTTCACGGGCTGCCTGTATTTCGGTCTGATGATGACGCCCAAAGGCCCGAAGGTTATCGAATACAACTGCCGTTTTGGCGACCCGGAGACGCAGGTGGTGCTGCCGCTGCTGAAAAGCGACCTGCTGACCATCATGCGCGCGACGGTGGACGGTACGCTGGCGGATACACCCGTTGAATTCGCGTCTGGCGCGGCGTGCTGCGTCGTACTGGCATCCGGCGGCTACCCGGTCAGCTACAAGAGCGGCTACCCGATTTCCGGCTTGGATGAAGCGGGCAAAACCGCGACCGTCTTCCACGCGGGTACGAAGCTGGTCGATGGGCAGATTATCACCGCGGGCGGACGCGTTCTGGGCGTCACCGCGACGGCGGATTCGCTCGAAGCTGCGATTGACAAAGCGTATCAGGCGGCGGACAAAATCACCTTCACCGACATGCACATGCGCCGCGACATCGGTCAGCGCGCCTTGGCATCACGAAAGGAGAGCCATTCATGAGCGTCAAACGCATTTATGTGGAAAAGAAAGCCCCCTACGCGGTGGAGGCGAAGCAGCTCCTGTGGGAAATTCGCCATATCCTGCAAATCAAGACGGTCACGGGTCTGCGCCTGCTGAACCGCTATGATGTCGAGGGTGTCGATGATGCGCTGTACCAGAAGTGCCTGCCGGTCGTGTTCTCCGAGCCGCAGGTGGATGTGACGTACACGGAACTTCCGCAGGGCGCGAAGGCGGTTTTTGCGGTGGAGTACCTGCCGGGTCAGTATGACCAGCGCGCGGCGTCCTGCGAGGAGTGCATCCAGCTGGTGGGGCAGTGCGCCCGCCCGACGGTGCGCAGTGCGCGCGTGTATCTGCTGGACGGCGATTTCACGGCGGATGAGCTGGCGCGCGTGAAGAAGCACGTCATCAACCCCGTGGAGGCGCGTGAAGCCGACTTGGGCGAAAAGACGACGCTCCAGCAGCAGTACGACACGCCTGACCATGTGGAGACGCTGACCGGCTTCACGGCGATGAATGCCGATGAGGTGGATGCGTTCGTCAAGAAGTACGGCTTGGCGATGGATGACGACGACCTTGCGTTCTGCCGGGATTATTTCGCGTCCGAGCACCGTGACCCGACGCTGACCGAAATCCGCATGATTGACACCTACTGGTCGGATCACTGCCGTCACACGACGTTCCTGACGACCCTTGACGCGGTGGATGTGCGCAAAGCGGCGGTCGAAAAGGCGTTCCAGCGATATTTGGCGGCGCGCAAAACCGTCTACGGCGACCGCGAGCGCCCCATGAACCTGATGGACATCGCGACCATCGGCGGCAAGTACCTGAAGAAAATCGGGCAGACCCCCAACATTGACGTGAGCGAGGAAATCAATGCCTGCTCCATCAAGATTGATGTGGATGTGGACGGCGTGAAAGAGCCGTGGCTGCTCATGTTCAAGAACGAGACCCACAACCACCCCACGGAGATTGAGCCCTTCGGCGGCGCGGCAACCTGCATCGGCGGCGCGATTCGCGACCCGCTGTCCGGGCGCACCTATGTCTATCAGGCGATGCGCGTGACTGGCGCGGCTGACCCGCTCGTTCCGGTCAGCCAGACCATGCCGGGAAAATTGCCCCAGCGCAAGCTCGTCACCACGGCGGCGGCGGGCTATTCCTCCTATGGCAACCAGATTGGGCTGGCGACGGGGCTGGTGGACGAAATGTACCATCCGGGCTATGCCGCCAAGCGTCTGGAGATCGGCGCGGTGGTCGGCGCTGCGCCGGAGAAGAACGTCCGCCGCGAAGTGCCTGCCCCCGGCGACAAGATTGTCCTCCTTGGCGGGCGCACCGGGCGCGACGGCTGCGGCGGCGCAACGGGTTCGTCCAAGTCCCATAAGCTGGAATCCATCGAAACGTGCGGCGCGGAGGTGCAGAAGGGCAATGCCCCGACCGAACGCAAGCTCCAGCGCCTCTTCCGCGACGGCGAAGTCACCCGGCTCATCAAGCGCTGCAACGACTTCGGCGCGGGCGGCGTGTCCGTGGCGATTGGCGAACTGGCGGATGGCTTGATGATTGACTTGGACAAAGTGCCGAAGAAGTACGACGGTCTGGACGGCACGGAGCTGGCGATTTCCGAATCGCAGGAGCGGATGGCGGTTGTGCTTGCGCCGGAGGATGTTGACGCGTTCCTTGCGGCGGCAAACCGCGAGAACCTTGAAGCGACCGTCGTGGCGGAAGTGACCGCCGAACCTCGTCTGCGCATGACGTGGAAGGGCGTGACGATTGTCGATTTGTCCCGCGAGTTCCTCAATTCCAACGGCGCGGAGAAGCACACGACTGCGTCTGTCCCGGATGATGATGTCAAGCCCTACGAGTTTGCGGGCGATACGGTGACGGAGAAGCTGGCGGACATGCTTGGCAACCTCAATATCTGCTCCAAGCAGGGCTTGAGCGAGCGGTTCGATTCTACCATCGGCGCGGCGACGGTCTTGATGCCCTTCGGCGGCAAATATCAGCTGACCCCGAACCAGACGATGGTTGCAAAGCTGCCGGTTCGTCATGGCGTGACGGATACCGTGTCCGGCATGGCGTACGGGATGCACCCGGAAATCCTGTCGCAGTCGCCGTATGAGGGCAGCTATCTGGCGGTCATCGAAAGCGTGACGAAGCTGGTCTGCGCGGGCTTTGACTATAAGCAGGCGTATTTGACCTTCCAGGAATATTTTGAGCGCATGGGCACGGATCCGACGCGCTGGGGCAAGCCGTTCGCGGCGCTGCTGGGCGCGCTGGATGCGCAGCTGGATTTGAACATCGCGGCGATTGGCGGCAAGGACTCCATGTCCGGCACGTTCGAGAAGATGGACGTTCCGCCGACGCTCTGCTCCTTCGCGATTGCCCCCGGCAAGGCGAGCGAGGTCATTTCGCCCGAATTCAAGGAAGCGGGGCACGCCATCCGCCTTGTCTCCTGCGACCCGCACGACACCGCTGCGCTGACCGCGAATTATGATGCCGTTCTGTCCGCCATTCGCGCGGGCAAGGTGGTTTCCGCGTGGGCGCTGGGTCTGGGCGGTGTGGCGGAAGGCCTGTTCAAGATGGGAATTGGCAATCAGATTGGCACGCGTATCGACGATGATTACGACGGCAATCTCTTCGCGCAGCAGATCGGCGCGATGCTGCTGGAATGTGCCGAAGATATCGACCTCGGCGTGAAGGTGGGCGACACCGTGCCGGAGTGGGTGCTGGAGTATGAGGGCGAGCGCATTGATTTGACCGCCATGCAGGAAATCTACGAGGGCAAGCTGGACAAGGTGTTCTCCTACCGCGGTCACACCGGCGAAACGACGGAGAAGTTCTCCTATTCGGCGGAAACCTACCCCGTGCCCGCCGTCAAGACGGTCAAGCCGCTGGCGTTCATCCCGGTTTTCCCCGGCACGAACTGCGAGTACGACACCGCGCGGGCGGTCGAGCGCGCAGGCGGCGCGGCGGAAATCCTCGTCATCAACAACCTGACGCCTGAAGCCATTACGCAGTCGATTGCCGAGGCCAGCCGCATGATTGCGCGCAGCCAGATGATTGTCCTGCCCGGCGGTTTCTCCGGCGGCGACGAGCCCGACGGCTC
>ERZ773168.3117-NODE-3117-length-12047-cov-13.312792_pt1 | contig 12047 bp, 9 predicted proteins | sample MGYA00511261_ERZ773168 | MGnify/ENA primary metagenome ERZ773168 (study PRJEB29015, sample SAMEA2737855) | human gut metagenome | biome: human gut; feature: human-associated habitat; material: faeces | place: China | collected 2012 ... | reverse complement strand
ACACTTTGTTGGCATGCAATACAACATAACCTTAGGAAATCCGTAACACCACCTGTAAGCGGCAGTTCATAAGTTAAACTCCGGTTTATATCAGTCCAACCTCACGGAATACATCACTCAGTTCTGCCGGCATAGCGCCAGCCAGTGATCTGGCAAGTTCTTCCGGTGTGCATTTCCGGTAGCCAAGTACCCACTGAACGGTCATAAAGATAGAACCCTGACAGTACATTTCCAATTGAAACTGCAGATGCGGAGAAATCTTTTTGCCGGTACGGCTTTCAATCTGATCCGTATAGAAAGCGGTGATCAACTGGAAATCATGATCGCGCAGACAATTCTGGTCATCGTTTTTAAATGCAGCCTTGAAAAACAGCTTTTCTTCCTGAATGTAGGTAAATTTATTTACAAGACCTTCATAGACAGATTTTCCTTCCCCCATATGTTCAAAGGATTCTAAGAGAATTTTGTCAAAATACCAGTTGATGAGGTCATATTTATCCTGAAAATTACGGTAAAAAGTCTGTCTTGTGACACCGCATGCCTCTACAATTTCCTTCACAGTGATTTTTTCTACAGGTGCAGTTTTCATACAGCGTTTCATGGCATCTGCCAGCTCATATTTTGTTCTTTCGTTGGATTTTGTGACTGCCATAGTTTTCTCCTCATTTGTACAGACCTTTCCGGATAATCACATTTTAGCATAAATCAAGTCTGTTCGGAAAATATTTCTATATGAAAAAAAAGTAAACATTCCAAAATTTTTCTAAAATGAGGTTTTATACTTGCCAGACTCCATGTTTTGAAGTATAGTACTCTTCGCTTTGCTGATTCAAAAGAGAAGAGAAGGAGACAACAAAATGACATTTTATCAGGAGTTACAGCTTAGTTCTGCCGGTTCAAAACAGTTGATCAAAAATACGACAGACAAAAAAGAAAAATGGCGTCATATTCTTATCTATAATTTTAAAGTATATCTTGTTATGGCTTTTTGTGTGGCGGTTGTCACATTGTATACAAAATTGACAGGACAGGAAAATAGCGTTGTAGGAGTAACGGTTCTGTTGGCGCTGCTTGTGCTGAGACAGGCAGATTTTGGCATACAGACGAGTCATGGATTGTTGTCCATTGTGGGAATATTTATAATCATGATGGCTGGCCCGCGACTGGCAAATATGGTATCTCCGGTGGGAGCATTTTTTATAAATTGTGTCTGTATCCTGCTTCTTATGATTTTTGGGTGTCACAATGTCATTATGCATAATCATTCCACGTTTGTGCTCGGGTATCTGCTCTTATATGGATATGATGTGAGTGGCAGAGCTTTTGAGATGCGGGTGATTGGACTTACGGCGGGAATGCTTGTGTGCATGGCGGTTTTTTATAAAAATCAGAAAAACAGACCTTATCGCAGGACATTTAAGGATTTATTCCGGGAATTTGATGTTCGGTCTGCGAGAAACCAATGGTATCTGAAACTGACACTGATCGTCTCAAGTGCAATGCTGATCGTTTCACTGCTTGGACTTCCGAGAGCAATGTGGGCAGGGATCGCATGTATGTCAGTCTGCCTTCCATTTACAGAGGATGGAAAAATGAGGGCGGTGGACAGGGGCGTGTTTAATATTGCCGGATGTGCGCTATTTCTCGTCCTTTATCTGATACTGCCGGAGTCAGGAAGAAGTATGATCGGAATTATTGGTGGAATCGGCGTGGGTTATTCTGCCGGATATAAATGGCAGACGGTTTTTAACACGTTTGGAGCGCTGGCAATTGCAGCTTCATTATTCGGACTGCCGATGGCACTGCTGCTTCGGTCTGGAATCAATGTTATTGCGTCTCTTTATACGGTAGTTTGCAATGTCATATATGATAAATTACATGGCAAAAACACAGAAATCGCAGAAAACCTCGTAAAACCATAAAAAACACTGGTATTTTGCAAGAGTGTGTGCTATAATCCTAGAATGACTGCGATAGTCGTAGTACGCCCATTTTTAGGCAGAGCCAGAAAAACCGCGGGTTTATGCGACTTTGGACGTGGCTCGATTAGCGCATTAAGCGTGAAATGTACATGGATATTTTATATATATAAGGAGGAAAATCATTATAATGAGTGTACAGGTTGAAAAATTAGAAAAAAACATGGCAAAACTTACTGTTGAAGTACCAGCAGAAGAAGTAGAAAAAGCTTTACAGGCTGCTTACATGAAAGAGAAGAACAAAATCAGCATCCCTGGTTTCCGTAAAGGTAAAGTTCCAAGAGCTATGATCGAGAAAATGTACGGTGCAGCTGTATTTTATGAAGAAGCAGCAAACATCTTAATTCAGGATAATTATGCAGCAGCTATGGAAGAGAGCAAAGAGGACATCGTTTCCAGACCAACAATCGACATTGTTCAGATCGAATCCGGAAAACCTTTCATCTTCACAGCAGAAGTGGCTGTAAGACCAGAAGTGACACTTGGAAAATACAAAGGTGTTCAGGTAACTAAGATCGACACAACTGTAACAGACGAAGAAGTAGAAGCAGCACTTGAGAAAGAGCAGCAGAAAAACTCCAGAACTGTAACTGTAACAGACAGACCAGTTGCAAACGGTGATACAGCAGTCATCGATTTCGAAGGATTTGTTGACGGCATTGCATTTGAAGGTGGTAAAGGAGAGAATCATCCATTAGAGATCGGTTCCCACTCTTTCATCGATACATTCGAAGATCAGTTAGTAGGACACAATGCAGGGGATGAAGTAGAAGTTAACGTTACTTTCCCAGAGAAATATCAGGCAGCTGATTTAGCTGGAAAACCAGCCGTATTCAAAGTTAAGATCAACGAGATCAAAACAAAAGAACTTCCGGAGTTAAACGATGAGTTCGCTTCTGAAGTATCTGAGTTTGATACATTAGCTGAGTACAAAGAAGACTTAAGAAAACATCTTGAAGTTGAGAAAGAGAACGAAGCAAAACGTACAAAAGAAGATGAAGCAATCAAGAAGATCATCGACAAATCCACAATGGAGATCCCGGAAGCTATGATCGAGACACAGTGCGAGAACATGATCAATGAGTTCGCACAGAGAATCGCACAGAGCGGTCTTTCCATGGAGCAGTACATGCAGTTCTCCGGTATGACGATCGACGGATTAAAAGAGCAGGTTCGTCCGGAAGCTGAGACTCGTATCAAGAGCAGCCTTGTATTAGAGCAGATCGCAAAAGAAGAGAACATCGAAGTTTCTGAAGATGAGATCAATGCAGAAGTTGAGAAGATGGCAGCTCAGTACGGAATGGAAGCTGACAAGTTAAAAGAGTACTTAGGAGATGCTGAGAAAGAATCCATTAAGAGAGATTTATCTGTGACAAAAGCAGTTGACTTAATTATGGAGAACGTAAAAGAAAGAGCAAAAGCTAAGACAAAGAAAGAAAAAGAAGCTGAGGAAGCTACAGAAGAATAATTTCTGAACAATGCACAGCAAATACGACAGACTGGCTCTTATGAGCCGGTCTGTTTGAGATTTATGACAGATTGCATCTGATGAGAAAAAAGTTCAATATTTTTTGAAAATTCGAACAAGATATTAATTTTTCATAAAACATGTTTTTTTCCTATTCCAACGTCTCTGCATTTGTGGGATAATATTTATCAGTGCAGTGTATGACAGATATATTGCAATAGTGAAAGAAGTGCGGGCCACGGCATAGTGTGATTCCGACTATATTTATGAAAAGGAAAGGGCAGGTAAGAGATATGAGTTTAGTACCTTACGTCATTGAACAGACAAGCAGAGGAGAGCGTAATTACGATATTTACTCCAGATTATTAAAAGATAGAATTATTTTCCTTGGAGAAGAAGTGAATGAGACAACAGCAAGCCTTGTGGTTGCACAGTTACTTTTCTTAGAGTCCGAGGATCCTGGAAAAGATATTCATTTATATATCAATTCCCCAGGTGGAATGGTAACAGCAGGTCTTGCTATTTATGATACGATGCAGTACATCAAATGCGATGTATCTACCATCTGTATCGGTATGGCAGCCAGCATGGGAGCATTTTTACTTGCAGGCGGAGCAAAGGGCAAGAGACTTGCGCTTCCGAATGCAGAGATTATGATCCATCAGCCATCCGGCGGAGCAAAAGGTCAGGCAACGGAGATCCAGATCGCAGCGGAAAACATTTTAAAGACAAAGAAGAAATTAAATGAGATTTTAGCTGCAAACACCGGAAAACCTTATGACGTGATCGCAGCGGACACAGAGAGAGATCATTATATGTCTGCTCAGGAAGCAATGGAATACGGACTGATCGATAATGTGATCACAAGCCGCTAATAAATAGAGACATTGGAGAATAAGAAATGACAGGAAGAAATGACGAGAGACTGCGCTGCTCATTTTGTGGTAAGACTCAGGATCAGGTCCGTAAACTGATCGCGGGACCAAACGGAGCCTATATCTGTGATGAGTGTGTAGACGTTTGCGCCGAGATTATAGACGAAGAGTTGGAGAATGATGAATTTGACGGAAATCTGGAAGAACCTGCGGAGCAGATCAATCTGATCAAGCCGGAGGAGATGAAGGCATTTTTAGACGAGTACGTCATTGGCCAGGATAAAGCGAAGAAAGTCTTGTCCGTTGCAGTTTATAATCATTACAAGAGAATTATGGCAGGATCAGATTCAGATGTAGAATTGCAGAAGAGTAATATTCTTATGCTCGGACCAACCGGTTCCGGTAAAACACTTTTAGCACAGACTTTGGCGAGAGTGTTGAATGTTCCGTTTGCGATCGCAGATGCAACCACACTTACCGAGGCAGGTTATGTGGGTGAAGATGTCGAGAATATCCTTTTGAAACTGATCCAGGCTGCTGATTATGATATTGAGCGTGCACAGCACGGTATCATTTACATTGATGAGATTGACAAGATTACAAAAAAATCTGAGAACGTTTCCATCACAAGAGACGTTTCCGGCGAGGGTGTACAGCAGGCGTTACTTAAGATTTTAGAGGGAACGGTTGCTTCTGTTCCGCCACAGGGTGGAAGAAAACATCCGCAGCAGGAACTGATCCCGATTGATACTACCAATATTTTATTTATCTGTGGTGGTGCTTTTGATGGATTGGAGAAGATCATTGAGACACGTCTCGACCAGAAATCCATTGGATTTAATGCAGAAGTACACGCCAAAGATGAGTACAATGTAGGGGAAGTATTAAAACATGTACTTCCACAGGATTTTGTGAAATTCGGACTCATCCCTGAATTTATCGGTCGTGTGCCGGTAACCGTAACACTGGATATGTTAGATAAGGATGCGATGATCCGTATCTTATGCGAGCCGAAGAATGCACTTGTAAAACAGTACAAAAAGCTGTTTGAATTAGACGGTGTCAGTCTGGAATTTGACAGGGATGCACTCGAAGCAATCGTGGACAAAGCGCTTGAGAGAAAGACCGGAGCGCGTGGTCTTCGTGCAATCATGGAGGCTGTTACATTAGATCTGATGTATCATATTCCATCCGATGAGAGCATTACAAAATGTGAGATCACCAAAGAAGATGTAGAAAAGAATCTTGCAATTGAAGAGAAAGAAGAAAAAGCACTTGTTGAGAAGTTAGAACAGGCTTCTTAAACAAAAGATAACAGCAGGAAAAGCTGTTACAGATAAAGGAATTATAGAAAATGGATACAATGATTATGAAAATGCCTGCAGTTGCCCTTCGTGGAATGGTGATCCTGCCGGGAATGGTAGCCCATTTTGACGTAAGCCGTGCAAAATCCATCAAGGCAGTGGAAGAGGCGATGATGGATGAGCAGAAGATTTTTCTTGTGGCACAGAAAGATGTGGAACAGGAAAATCCTGATATCGAGGACTTATTTAAGATCGGGATCATTGCTGAGGTAAAGCAGGTAATTAAGTTACAAAATAATATTGTACGCATTTTGGTAGAAGGGAAAGAGCGGGCAGAATTGTCCGCTTTTCTTGAAAATCCGGACTATCTGCTTGCGGAGATCATTCGATTTGACGAGGAAGTGGATGACGGACTGCCAGAAGAAGCGAAGGAGGCAATGCTTCGGAGCATTCAGGAGACATTTGGTAAATATGTGGTCGTCAATCCCAAAATGGGAAAAGAGCTGCAACGCCAGTTAAGTGAGATCACAGATCTGGAAAAACTGATGAATCAGCTTGCCAACAGCCTTCCGGTACATTTTGAGGAAAAACAGAAAATCTTAGATGCGGTTTCTATGACCGAACGTTATGAGGTTCTGATGGCACTCTTATTAAAAGAGATCGAGATCATAGCCATCAAGAATGATTTTCAGGCGAAAGTCAAGGCGCATGTGGATAAAAACCAGAAAGAATATCTGCTGAGAGAGCAGATGAAAGTAATCCGTGAGGAGCTTGGCGAAGATAATACGGAATCAGACGCAGATCACTTTATGGATGCTCTGGGTAAGATTAAGGCAGACAAAGAAGTAAAAGAGAAGATCAAAAAAGAGATCGACCGTTTTAAAAATATCAGTTCCAGCTCCTCTGAGAGCGCTGTGGCGAGAGGGTATATTGAAACACTTTTGGAGCTTCCGTGGAATAAGACATCCAGAGATAACAAGGATCTGAAGAATGCCGAGCAGATTTTAAATGCGGATCATTACGGTCTGGAAAAAGTAAAAGAGCGTATGTTAGAATTTCTGGCTGTCCGCAATCTCACCAGCAAGGGCGAGAGCCCGATCATCTGTCTGGTCGGACCACCGGGAACCGGTAAAACGAGTATTGCCCGGTCCGTTGCAAAAGCGTTAGATAAAAAATATGTGCGGATCAGTCTCGGTGGTGTGCGGGATGAGGCAGAGATCCGCGGCCACAGAAGAACTTACGTCGGAGCAATGCCGGGACGTATCGTGAACGGACTGCGCAGCGCCGGCGTGAAAAATCCGCTCATGCTGTTAGATGAGATCGATAAGATGAGCAGCGATTACAAGGGGGATACGGCGTCTGCATTGCTGGAAGTGCTTGACGCGGAGCAGAATAAGAAGTTCCGGGATCATTATGTTGAGATACCGATCGATCTTTCAGAAGTGCTGTTTATTGCAACAGCAAACTCTGTGCAGGATATCCCAAGGCCGCTGTTAGACCGTATGGAACTGATCGAAGTGACCAGTTATACAGAGAATGAGAAGCTTCACATTGCCAAAGAGCATCTGCTCGCAAAGCAGATGGAGCGCAATGGGATCAGACCGGAGCAGCTCGCCATCACAGACAAAGCGATGGCAAAGATCATCAGTGGTTACACAAGGGAAGCTGGTGTGCGTAATCTTGAACGTAAGCTTGGTGAGATATGCAGAAAAGCAGCAAGACCGCTTTACGAGGGAGAAAAAGAGAAGATTAAAGTTACAGAACAGAATCTTGAAAAGTTCCTCGGCAAAGAGAAATACAGTTTTGATAAGAAAAATGATACGGATGAAGTAGGAATCGTCCGTGGACTTGCATGGACAAGCGTTGGTGGAGATACTTTAGAGATTGAAGTCAACATCATGCCGGGAAAAGGTGAGTTCCAGCTGACCGGACAGCTGGGAGATGTGATGAAGGAGTCTGCACAGGCAGGAATCAGCTATATCCGCTCGGTCAGCGAAGAATATCACATTCCGAAAAAGTTTTTTCAGGAGAATGACATCCATATCCACATCCCGGAGGGAGCAGTGCCGAAGGATGGACCATCTGCCGGGATCACGATGGCGACAGCCATGCTGTCGGCGATCACAAAGACACCGGTCCGTGCTGATGTCGCGATGACAGGCGAGATCACGCTTCGCGGCCGTGTGCTTCCGATCGGTGGACTGAAAGAAAAAACACTGGCAGCCAAAAATGCAGGGATTAAGACCATCTGTGTACCGAAGAAGAATGAGAAGGATATAGATGAGATTTCGCCGGAAATCAAAAAAGGTCTGGAAATTGTGTTCGTGGAGCAGTTGAAAGACGTGCTGGATGTGGCGTTTGTAAAGAAACAGAAATAGGTTAAATATAGGTAGGATGTGGTGTGCAGTCTGCACACTGCAATAAGTAGAGGAAAAGATAATGGTAATTAGAAGTGTAAATTTGGAAACTGTCTGTGGTATCACAAGTAAAATACCGGACAATCCATTTAATGAAGTGGCATTTGCAGGAAAGTCAAATGTAGGAAAATCATCCATGATCAATGCGTTGTTAAACCGCAAGTCGCTCGCAAGGACATCGGCGCAGCCGGGAAAGACTCAGACCATCAATTTTTACAATGTCAACGATGCCATGTATCTGGTCGATCTGCCCGGTTATGGATATGCGAAGACCTCTGCCAGTGAGAAGGAAAAATGGGGAAAAATGATTGAGAATTATCTCCATACTTCAAAAAAACTGCAGGCAGTCTTTTTGCTGATCGATATCCGCCATGAACCGTCTGCAAACGATAAAATGATGTATGACTGGATGGTTTATCAGGGATTTACACCGATTATCATTGCCACAAAGCTTGATAAGATCAAACGAAGCCAGATCCAGAAGAATGTAAAAGCAATCCGCGAAGGGCTGAAAGTAAAGCCGGGTACGGTGATCATTCCATTCTCTTCCGAGACAAAGCAGGGAAGGGATGAACTGTGGGAGGTTATTGATTCCTTTGTTCTGCCACAGGAGGAAACTGAGGAAGAAGATAAATAACAGTTCGCAGAATGCCTGCGGCCTGTAATGTAAAAATGACATTGCACTGCAAAATCGTTCATGGTAAAATAATAGTATAAGTGTCAGACAAGACAAAAAGCACCCGGAGATACTTTCTGGGTGTTCTGTGAATATAAAGGCGCATCGGAGGATGGTAGAGATGAAAAAGAAGAAAATTGTGATTGCTCTTGGACATGAAGCATTGGGAACAACACTTCCTGAACAGAAAGAGGCAACGAAACGAACAGCAAAGGCAGTGGCAGATTTTATCCGTGAAGATTATCAGGTTGTGATCACACACAGCAACGGACCACAGATTGGTATGATCCATACTGCTATGAATGAATTTTGTAAATTATATCCGGAATATACTGCAACACCAATGTCTGTATGTTCTGCAATGAGTCAGGGATATATCGGTTACGATTTACAGAATGCGATCCGTGCGGAATTATTGAACAAGGGAATCTATAAACCTGTTTCTACGATCCTTACACAGGTTGTGGTTGATCCATATGACGAGGCGTTTTACAAACCAAGCAAAGTCATTGGACGTGTGCTGACAGAAGAGGAAGCAGAGGCAGAGGAGAAAAAAGGAAATCACGTTGTCAAAATAGAAGGCGGGTACAGACGAATCGTTGCAGCGCCAAAGCCAATGGATATCGTGGAGATCGATGCAATCAAAGCATTGTCCGATGCTGATCAGATCGTAGTTGCCTGTGGAGGCGGCGGCATCCCGGTATTAATGCAGGACAACAACTTAAAGGGTGCCAGTGCTGTTATTGAAAAAGACCTTGCAGCAGGAAAACTGGCAGAACTGCTGGATGCAGACATGCTTGTTATTTTGACAAGTGTTGACAATGTATGTTTAAATTATGGACAGCCGGATGAAAAACCATTATCAACCATGACTGTTGCAGAAGCAAAGAAATACATGGAGCAGGGACAGTTTGGTGAGGGCGATATGCTTCCTAAGATAGAGGCAGCCATCAACTTTATCGGTGACTCTGCGATCAGATCCGTTCTGATCACAAAATTGAACAGAGATGGTTCTAATATCCATGGCGGTATGGGAACCATGATCACAAAATAATGTTTTTGACATAATGTTTACAAAAAGAGCAGGTTTTTTTACAAAAGAAAGCTTGCTTTTTTTATGTTTATTTCGTATAATCTCTCCGTAGATGGAGTCGCCGTACCAAAGAAGAAATTTAAAATTTATTATACATTTTTCACAAGAATACGAATTAAAACGGAAAGAAGAGACTGTATTATTGTGAAAAGTGTATAAGTTTTAAGTTTTGCAGAACCTGGTTCGCCGGCTCCGTGCTGATTTAGGGAGATTGTTAAAACTATAACAGAAATCAGGAGAGGCATATGCATTTCGAATGAATAAAAATCAGCAGGAAGCAGGAACACTTGAAAAATGAAACCATAAAAAGAAAGGAAGAATTTATGACAAGAAGAACAAAAATTATCTGTACGTTAGGACCATCCACCGACAATGAAGCGGTGATGAGAGCATTGATCGAAGAGGGAATGAACGTTGCACGTTTCAATTTTTCGCATGGACCGCATGATGAGCAGATGGGAAGATTAAAAATGCTCCGCAAACTGCGCAAAGAATTGGGAAAATATGTTGCAGCTTTACTTGATACAAAGGGACCGGAAATCCGTCTCGTAGAATTTGAAAAAGGAAAAACAGAGTTAAAGACAGGCCAGACTTTTACACTGACAACCGATGATATTCTTGGAACAGATGAGCGAGTATCTATTACTTACAAAAATCTTGCAGATGACGTAAAGCCGGGCGATCATATCCTGATCGATGATGGTCTGGTAGGTCTGGAAGTTGTAGAGATCAAACCGGTTGCAAAACCAGTGAATACCAAGGTCAACGCAAGAGATATTGTCTGTAAAGTGTTAAATGACGGTGTGATTTCCAATAAAAAAGGCGTGAACGTTCCGAACGTTGACCTCACGATGCCATTTATCAGTGAAAAAGATTACGGAGATATCTGTTTTGCGGTAGAAAATGATTATGATTTTATCGCAGCTTCCTTTGTCCGTACCGCAGAGGATGTTATGGAAATCCGCAAAATCCTTGCAGAAAAAGGCGGCGAGGATATTAAGATCATTTCCAAGATCGAGAACATGCAGGGTGTCCGCAATATCGATGACATTATCCGTGTGTCCGACGGTATCATGGTGGCGCGTGGAGACATGGGGGTTGAAATCCCGTTAGAAGATGTTCCGGTTATGCAGAAAATGATCATCAAAAAAGTATGTGAGGCTGGAAAAATCGTTATCACAGCAACTCAGATGTTAGATTCCATGATGAAACATCCAAGACCAACAAGAGCAGAGTCCACAGACGTTGCAAATGCAATTTATGACGGAACGAGTGCGATCATGTTATCCGGAGAGACTGCTGCAGGAATGTATCCAATTGAAGCTGTAAAAACAATGGTCCGTATTGCAACCCGCACAGAGCATGATATCAACTATTTACAGAGATTCAGACAGCGCAGGACCATGTGTAACCCGGATGTGACAAACGCAATCTCACATGCAACCTGTACGATGGCTGGTGATTTAAGTGCAGCGGCAATCGTGACGGTAACGAAGTCCGGACGTACTGCGAGAATGATCTCCAAATACCGTCCAAACTGCACGATCATTGGTGAGTGCCTGACAGAAAAGGTATGCCGTCAGTTAAACCTTGAGTGGGGTGTAGAACCGATTCTTATCACAGAGGAACAGGATGCAAGCCAGTTGTTTGAGAAGGCAGTTGATGTGGCAGAGATGGCAGGATTTGTTTCCAAAGGGGAATTAGTTGTTCTGACCGGTGGTGTTCCACTTGGGGTATCCGGTACAACGAACCTCATCAAAGTACAGGTCGCAGGACATATTCTTGTGACAGGAAAAGGGCTAAACGGAAAGAAAATTTCCGGAAATCTTTGTGTGTGCCACAGCAATGAAGATTTAAAAAGCTTTAAAGACGGTGATATCATTGTCGCAGCAGACACCACAAATGAAATGATGGCACAGATGCGTCAGGCTTCCGCACTGATCGTAGAAGCAGAGGGTGCAAACTGTCATGCAGCAATCGCAGGGTTAAGCCTTGATATTCCGGTTCTTATCGCAGCTAAAAATGCATTGGATGTCTTAAAGACCAGTGCCTACGTGGAAGTGGACTGCGAGAGCGGGGTTGTAAGTGCGAACTAAACCAGAGTTTCACTTATGAACTGCCGCTTACAGGTGGTAGCACGGATTTTCGCAGGTTATGTTAATTGCATGCCAACAAAGTGCATAGAAATATAAAAAATAGAACTGTTTGTTTTCAGGAGCGCTTCCGCTTGTTGTC
>ERZ773168.3104-NODE-3104-length-12102-cov-3.469411_pt1 | contig 12102 bp, 9 predicted proteins | sample MGYA00511261_ERZ773168 | MGnify/ENA primary metagenome ERZ773168 (study PRJEB29015, sample SAMEA2737855) | human gut metagenome | biome: human gut; feature: human-associated habitat; material: faeces | place: China | collected 2012 ... | reverse complement strand
GCATGGAGAGAGGGGTACTCATAGCCTGCCACTGTACCACAGCGGGCATCCGCCGCGAGAAGATAATGCGGCAGAATCCGGTAGTCATTAACCGTGTCCTCTTCTTCCTGGATTATTGCTGGCACAGGATAATCCCCAAGCTTTCTTTCACCAGGGATTTCTATTTCGGGCTGACGAAAGGGCAGAACCGTGCGCTTACGCGTGTCGAGGTTCTGGGGAGGCTGTACCGTGCCGGGTTTGATGTGCTTCACGAGGAGATTGTACACGGAGAGTTCTACGTCATTGCCGCGAAGGTGAAAGAACCGGTACGCGACGACAAGCCTTCGGGCGGACTGCTCATCCGTCTGAAGCGGAAGGGCAAAGGCGGTAAAATCATCGGTGTGTACAAGTTCAGGACGATGTATGCCTATTCGGAATACCTGCAACCGTATATCTATAAACAGGCGGGACTGTGCAGCGGCGGCAAGATTGCCGGTGACTACCGTGTGAACGCTGCCGGACGGTTTCTCCGGAAAACCTGGCTGGACGAACTGCCCATGCTGATAAATTGGATGAAGGGCGATTTGAAACTGGTAGGTGTGCGTCCGCTGAGCAGCCACTATTTCAGCCTTTACTCCGAAGAGCTCCGTGCGCTGCGCATCCGGACGAAACCGGGCCTTATCCCACCTTTTTATGCGGATATGCCCGGTACGTTGGATGAAATACAGGAAAGCGAACGCCGCTACCTGGAGCAGTATCTCAGAAGCCCTTTCCTTACCGACTGGCGCTATTTTTGGAAAGCTTTCCGCAATATAGTGTTCCGGGGAAAGAGAAGCCGGTAAAGGAAACTTCCGGCTTTCATCAGGTCAGCTTATGCAAGACGTGATACCGAAAACACCTGCCAATGCAGTGGCTACTGTAATGATTACTTTAAGGACGATGCCCCATACCGATTTTGATTTTGTGCTCATGTTGTTTGGTTTTAATGTAAAAACAAGTGTTCAAGGCATTATCCTAACGGATTTTCTTCCTCGCCGCCGTCGCCGCCGGGTTTGTTTTCACTGCCGGGTTCACTGCCGTCCACATTGTATTTGTAAGCCTCTTTCAGTTGGCCTTCCAAATTAATCTGGGCGTTGCTCAACTCGCCCGTGGCGCGTGCACGGAGCTTCAGGCCTTTCACATTGTCCGCCAGCGTAAAGTCGGCAGCCGAGGCGGCACCCTTTCTGCTTACGATGCCTACGGAGAAAATGGCGAGGTCGTCCAGCTTCACGTTCTTGCCGTCGAGCAGCAACTCCTTGATGCAGGAGGTCATGTCCTTGAGGACCCCGTGGATCGCGCCTTGCGAATACGGCGTGTTGTGCTTGGCCATGTGTTCGGCCAAAGCGCGCGTGTCGAGCGTCTCGTCTGCCACCGCCCTTGCCAGCCACTTGCCGCTGAGCGGGGTGGACTTGGTCTGGTTCTGATACTTCTTGTAACGAATCATGTCTGTTTGATTTTAAAGTTGATAATTAGGATGAAAAACCGATACCGTTCCGGTGAAGCTGCCCTGCCTTTCTTCCCTTTCCGGTACAACAAAGATAACACCCTCATCTTGTGCCGTTGCGCGTAAGGGGGAGTTGCGGGGAGTTCTGCCGGAAAGATGCGTGTTATAGGGGAAAAACGGGGTGTGGAAGGTGCGCATTGTAGGGTAAAATGAGAGGTGAAAAGTTGCGTGTTATATTTTTTAAGACTAATTTATTCCGGCTTATATGGTGTTCTATTATAGAAAAACTATATTTTTTATCACCTGAAACAGCTTGAAATTCATTGTTTTTTCGTATATTCGTAGAAATAAATCAAACAAGGAAGACATGGAAAAACAGACTGATTTCCGCATCCGCAGCTACGGTCGTACGGAGCTGGCACAACTCTACAACCCCTGCCTGACCCCCAAGGCCGCCTACCGGAAGCTGGTCGGGTGGATCGACCATTATCCAGGCCTCGCCGTCCGCCTTGCCGAGCTTGGCAAGCTGCCCGGTTCGCGTTCCTACACCCCTGCCCAGGTGCGGGAGATCGTCGAGGCGCTCGGCGAACCGTAACTCATAGCTTTAGGGGGGCTAAGGCTATGGGTTAGGGGGGCTAAAGCATAGCTTTTCTGTTACTTTCGGCTTGATCCGAAAGTAACCAAAGGATCAAGGCCGAACCTGCTTCGCTACTCCGTTCCCTTCGTTCGCTGTCGCGTCTGAAACTCGCTTCGCTCAGACAGCAGACGCTCCGGACGCTCACTGCGGTCTCTGCGCTTGACGCTCACCAGCTTAGGCCGGAGATAGAGCCTAACGGCTCTTCAGGGATTGCCAATGCTGCCTGCTCCTTTGTGATCCCGCATCAAGTGCGGGAACAGGCTTGTCCCCGTGCCCCGCACGGGGACGCAAAAGAACGATCAGTATCGGCAATCCCAAAAGAAAGCGGAGCTTTCTTGGAAAGGCCTAAGCGGACGGGCGTCAAGCGGAGGGTAAAGACGAAGCGTCCGGAGCCTGCGCTGTTTGAGCGAAGCGAGTTTCGCAGGCGACAGCGTAGTCTTTGCCCGGAGTAGACCGGACGGTTAAGCCTTGACTTTTTGGTTACTTTTGGGTCAAGCCAAAAGTAACAGATCACAAAACAATTAAAACAACACACAAAATAATCAAGTATGAAACGATACGATATAAAAACGACCGATACCGAGACCCTCCGCAAATGGTATTACCTGATGAGTCTCGGCAGGGCGCTCGATGAAAAGGCGCCTTCTTACCTGCTCCAATCCTTAGGCTGGTCCTATCATGCCCCTTATGCCGGGCATGACGGCATCCAGCTCGCCATCGGACAGGTATTCCACCGGGGAGAGGATTACCTCTTCCCCTACTACCGCGATATGCTGACGGTCCTCTCTGCTGGAATGACGGCAGAAGAGGTCATCCTGAACGGCATCTCGAAAGCGACCGACCCGTCCAGCGGCGGACGGCACATGTCCAACCATTTCGCCAAGCCGGAGTGGCATATCGAGAACATATCCTCAGCGACCGGGACACACGACCTCCACGCCGTAGGTGTCGCCCGTGCAATGGTTTATTACGACCATAAAGGCGTCGCGATCACTTCGCACGGCGAGTCCGCCACTTCCGAGGGCTACGTCTACGAAGCCATCAACGGGGCGAGCAACGAGCAGCTCCCCGTTATCTTTGTCTTGCAGGACAACGGCTACGGCATCTCCGTCCCCAAAAAGGATCAGACGGCCAACCGCAAGGTAGCCGACAATTTCTCCGGTTTCAAGAACCTGCGTATCATCCACTGCAACGGAAAAGACGTCTTCGACTCGATGAACGCCATGACCGAAGCCCGCGAACATGCGATCAATACGCATAATCCGGTGATCGTCCATGCAAACTGCGTGCGCATCGGCTCCCATTCGAACTCCGACAAGCAGACTTTGTATCGCGATGAAAACGAACTTGCCTACGTGAAAGCAGCCGACCCGCTGCAAAAATTCCGCCGTATGCTGCTCCGTTACAATCGCCTGACCGAAGAGGAACTGAAGCAGATAGAAGCACAGGCGAAAAAAGACCTGAGCGCAGCCAACCGCAAAGCGATGGCGGCTCCCGAACCCGATCCTGCAACGATCTACGACTATGTCCTACCCGAACCTTACAAGCCGCAAAAATATACAGACGGCACGCACAAAGAAGAAAATGGCGAAAAGAAAACACTGGTAACCGCAATCAACGAAACACTGAAAGCAGAATTCCGCCATAACCCGAATACATTCCTGTGGGGACAGGATGTGGCCAACAAAGACAAAGGCGGCGTGTTCAACGTCACCAAAGGCATGCAACAGGAGTTCGGGCCGAAGCGTATCTTCAATGCTCCCATCGCCGAAGACTACATTGTAGGCACGGCCAACGGCATGTGCCGCTTCGACCCGAAAATACATGTCGTGGTGGAAGGAGCCGAATTTGCCGACTACTTCTGGCCGGCCATCGAGCAATATGTCGAATGTACCCATGAATACTGGCGAAGCAACGGACAGTTCACCCCTAACCTGACACTCCGCCTGGCATCGGGCGGTTATATCGGCGGAGGGCTCTACCATTCGCAAACGATCGAAGGCGCGCTGACCTCCATTCCGGGAGCCCGCATCGTCTATCCTTCTTTTGCCGATGATGCGGCAGGACTGTTGCGCACCAGCATACGTTCGAAAGGCTTTACCGTCTTTCTCGAACCGAAAGCGCAATATAACTCGGTCGAAGCAGCCGGTTTCGTGCCGGAAGACTTCGAAGTCCCTTTCGGGAAAGCCCGTATCCACCGGATGGGCAGCGACCTGAGCGTGATCACGTATGGCAATACCACACATTTCTGCCTCAGTGTCGCCGAGAGGTTGAAGAAAGAGCATAACTGGGACGTGGAAGTCATCGACATCCGCTCACTGATCCCACTCGATACAGAAACGATCTTCGCTTCCGTGAAAAAGACCGGCAAGGTGCTGATCGTACATGAAGACAAAGTGTTCTCCGGTTTCGGAGCGGAAATAGCCGGTATCGTCGGCACAGAAATGTTCCAGTACCTGGATGCTCCGATCCAACGCGTCGGTTCTACCTTTACGCCTGTCGGTTTCCATCCGGTCCTCGAAAAGGCGATCCTGCCCGGAGAAGAACGGATCTACAATGCGGCAAAAGCATTATTAGAATATTAATGAAGAGGGTATATCAAAATCTTCTTGTCCCCGCGCTTGATGCGGGCCGCAAAAGGACAGACCTTATCAATCAGATTTTATAGGGCCGATTTTAATGCGATCCCGCGAGGGGCGCAGGAACAGGATAGTTTTGACACATCTTCTATAAACAACATACAAAATGAAGAAAATAGGTTTATTCTATGGTGGCACAACCGCTAAAACAGCCGTAGTCGCCTTGAAAATACAAGAAGCATTCGCAGAAAACGAAGTCATCCTGATCCCGATAGAAGGGGCGACACGCAAGGAGTTCGAATCGTTCGACAATATCATTGCCGGAACTTCCACCTGGTTCGACGGGGAACTGCCGACTTACTGGGACGAGTTCATGCCGGAAATAGAATCGATCGACATGACGGGCAAGAAAGTCGCACTATTCGGGCTCGGAGACCAAGAACGCTATCCCGACAATTTTGTCGATGGGATCGGCATTCTGGCGGAAGCCTTTACCAAAAGCAATGCGGAGCTGATCGGTTTCATGCCTGTCAACGACTACCATTTCACCCAATCACGGGCCGTTAAGGAAGGACATTTCCTGGGACTTCCCCTCGATATCGAGAATCAGTCCGAACAGACGGAGGAACGGATACTGAAATGGGTGGCGAAACTGAAAAAGGAGTTTCAATAATATTTGCATTTGTTTCTGCTCTTGGCAGGGAGCTGTGTCGAAGCAAAATTTAGCTTACTAATAGATATAATTTAGGCACGGATTTCACGGAAAACACGAAAAAAAATAAATTCATCCGTGTAAATCCGTGAAATCCGTGCCTAAAAAGATTGTGATAAAGGTGTTTTCCGATTACTGCAAACGACGAATACCCACCGCCTTATTATACTGGGCAAGAGACGCTTTCTGCTGATACCAGGTCTGGATCAAGCTGCTATAGGACTGAATCCAGGAAAGCTGGGCGGAAAGGACATCGAGGATCGGAAGTTTTCCCTCATTATAACTGAACGTGTTCAGATCGAGATTTTCTTCAGCAATTTTACAGGCCTCCTCGGCGACATCGATCTGCTTCGTATTTTCCGTCAGGCTGGTCCAGGAGTTGGCTACTTCCTGGGAAATCTGATCGCGTGTATAATCCATCGCATATTCCTTACTGCGTAAGATAGCTTTTTGGGAATTCACCTCTTTGAAACGGGCTCCCCAACGGAACAAAGGTATCTTTAGGGAGGCGAACACGGCAGGTGTCCAAAGCTGGTCGGACCCTTTCACGTTCAACATCGGAGTGCCCCAGGTTCCCTGAAAACCGATAGCCAGTGTCGGATTATACTTTGCTTTTGACAAATTGATCTGCCGTTTCTGGTATTCGATATTCAATTTAGAGATCGTGAAATCCGGCCGGTTCTGCAAAGCGGCCTCTTCCCCTATGTGCATCGGCAACGGCTGCACCGTTGTGATGGCATCGGCAATCTCCACCGGTGTCATAGGAGGAACTCCCATCAGCACGTTCAGGTTTTGCAAGGCGATCTGATAATCTTTGTACGCAGCGCTTTTGTTCAATTCCGCTTCTTTCAAACGGGACTGTACCTGCAAGAGGTCGGTCTTACTGATCTGCCCGTCATTGAAACGGGTTGTCAGCACGTTTGCCAATTCCTGCACGATATCGACATACTGGCACATGACATCGTACATGCCTTTGCGGGCAGCAGCAGACCAGTAGTTCAAGTCGGCGGCATATACAATATTGTCCGTCGTCAGGTCTTCCGCCTCGGAAGCGATCTGTCCCTGTATCTGGGCGGCCTTGTAATTGTTGTAGATTTGTCCGCCGGCATAGATCGGCTGACTTACGGTAGCTCCCAAACTATAGGTGTTATGATCCATTTCGACAGCCATGCCGGGGCCGAAATCCAAATCGTACTTATTGATACGATACTGGTAGCTGCCGGAGAAATCGACAGCCGGGAAGAAAGCGGTCTTGGCCGCCTTGATAGCATGCTGCATCGCAATACGTTCTTCCGCACTCTGTTTGATCTGGCGGCTATATTCAAGCACTTTCTGCTTGTAGTCCGCAGCCGTGACGGGCTTTTCCTGTGCTCCCACCGATAAAGCCCCCAACAGCATACAACCGATAATTATTTTATTTCTCATACTCATTATACCGATTTAATCTTAAAGAATATACAATAGGTCACCGGAAGCACGAAGATGGTCAGGATGGTCGAAACGAGCAGACCTCCCATGATCGTCGCCGCCATACCGGCAAACATGGCATCACCCAACAATGGCAACATACCCAAGATAGTTGTCCCCGATGCCATCGTCACCGGGACGATACGCGTCTTGGTTGCCTCGATCACCGCATTGACCGGCGCCAGGCCACTGTCAAGCTGCAATCCTATTTCGTCCACCAGCACGATCGCATTCTTGATATTCATACCGATCAGACCTAACAGACCTAACATGGCAAAGAAATCGAGCGACTTGCCAAACACCAGCAACCCCAATACCACACCGATGAAGATCAGAGGCAACATACACATAATCAAGACCGGCTTCCGGTAGTATTTCGGGAAGAGGAACAACAGGGTGAGATAGATCAGACCGAACATCAACGGAATATTGGCGGCAATCGCCTTGTTACCTTTATCCTGTTCAGACTGTTCGCCGAAGTATTGCAGTTTGTATCCTTCGGGAACCTGCACCTCCTGCTGGATCTCCTGCCACAACTGGCTGAAAGCAGCCATCGTATTGGCACCGCGTTTCGGTTCGCACTGCATCATCATATAACGCTGGCGATTATAACGCTTCACGACACTGTACTCATAATCGAGCGAGAAGTCGTCGATCACCTGCTCCACTTTGACAGAACGACCTTTGGCACTATAGACAGGCAAAGTCTTGATATCGTTCAGGTTCATCGAATCGCGATCGGCATCTTTCAGCAGGATCGGCATAAACACATCTCCTTCGCGATATTCGCCTAAAGGCACGCCATTGGTTGCCGAACGAAGCGAATAAGCCATCTGCTGACGGGTGATACCTAAACGGAGACCTTTTTCCTGCGAGTACAACGGCTTCCATACCGGAACCTTGTTTCCCCAGCTGTTGCGCACTTCCATCACCATGTCGTTCTTGCGGGCGATTTCTTGTGCACGCTGTGTCAGAGCCACCAACGTATCGATATTATCGCCAACAAACCCGATTTCAATTGCAGCATCAGGCACAGGAGACAAAGCAAACAAAGCTGAACGGGTCAAAATATCCGGATAGTTGGCGACCATATATTCATAGAACTTGTTTTCCTCGCTCTGTGCATCTTTCGCGTCCTTGGTTTCGATCAGGACATTGGCGAAGTTCGGCTTCGGACCGATAGACGAACTTGCCAGATAATAACGTATCGGCGAACCTCCCAGAGTGAACGAATAGGATTTGATCTTATCATTATTCTTGAGATACTCTTCTATCTTGATCACATTCCTTTCCACATCGTCGATCCCATACCCTTCCGGGAAGATCAGGTCGGCACGGAAATAGGGCTTGTTCATGATCGGGAAGAAGCTCTGCGGCATAATGCTCATGATGAACAAAGACAAGAACAAGGTTGCCACCACCGAAGTAAGCGTGAGATAACGACGCTTGATCAGACGTCCCAGTACTTTTTCAAACTTATGGTACAGTTTGGTGTCATAAGGATCTTTGGATTCACCCGGTTTCGCCTCCTTCAAGATAAAATTCCCGAAGGTCGTCGTTTGCGTCAAAGCCAATATCCAACTTAACCCCAAGGATACGGCAAGCACGATAAACAACGGCTTGACAATCTCGGCCACCGAAGCTGGCGCCAAATACATCGGCAAGAAAGAACAAACAGCGATAAAGGTCGCGCCCAACAACGCCCACTGCGGTTTGGTGGCCCCATCGACCAACGCCTGGTAGCGTGACAGACCGCGCTTGATACCGACCTGCGCATTATCGGTCACCACAATCGCGTTATCCACCAGCATACCCATCGCAATGATGAAAGCAGCAAGAGACGTACGGTTCAGCCCGACACCCCAGATCAGCATAATCAGCAACGTTCCGCCAACCGAGAATAGCAGTGAACTACCCACCAGCATACCTGCACGCGACCCCATCACAAGGAAGATAATCACAATTACGATGAGCAACGATTCGATCAGATTCAGGATAAATCCGTTATTCGCCTCGTTGGCAATCTGGTTTTCCGGATAGATGGTTTTCAGTTCCATACCGATCGGGAAAAGCTGTTCCATCTCTTTCAAATGTTCGGCAACAGCGTCACCGACAGCCACCACATCATCTTTCGCACCCGTAGCCACACCGATACCGATGGCCCGTTTGCCATCCACACGCATCAGGTTGGAAGGCGGGTCCATATAGCCTCGTTCGATGGTTGCGATATCACCCAGGCGTACTTCGCCCCCACCCTTTGTCACGATCAGCTGGTCGCGTATATCCTCTATACTTTTATAAGTACCTTCGGCACGTACACGAAGCTGATAGGTCCCGGTCATGATCTCACCCGTATTGACCAGCAGATTCTGGGTTTGCAGGACTTGCTGAATCGAATTCGGATCGATCCCTAAGTTCGCCAGCTTGGGAACCGAGATACGCACATTCACGACCTGCGTCTGTTCCGCAAACAGATAGACCTTCTGCACACCCTGAATAGGAGTCAGCTCGGTCTTGATCTTCTGCGCCCAATCGCGCATATCGTCGTAAGTAAAACCTTCGTCGGCTGTCAGGGCGTAATAGATACCGAACACGTCCCCGAAATCATCACTCACATTGATGGCAGAGGCGCCACTCGGAAGGCGAGGCTGTATATTAGCCACCTTACGACGCAATTCGTCCCACTTGACCGGCATATAATCCGGGGCCAAAGTCGGCTGCAACTCGATCGAGATCTTCGACATGCCGAAATAAGATTCTGACTTGATCTGAAAAACATCCGACATGGACTGAATTTCCCTCTCGATAGGTTCCGTTATCAATTTTTCTACCTCCTGAGGAGTAGCACCCGGATATTGCGTAACCAAAACAGCCTGCTTGATTACGAAAGGCGAGTCCTCCTTCTTCGGCAATTTAAAGAAAGAATATATACCTCCTATCAGCATGATAGCCAAAAAGAAATATATAATCTTCCTATTCTCTAAGGAATATACTGGAAGATTCATTATTTATCAGCTTAATCTGTTAATACTTTTACCTGCTGTCCTTCAACCAGGCGAGTAGCCCCGGCGGAAACGACCTGGTCACCGGCTTTCAGCCCTTTGGTTATTATAACATTGTCTTTTCCTACCAGTCCGGATTCTTCGATCTGGCGACGTTCCACCTTTTGCGACTGGGCGTTATAGACAAAGACAAATTTGTCGTTATTTTCTTCACTGGCTACAATGGCGGAAAGAGGCGCCAACACCGCTCCCTCGTTAAAGCTTGCACTCTCGATATGCAGCACCACGCGACAGGAGAAGCCGACAGCCACTTTGTATTTGTTCAGATTAAATTCGGGATCGTCGATATATAGGAAAACGGGAACGCCGGAACCATCGGGAGACGCTTCCACATATTCCTTCACTTTCGCTTTGAAACGGATTCCCTTGTAGTTATCAAACTCCACATAAATCTGATAAGGAGTCGAGAAATAGGTAATATTCGTTTCAGGCATCGTGTACTGGATCTGCAACTTGTTCGGGTTAATCAGGCAAACGATCCCCTGTCCGGCCTGTACCTTCTGATAATTCTCGACATATTTCTTTTGGATAAATCCATCGAACGGAGCACGCAGTTTCGTTTGTTCCAGCTGGTTCTGCGCATATTCGAATGCAGCCTTTGCATTCGAATAGGAAGCCTCGGTCGTCTCATATTCCTGCTTTGAGATAGCCTGTTTGGATAACAGCTTCTTCGCACGTTGCAACTGTGCTTCGGCAGTTTGAAAAGAGGCTTTTTTCGCTTCATATTCCCATTTGAAATCTTGAGGGTCGATCTCTGCCACGACCTGTCCCACACGGACTTTTTGCCCTTCATCCACCTTCAGCGAAATCAGCGGTCCGGACATTTTAAAGGCCAGATCACTGAACTGATCCGGCGATACGACACCGCTAAACGACTTTTCCACAAGATTCAATGAGGTCACTTCCGTCAACTTTACCGGCCGGGGACCTTGCTCCTTCACCGGCGGCTGACTACACGACATCAATGCTGCCAATACAAAAACAGGGATTAATTTACCATTCATGATAACTTGCATTTAGTTATTTGTTATTACTATTATATTCTGATCTGACTATTAATTGCATATCCAGAGAATACAACATTCTTTTAAAATCTATTGTTCCGGTTCCGACCGGATTTCAAAGTGTACCCTCTGATAATTTTTCGGATATATGCATTAAAACGACCAACGGCCCCAATCAACCGCCGCTTCCATTTCGTTTTCCTGATCGTCGGGGATAGACGGGAAGAAGTCAATGCCTGTTACCTTTTCTACGCTGTCGATAGGTATCGCCATCGATTTCAGCGAATTATCTTTATAATCCCTATTCTCGAAAAGAAATCCGATACCCTTATAGCCTTTCTCCGTATGATAACACAATACCTTATAAAAGGCTTTGGGTATCGCAACCCTGTTTTTTCCCAATCGTTTCATATCGCCTGTAATGACGGGGCCCGTAACAATCAAAAGCGAACCGTTATCCAACGCCCACAAGCGGCACTGTTCCTCCAGGTCTTTCCATATGCCCCGGTTTAATTTCGGTTTTTGCGGGCAGATATTGCTCAGGTAAAAAGACTCGCGCATGGCTTTTGCAGACCATTTCATATCTCCTGCCGGAGCTAAATGGCCACGATCGTAGCCGGAACGCGTATAATCTTCGTTCATCGCCGTCGAACCTTTCACCTGCGGGTCGGGTACAAACTTATTAGAACGTTCCGTCTTTTTGCTTTTGGCTTCCGTTGCCGTCAATTCGTACGCGACCCAGTTAGCTATACGGTACTCGGAATTATAAGAAACCGTATATCCTTCGTGCTTGATAACCTGCTCCTGACGTTTCTCCTTTAAGCGGGGTATCTCTGTATTTGCGGGGATTTTAAATGTTTTTGTAGAAGACTTGGCAAGAGTCTTATTAGCAGATGTTTTATCCTGTATCTTTTGTATCGGAGCGGTTGCAGCCTTTTTTGCAGAAACGACTTCCTGTCCCTTTTTCTCCAGAGCCACCGGTTTGTGTCCGGCCATCGGAACAAAATAATCATATATAAACAGACCCCCTATAAAACAAGCCACTACAATAAAGGCGCCAATAAACATTCGCTTCACTATGGAAAGGAAAGACGAAGTCTTTTGAACTTTTTTCCGCGGTTTCCTTGCGCTTTTTCTCTTTGCCATCTCTCTTGATAAAACCTATTCCTACTCAGGCGC
>ERZ773168.3102-NODE-3102-length-12106-cov-7.663016_pt1 | contig 12106 bp, 9 predicted proteins | sample MGYA00511261_ERZ773168 | MGnify/ENA primary metagenome ERZ773168 (study PRJEB29015, sample SAMEA2737855) | human gut metagenome | biome: human gut; feature: human-associated habitat; material: faeces | place: China | collected 2012 ... | reverse complement strand
ATGGTTGTATTAGCACCGACAGGGATCGCAGCCATCAATGCGGGAGGAGTAACGATTCATTCTTTCTTTCAGTTGTCTTTTGCCCCTTTTGTGCCGGAAACTACCTTTAATTCTTCCCAAACACATTACCGTTACAGTAAAGAAAAGCGGAACATAATTCGTAGCATGGATTTGCTCGTTATTGATGAGATCAGTATGGTGCGTGCCGATTTGTTGGATGCGGTGGATGCAACTCTGCGGCGGTATCGCGATAGAGAGAAACCGTTTGGCGGGGTGCAACTGTTGATGATTGGAGATTTGCAGCAATTGGCTCCCGTCGTGAAAGATAATGAGTGGGAACTGTTGAGGAAGCATTACGAAACCCCTTATTTCTTTGCGAGCCATGCGTTGAAAGAAACGGTATATATGACCATTGAACTTAAAAAAGTCTACCGGCAGAGTGACACATTCTTCCTGTCTTTATTAAATAAAATCCGGGAAAATAAGGCTGATGATGAAGTGCTGAATGAACTGAACCGTCGTTATCAGCCCGGTTTCCAGCCACAAAAAGAAGAAGGATATATTCGGCTGACGACACATAATTATCAGGCACAGAAAGTAAATGACCGTGAACTGGCATCTTTGTCCGGCAAGGCGTATCATTTTCGTGCCGAGATAGAAGGAGACTTCCCCGAATATTCGTATCCTGCGGATGAACTCCTGACAATAAAGGAAGGAGCACAAATTATGTTCCTGAAGAATGATCCATCGTCCGAGAAACGATATTATAACGGTATGATTGGTGAGGTGGTCACTGTTAATGATGCAGGTATTATCGTGCGGGGGAAGGGGAATAAATCAGAATTTCAGTTGTTGCCGGAAGAGTGGGGAAATTATAAGTACGTACTGAATGAGGAAACAAAGGAAATCACGGAAGTGATAGAAGGAACGTTCCGTCAATATCCTATCCGTCTGGCATGGGCCATTACGATACATAAAAGTCAGGGGTTGACGTTTGAGCGTGCCATTATTGATGCGCGTAACTCTTTTGCGCACGGACAGACTTATGTGGCGTTGAGCCGTTGCAAGACTTTAGAAGGGATGGTGTTGGAGTCTCCTTTGCGGAGGGAAGCCATTATTAGTGATGCTATGGTGGATAATTTCACCAAAGCGGTAGAGCAGAATAAGCCGGGTAGTCAGCAGTTGAACGATATGCAAAAGGCGTATTTCTTTGATTTGTTGAGTGATTTGTTTAATTTCTATTCGATCGATCAGGCTTATAAACGATTGCTTCGTTTGATAGATGAAGATTTGTATAAGCTCTTTCCGAAGCAGTTGGCAGAATATAAGGCATTGGAACCTCGCATCAAAGAGAAAATAGTGGAAGTGTCCCAGCGTTTTCGTAACCAGTATACCCGGTTGATACATGAGAGTGAAGACTATGCGACGAATCAGGAGTTACAGGAGCGGATTCGTTCCGGGGCCAGATATTTTCATAAAGAGTTGGCGCCGGTTCGGGCTTTGTATAATAAGACTAATATGCCTCTTGATAATAAAGAGTTGAGAAAGCTGTTGGCGGAACGTATGCAGGCGTTGGATGATGCGTTGTGGATTAAAGAGTCTTTGTTGGAGGCTGTGTCTGCAAGAGAGAGATTCGCTATTACGGATTATTTGAAGTTGAAGGCTAAAGTAATGTTGAGTCTTGAGGATGATTCTTCTTCTTCCGGTTCTTCGAAAGCGTTGAAAGAAAAGAAAGAGCGGAAGGAACGGAAAGAGCGTACACGTAGCGGTGCTGAAAAGGTGAAAGTGGAAGTGCCTACGGATATTCTGCATCCGGGGCTTTATCGTGCTCTGGCTGAATGGAGGACAGCCAAAACACGTGAGGTGAATCTTCCTGCGTATGTTATTATGCAGCAGAAAGCGTTGATGGGAATTGTGAATCTGCTACCGGATAATCCAAGAGCTCTGGAAGCGATACCCTATTTCGGAGCAAAAGGGGTGGAAAGGTATGGGCTTGAAATATTAGGCATTGTCCGTAAGTATATGGCGGAAAATCAATTGGAAAGACCGGAAATAATGGATATGCTCATCTCTGATAATAGGGAAGCCGCAAGCCGACGGGAAGAGCTGAAGCAACGGAAAGAAGAACAGAAGCAACGGAAAGAGGAAGAAAAACAGAAGAAGGAAGCAGAGAAACAGAAAAAAGAAGCGGAGAAGGAGAAGAAAAAAGATACAAAATTAGTCAGCTATGAAATGTTCTGCCAGGGAATGAGCATAGATGAAATAGCCAAAGCTCGCGAATTGGTATCGGGAACCATTGCCGGGCATCTGGAATATTATGTCCGTTTGGGAAAAATTGAAGTGGAGAAAGTAGTGAAAGCTGAAAATCTGGCGAAGATTCGTAAGCATCTGGAAGAACATGAATACATGGGAATATTTGCCATTAAAGCAGCATTAGGAGACGATATCTCCTATGCTGATATAAAGTTTGTATTGGCTGTTTCCGGGCATTAATTGATTAGCTCTGGACCTAGCCCCAAACATAAAAATATCTCTGTCTTTCGTTCACAATGCTCATTCTTGCTCTTGTCAAACCATCGCAAGCAATATCAGAGATTACAGAAAAAAGAAACGAAAACAGGAACACTGATATCAATCAGAATACCGTGTAAGATAGCGATGGGGATCATTTCTTTTCCCGAATATCTGCTGATGGAGGGCAGGAGTACATCCATCGAATTGACTCCTGCCGCTGAAATAGGAGCCAGTTTCCCGAAATACTTCTTGATGATTGGAGTACCGAGAAGTGCCATCATTTCACGGAAAATATTAGTCAGTAGTGCGATAGTTCCTAATTCCGTAGCCAGTTGCAGCCCGATAGAAGGCTCTTTGAACTGGGTGATAAGGATAGAAGAGAGCGAATAGTATGCGAATCCGCTTCCCACTGCCATACAGTCGAACACGCTCCATTGGCGCAATAGTAGGCTTGCTAAAGCAGAAAACAGCAACGTACCGATAATCGTTCCCAACGGAATCAACAGCATTTTAGGATGCAAATGTGAAACAATCGCTTTCAGGTTCTTATTAGAACCGATACTGATTCCCACTTGCAGCATTAGTGCATAAAGTATATACATCGAAACAGTGTGCGTATCAAACTGGAACTTATTGAAAGCTCCCATGACACAACCTATACAAAAGAATAATATAACGATCAAACTTCCTTTCATTGTTCACTTCCTTCTTGAATAAACGCGTCTTTTTTCCTCTTAAAAGAAATCAGACTCCTTTTTTATTATTCGCCTCCTTTTCTAAAAAACAATTGCAGTACCAGACGGGCAGCGATCAGGCTTCCCAATACACCGGACACGGCAAGAACAATTGCCTGCCATCCGAATTTACCGAGATTGTTTACAATCAGGCTATTAGAACCGATAGACACACCGAGAATGAAGAGCAACAAGAATATTGTAAGAGAAATTGTCTTTTCTGTTTTTTGCAAGATACTCCAGTTACGTAATACATAACCGATGCCGATTCCTAAAAACATAGTAGATATAATAGAGAACATAATGTATATATTTTTGGTTAGGTTAAACTGATTATTGACAACACACAAGAGAATTTTCAAAGAAGATGATACATCTGCTTGAAAATCGGAAAGGAATACTGCTGTGAATAGTGAAACAAGTCAGCAGATAGTTCCAGTTAAGAAATAATAGGGTAATTTAGATGAATCCACTGAACCAATGTACATGCACGCAGCAAGACTTACAGAAAGTCGGTATTCCTGCAAGAAAAAGATTAGCGTTATGTAGTTGTAATGTTTGATTCATCATTGGTCTTTTTTGATTTTGGTGCAAAGATAATAACTTATTGCATATTTTCAAAATAAATATGCAATAAATAAAGCGAAAGAATTATTCGGAATGAAATAGATTGTTGTAAAAAGTAGTATTGTTTCCAATTCTGCCACTGTCTTCAATTTGGGCACTATCCCACATTTTGTGTAAATAGCCACTGTTCATCATTTGGGGACTCTCTTATTATATAAATAGAAACCACAGAATTCCTCTTGTAGTTTTCTGTTTACGTAAAATAATGGATAATCCTTGAATAATTGGTAATCTGTCCTCTTCCTTATAAATGTTCCCAGTTCGCAAGAACTTCTTTTAGTTTCTGTGGCTCGTATCCAAGGATTGTTCGTGCTTTATCGATACTCATTCCGCTAAAACGAGGACGGGGAGTAGTTTCATTCATTTCCTCTGTCGTGACAGGATGGATAAGAGAGCGATCCAGTCCCATATAATCTGCTACCTGATAAGCAATCTCCGCGATGCTCATACACTCATCGCCGCAAATGTGAAAGATACCGTTCGTTGTATGTGCTATCAAACGCTGTACACCATCCGATACGTCTCCAACATAAGTCGGTGTCCTCCATTGATCGGATACGACATGGATTTCTTGCCCGGCTTTCAAACGCTTCATTACCAACTGGACAATATTACCGTGTTGTCCCGGCAGCGCTCTGCCATAAACGATTGCTACACGGACAATGGCAAAACTGCTGCAAGTTTCTGCCACTTTCTCTTCTCCTTTCCACTTGGTATATCCGTAATAGTTGACGGGAGCGGGGACGTCTTCTTCTGTATACAACAGTCCGGCATTTTCATTTATCTTTTCATCGAAAAAAAACATCTTTCCCTCGAAAACAAAGTCCGTCGATAGATGAATGAACCGGCTTTTATATTCTTCGCAAAAAACAGCCAGTTGGCTCACTGCGGTCACATTGGTAAGATAAGCCTCTTCATGATGCGTCTCGCAATAATCCGGTACGGACAGGGCGGAACAATTAATGACCACATCAGGCTGAACCTCCTCAAAAAGATGCTTAATGTCCGCTTCATTCCGTATATCTGTTTCAATGAAACGATATTTCCCTGCATCATTCGGAGAAATATCCGGATGCAGAGAGCACCCCGTTACCTTATATTGTGCATGAACAGACAAATCATTCAATATTTGGCGTCCGGTGAATCCATTGGCGCCGATAATCAATATCTTCTTCATTAGGTTCTATTTATATATAGTGTTATAGATATCAAGGCGCCATATCCGGACTTTTTGATTATACAATCATTGCGGAGACACGACTTTTTTGCACATATTTCTACAAAAATAGAAAATAATATCCATTGCGCAAATAGATTTCGTACTTCCCATCTTACTTTGCTCCCGATAACGAGATTTATATGAACGGATAAAAGAAAAGAAGTATGGAAAAAGTAATTATGGGAACACGTTTGCCCGCTAAGCTTTGGTTGAATGAAGTAGAAGACTCTTGTATGTCGCAGATTATGGATTTGACTTCACTTCCTTTTGCGTTTAAACATATCGCCATCATGCCTGATGCCCATGCGGGAAAAGGAATGCCAATTGGCGGTGTGTTGGCTACGAAGGGTGTGATTGTTCCCAATGCTGTGGGAGTAGATATCGGTTGTGGAATGTGTGCGATTAAGACCAATCGAAAAGCGGAAGATTTTAGTTATACGGATTTGACTTCCATCATGTCGAAGATTCGTGCGGCCATTCCCTTGGGATTCGATCATCATACTAAAAAGCAAGACCAGGAGTTACTTCCACAAGGATTCGACCTTGAGGAGATGCCTATATTGAAGAATCAGTACGAGGCTTGTTTGAAGCAGATAGGAACCTTGGGAGGAGGAAACCACTTTATTGAGATTCAGAAAGATACCGAAACGTCTGATGTGTGGGTGATGATTCACTCCGGAAGCCGTAACATTGGTTTGAAGGTTGCCAATCACTATAATAAGATTGCGCAATATTGGAATGAGAAATGGTATTCTGAAATGGTATCGGGACTGGCTTACCTGCCAATGGAGACGCAGATGGCAAAGGATTATTTCCGTGAAATGAACTACTGTGTGGCCTTTGCCTTTGCCAACCGTCAGTTGATGATGACCCGTATTTGTGAAGCCATCCAGGCAGTGAAACCTGAAGCGGACTTTGAGCCTATGATTAATATTGCCCACAACTATGCAGCCTGGGAGAACCATTTCGATCAGGATGTGATTGTGCACCGAAAAGGAGCTACGCGTGCCTATGAAGGTGAGATTGGTATTATCCCCGGATCTATGGGTACTAAATCCTATATCGTTGAAGGACTGGGTAATCCGGAGAGCTTCAAAAGCTGTTCGCATGGTGCCGGCCGATTGATGGGACGAAAGGATGCTTGTCGTCGTTTGTCACTGGATGAAGAGAAAGAGCGAATGAACCAGCAAGGAATCATTCACGGACTCCGTTCGCAGGACGAACTGGATGAAGCGCCGGGAGCTTATAAAGATATTGCGCAAGTGATAGCGAATGAGCGGGATTTGGTGGAACCATTGGTGGAACTTGCTCCAATGGCAGTTATTAAAGGGTGATTGACACATGTACCAGAAAGAAAAAAGCAAAGGCAATTTGGAGTATAGGCATAAAAAAAGGAGCAACGCCTTGCTCCAACCTTTGTTAACCTTAAATCTAATACTATGAAAAACACATTGCAAAGATACGGACTCTTGGGAAATTAGCAAATAATCCAAGAAAAAAAAGTATGTTTTATAACATTGATTAAGAATTTGTATTCTCGAATCTATTTTTATTAAGAGATTTGACCGATCACAGACAAGAGTAAAGCTCCATTATCGTACTATTTCTTTTAGTAGCCTTAATGAGTGGCAACATACCACACTGTTTCGTTCTTTTTCGAAGCAGCTGCACTAGTGCTTGGATCAGAAATAGTGATGCCGGAGAAAGTATTGATCTTTTTTCGTTCTCCATAATAGGAGGATATTGCTGTAAAATAATACTCCGTATTCCTTTTATATGGAACTGTGCGTTTCAGTTGTTCGTTGAATTGCTCCAATAAATCAGGATCGGAGCATAGCTTTGCAACATAATCACCACAATCAAAGAATATGGAAGGTTTATATCCGTCTAAACTCTGCAACGAAGAAATTAATTCTTCGTTAAACGTATAACGTTGATTTATTTCTTTCATAATGGCCGCCAGATTATCTATTTCCGAGCAATCTGTGACACTGATTGTTCCGCAGGGAGTGACATAATTTGAATAAAAAGAATAGAAACCATCACAAATCTTTGCATAATCTATGTTTCCTATTAAGTACTGACCAATCTTGTCGTATGGCATACCATAAGCCATAATTTCACTAGTGGATGCTATCAGGTGACTTGTTACGTTTTTAAGGTCATAAGCAACCTCTACTGTCGACATATAGCAGTCGTCGAAAAGGATATACTCCATCTTCAATCCTGCGCTCGATATTCCTTCGGCAAGTGTAGTAATATCCGTCTGATACTTGGATTCTCTGCCTCCGAAGAGACGTGTCATAGGTGTATTCCCATATTCCCAATGTTTTTTGACTGTTTGCAGGCTACTGCGTGATTGCGTTCTTGATACGGGGATCCATCCCATCCCGTGGCATCCGATAATCATTGCATATCGTTTGGCGGGAGAGTAGGTCTGTACATCATTCAGGATAGAAGTGATACCCTCGGCCGTTGTATAGCTGGGAGTCGGATAATTATAGCTTTTTAAAGCCTTCTGCACAGCTGCGCCTTTTTCGTAAGAAAGCTCATAGAGAGTGGCTTTTGTAGCCGTTGTGCACATAAATACGAGAACCCGTTCGTTTTTCAATATGTTCTGTCCGATAATACTTTTCAGATCAGCAATATTTTGATAGAAAAAGGAAGTCAGGTCAGTCGACCAGGGCAGATACATAAATACAGTTTGTTCATTATCCGAACGAACCACCGGGTCGGTAGGATCAGGATCTGTCGGATCAGTGTTGTCCGTCTGCCTTGTGTTGGGAGATGTAGAAACCGGATCTTCTTTCTCACACGAAATCATGCCGAAAGAAAGAAATAATACGAAGAGGATTGACTTCATCAGACGATAATATTGTTGCATTGTTTCCATTATTCTACTAAGGATTAAATTTTCTTTTTATATATAACGTAAAAAGAGAACTTTTTGATTTGCTTTACCGGGACATAATTGATACATCTCTCTTTGCAAAGTTACTGAAAAATAGCGTAATTCCAATACCGTCATTCATAAGAAAGAACAACTGTCCGGGAAATGGTATCTAGGAAGTTAAAGAGGAGAGTTGACGTATGGACATAAAAAAAGGAGCAACGCCTTGCTCCAACCTTTGTTAACCTTAAATCTAATACTATGAAAAACACATTGCAAAGATACGGACTCTTGGGAAATTAGCAAATAATCCAAGCAAAAAAGTATGTTTCATAACATAGATTAAGAATTGGATATTTCAATTCAAATTTTATTAAGACTTTTTTGTTGCTTTATCGTCCTCCAATCCTTTTAGATTTCATTTCTAGTTAGGTACTCTGAAATCATTCGGAGAGCAACCTGTGATTTTCTTGAATAGCCGGCTGAAATACTGTGGATTCTGAAAACCCAGTTCTTGTGTTATCTGATTAACTGTTTTATTAGTATTCAGCAACCAGTCTTTGGCAATCTCGAAACGTTTGAACTCGATGTATTCTTTAAAAGATTTCCCCGTTTCGTGCTTCAGCAAGTCGTTGAAATATTCAGGAGATAAATGAAGCACGTTAGCGCAATACTCATTTGAAAGCACATCGACAGCCGGTACCGGCTTCGTTTCGAAATGGTTATTTATGATTTTATCAAATTGCTTGATAATCTTTTTATTCACTTCGTTACGTGTAATGAATTGGCGTTCGTAGAAACGTACACAGTAATCCAGCAATAGCTCTATATATTTGGAAACTATTTTTTTGCTGTGGCGATCAATACAACGTTCGAGTTCTTGGTTGATCTTGTCCATAAACTCCAGAATGATCTGTTTCTCGCGCAATGATATATGCAGTGCCTCTTCAGGCTGATAAGAGAAGAAAGTATAGTTATCTATATTAAGTCCGAGCGGAGTGCCACAAATCAGATCGGGATGAAAAGCCAATATCCATCCTTTAGAGGGAAATCTCTTATTTTTTTCTTTCATACTGATAGACTCTCCGGGAGCCAGGCAGATCAAAGTACCGTCCGAGAAATCATAATACTGGTGACCATACACATAGGCCTCACATTTACACTCACTCAATAGAATCGTATAAAAGTCGAACTTGATGTCCGTATGAGGCGACAAGTCAGCCTTTGAGAGATCAATGACACTCACCAGCGGATGTAGTGTTTTGCTTCCCAGACAACAATTGCATTGATGCACGGTTCCTATTTTGAGTACTTTATCTCCCATGATGTTGAGACTCCTGTAGCTAAAAAATGCTTAGTTTCTTTGTTTATATTCGTTCGGGGTGCAACCGACATGCTTTTTAAACAATCGGCTGAAGTGTTGTGGATATTGAAATCCCAGTTCATAAGCCACCTGGCTGACAGTTTGAACACCTTCCAGTATTCTTTCTTTTGCCAGTTCGATAATCCGGCACTGGATATATTCCTGTGCAGTTTTTCCTGTTTCCTTCTTTATCAAGTCTCCGAAATAATTAGGAGAGAGACATGCCTTGTCTGCAAAATATTTCACGGATGGCAGTCCTTCGGTTATTGCCACCTGATTCTGGAAGTATTCGTCCAGCAATTGCTCGAATTTTACGATAATATCTTTGTTCGCCTGATTACGTGTGATAAACTGCCGTTCGTAGAAACGCATACAGTAATCCAGCAGCAGTTCGATGTTTCGCACGATAAGTTGCTTGCTGTGTTTGTCGATAGGGTGTTCCAGCTCGATCCTGATTTTATGTATGCAATCAGTTACGATTTCTCTTTCCTGGTCTGAAAGATGCAATGCTTCATTTACCTCGTAAGAGAAAAAAGTATAGTTCTTGATATGCTGTCCTAATGAAGTTCCGCGGATTAAATCGGGATGAAACAAAACGCCGATTGACTTGGTGCGAGGAGCAGGCCTGTTGCGGTTGTCTATTCCGCTCACTTGTCCCGGTGCCATACAAACAACCGTTCCTTCCTGATAATCGTAATTCTTACGTCCATAAGTGAGGTCGCCACATTTTGCATCCTTCAGGAACAAGCAGTAGAATCCGATATTCATACGGATATATTCAACTGACCTGGTGGCTTTTGAGAAGTCGATTACATTCACCAAAGGGTGCAATGTTTCCAGTCCAAACAATTGGTCATACTGATCGACGGTTTCAATTTTTGTTATTTCATCCATATGCTTCTGTTATTAATCTGATACAAAGATAAAACATTTGAAGGTATCTTTTTAATTTCATTCAGCAAATCAGTAATATGGGTATAAGAATCAGTAATCTGTATACTACATAAACTTTCGGGCAGAAAAAATAAATGGCAATGATTGCTGGAAGTAAATGATGGAATTGATATATTTGTTCCGGAGAATATAAAAAACAGGTTTTATGAAAGCATTATTTATTGGAGGAACAGGTACGATTAGTACAGATGTAGTGGCATTGGCGCAACAAAAAGGGTGGGAGATTACTCTCCTAAATCGTGGTTCGAAAAAGATGCCGGAGGGAATTCACAGTATCATTGCGGATATTAATGATGAAGAAGCTGTGGCAAAAGCCATCGTGTCCGAACATTACGATGTGGTTGCACAGTTCATTGGCTATACGGCAGAAGACGTGAAGCGTGATATCCGCCTGTTCCAGAATAAAACGCGGCAATATATCTTTATCAGCAGTGCCTCTGCCTACCAAAAGCCATTGGCCGATTACCGCATAATCGAAAGCACCCCATTGGTCAATCCCTATTGGCAGTATTCCCGTAACAAGATAGAAGCGGAAGAAGTGCTGATGGCAGCCTATCGCACAAACGGTTTCCCCGTTACAATTGTCCGTCCCAGCCATACCTACAACGGAACAAAACCTCCCGTATCTGTACATGGCGATAAGGGAAACTGGCAGATCCTAAAACGAATCCTTGAAGGTAAACCTGTTATTATCCCCGGCGACGGTTCTTCTTTGTGGACATTGACTCACTCTAAAGATTTTGCCAAAGGTTATGTAGGACTGATGGCGAACCCTCATGCCATTGGGAACGCTTTTCATATCACTATCGATGAAAGCATGACCTGGAATCAGATTTATCAAACCATTGCCGACGCGTTGGGTAAACCTCTGAATGCATTACACGTAGCCTCCGATTTCCTTGCCAAGCATAGCGATCATTATGATTTCAGAGGTGAACTGTTAGGAGATAAAGCAGCTACGGTAGTCTTTGATAACTCGAAGATAAAGCGGTTGGTTCCTGATTTTATATGCAATACTTCCATGGCAGACGGATTACGACAAGCCGTACACTATATGCTTTCCCATCCGGAATCACAAATACCCGATCCGGAATTTGATTCATGGTGTGATCGTATTGCCAACGCAATAAGTGCGGCAGATAAGGCCTTCGAGCTTTCCTAATTCTGTGCCGAACTTACTTAATTTAATTCCGGACTGTCTGATCTAATCTATAGGACTACTTGATTTTATTTCAGACTTCCGGGGTTTTATATTGAAGTACCTGATTTAATAAGGCGCATTTCGTCCTTGTTGTACTTCGATTCGTATTCCGAAATTACCATTTGCCGATTTCAGTTCGAATGCTCCCCGGAAATTATTTCTTTCCCAAGGCATAGCGCTGCGGTTAGGCACCCGCCAGCCATCCTTATCATAATCTCCGTAGGTATTGATTCTCATTCCGTTTTTCAGTTTGAAAGACCCCATCTGCATAAACTGTGGAGAAGAGGACAATCCCCAACCATATCCGTAGCCAAAGCCAGAAAAACCAGAGAAAGAAGACGAAGAAAAAGAGTCAGTGAATCCTTGCGAATAAGTAACGTCTGTATTTAAACGAAAGAGCTGATTATAATCTTTCGTCATATTAGGCATCTCTAAATTAAACTTGGGAAGTTCGGGAGTTGCTACATTCATTAACCCCATATCCAGCAGAAAGCCACCAAACTCTTTAATATTGGTGGATGGAGCACGACGAATACTATCGGAAGGAATTTCCGACTGTGCGGATGCAAAACCGACCGATAATATCAGCGAAAGAAATAGAATC
>ERZ773168.3101-NODE-3101-length-12108-cov-8.151498_pt1 | contig 12108 bp, 8 predicted proteins | sample MGYA00511261_ERZ773168 | MGnify/ENA primary metagenome ERZ773168 (study PRJEB29015, sample SAMEA2737855) | human gut metagenome | biome: human gut; feature: human-associated habitat; material: faeces | place: China | collected 2012 ... | reverse complement strand
GGATAAACGCTGAAAGCATCTAAGCGTGAAGCCGACCCAAAGATAAGATATCCCACTGATTCAATCAGGTAAGATCCCTTGTAGACTACGAGGTTGATAGGCACGATGTGTAAGTGGAGTGATCCATTCAGCAAGTGTGTACTAATAGATCGAGGGCTTGACCACAATTCGCTTGAATTCTCAAGTCAATGATAAAATGTGAGCAGTGATTATTCAGTTTTGAAGGCACGTCCTTCAAGAAACACTGGACAAAGTAAAACAGAAATGTTATACTGAACCAGTCATATTGGTCGGTGACGATGACGGTGAGGTTCCACCTGTTCCCATTCCGAACACAGAAGTTAAGCTCACTCGTGCCCAAGATAGTTCGCTGGAAACGGCGCGTGAAAATAGGTAGTCGCCGACTTACATGAAACCCCTGAGGAAGAAATTCTTCAGGGGTTTGTTTTTGTTGTGCGTGTGCCTTTCCGTTAAAATAGCCTAAAAAATCACATGGATTTGTGAGTGTTCACAAACTTCGTCCAGACCCCTTGATTTTTTATAGGGGGGGGGGGGTATGATAAGGTGTGAAAAGCACCTTGTCAGCAAAACAGAAAGATCGGCAAACCAGTCGGAAGGCTGTGACGCAAGGCGGAAGGCCCGGTAGGGGCCGCCAGCTGCACTTTGCTCTGCAACCCTCTTCAACTATGCGGAAATGTGCCAGCGCCCCCCAAAGGGCAGTTGGTGCGGGGTTATGGAGAAGTTTATGGGAGCAGCTTTTCCGGGCACCACGATCGCCTTGCTCTTGAGAAGCGGCAGGTTAAAGCATAGATAGAGAGGGCAAGCACCCCCTAAAGTACAAAACGCAAAGCGTTGTATCAGCCATTTGGCTGGTGCGGCGCTTTTCCTTTTTGTCCAGGCGCTTTCCATAGAGAAACTGGAAGTATGAATGACTGACAAAGGAGGATTTTTATGAAAAAACGGCTTATCAGCCTCTTACTGGCGTTCAGTATGATGCTGACATTCCTGCCTGCGGGGGCAGTGTCAGCATTTGCGGAGGAGAATACGATTGACCCGGAAAAGGGTGTGTTGTTGAAGTCGGGAGATACCATCAACGATAAATTCATCGGGGAACATGATGGTGCAACGACCTATCAAATGCGGGATAATTATGCCAGTGGTGTGACGATCAGTGCAAGCGAGAAAGTGACGATCAACATCACGGGTAATATCGACTATAAGGGGACCCTGTTTAATGTGTCGGACAGCGGCAACGTAACGGTTGAAAACGATAAAAATTATACGGTAAAAGGTGGAGCCAGAGTTGTGTCGCTGGTTCAGGGCACAATCACCGTCAACGGCGGTACTTATTACGGAAGCGGCACAGAAACTTTTCTCAATTTTCGATATAACAAAGGCGTGATGTGGCTCAATGATATCAACGTCATTGCCTCCCGCGATAATGCGGTCAACAATCAGGGCGGCGAGGTTCACATCAAAGGAGGAACCTATACCAGCAATTCGAGCCCGGTCATTTATAACCAGACATGGGACAGAGACGCAGGAGCTGCCGAACTGGTTGGCATTATGACGCTGACAGACGTGACGGTTGAATCGACTTCAAGCGGCACGGGCACAGGCGTGGGCAACAGCGGAAACCTGACAATCACGGGAGGAAAAGTAACCGCTCCGGGCCCTGCGCTCAATACGTATTCTAAAGGTGAAACAACCGTTGAAAGCGGCGATTTTTCCAGTACGGGGGACTGCGCAGTTCGAGTCTATGAAAAGCTCTATCTCAAGGGAGGCACATTTACAGCGCCGAATGGAAGCGCGATTCAGAGCAGGGACGATTCTGCCTATACGGAAATTTCCGGCGGCACGATCAAAGACAGCAAGGTTGGCGTGGAAGTGGTCAAGGGCAGTGTTGACCTGAAAAAGACCACCTTCCAAGGCAATGATATCGATATTTACCTGCAGAAAGATCAGGTCATCACCATTGAGAGCAGCTTCAAGAATGCTGCCACCATCGACTGCGCCGACCCGAAGGATGGCCGTCAGCTGACTACATCCACCACGGGAACGGAGTATCAGAAGGATCTGAACCTGACGAGTGCGAATAAGGATTATCTGGTGGGCTACAGAAAGACCGAGGATGGCAAGGAATATCGCTGCCTTTCCAAGAAGGTCGGCGTGACCATCAGCGGTCTGAAGGGTGAGATCAAAGCAGAAGACCCGGCAGAGTTTACCGTGACCCTTACCCATGAGAACAGCACCGGTACCGGTATCCTGACCTTTGGTGATAAGAATGACGAGATCGAATATAAGGACGAACACGGTGCGTATCAGCCCATGCCGAAGGACGGTCTAGAAGTCGATCTGACCGGTGGCAGGAAAGATTATGCGTTCCGCATTACCCCCCAAAATGCCGGTAACCAGAAGCTGACCGCAGCTGTGGTGCGGGATGATGTGAAGCTGGGCACAGCGGACAAGGACTATACCGTTGCAGGCCGTGTTCACACCACTGTGACCATTGAGGGCCTGGAGAATGCCGTCATCAAAGAGGGCGAAAGCAAGGACTTTACCGTAAAGGTTACCCCCAATGATGATGCCAAGCTGGGTGAGGCATTCATCGACTTTGGCGACAAGAACAGCGAGATCGAATACAAGGACAAAAACGGCGAGTACAAGCCCATGCCGGAAGGCGGCCTGCCCATTAATCTGGGCGATGTAAAAGAACCATATGCGTTCCGCATTACCCCCAAGGAGACCGGCAAGCAGACCCTGACCGCTGCTGTCAAGCAGGATAAGAATGAGCTGACAAGGGACGAAAAGGACTTTGTTGTGTCTGAAATGCCCATCCTGACCTTGAAGGACGGCGTTATCACCAGCGTAACAGTGCCCGGCAAGGATGGTGCTGACCCCGAGGATATCACCGAGATCGTTAAAAAGAATGCCAACGAGGACGGTTCCTTTAATGTCCCCGAGGGTGCAACGGTGAGTGTTGCATTTGATAAGGATGCTTTTGCAGATAGCGGTCTGAAATTTGGCCACTGGGATATCACCGGCCTGGATGATCCGAACGCTTATCAGGATAAGGAAAGCTTTGCCTTTGAGATGCCTGCAAAGGGCGTGACCCTGAAAGCCATGACACAGGATGCATCCATTGAAGATGACGAGCCCGATATCGTTGGCCCCATCGTGATCGGCACTACTGTTGTTGTCGGCGGTGCAGTGCTGGGCTATCAGGCCTATTCTCTGGGCGCTGAATTTGCAGGCAAGCTGATGGCTCTGCCCTACTTCCCCAGCAACCGCAGCGCCCTTGCCATGATGCTGTGGGAGGATGCAGGCAAGCCCATGCCCGAATCTGAACTGCTCTACCCCGATGTCGGTCAGGAAGAGCGGGATATGGACCTGCAGCACGCCGCCCGCTGGGCCATGGAAAATGACCTTGTTCCCGATCTGAACGATGAGGGAACGGCTCCGGAAGAGATGAAATTCTATCCCGACAACACCGTAAGCAAGATCGATGTGCTGAAAGCATGGCAGAAAGCACAGGAGCTCAAGCAGAACGCCTGAGCAGCCCTAAACCAACCCCCACTTGGCCCGTAAACCGCAATGCGGGCTGAGTGTTCCAAAATTCCCAAAGTACAGAAGCGCTTCATCCTCTCCCGGATGAGGCGCTTCTGTGCTTTCCGGAATTTTTTTCCCGGCACCCCTTGCATCCCGCCCGCCGGTGCGGTATGCTTAACCAATAGAGCATTGCAGAGGGAGGGAGACCCCGGATGGACATGGAAGAGATCCGCTACCTGCTGGGCGGCACGATATTCGCGCGGGCCAAGGCCTACACGGACCGGATACAGGATCTGAATTGCGAAGTGGCCGGGAACGGCGTGCGCCACCTGAGCGCCGACGTGCGCGGCGGCGGGCGGAGCCTGTACCAGACCCAGGTCTGGCTGCGGGAAAACGGCAGCTTTGTCAGCGCCAGCTGCTCCTGCCCTTACAACGAAAACGGCGAGGGGCCCTGCTGCAAGCACATCGGCGCGCTGCTGATGTGGGACAGCGAGAGCCAGGGCCTTTCCGGCAGAGCGCCGCAAAAGCCCTCTGAGAGCCCGGAGAGCATCCCGGGCGTGGTGCGGGGCACGGCCAACCTGCAAACGCCCCAGCCTGAGGATCCGCCCCGCAGGGACAGCTATGCCTCCAGCCTGGAGATGCTGTTCGGCAAGAAATGGCGGGGCGAGGAACCGGAATCTGACTACGAGGCACGGCGGCTGCTCCAGGCCTATCAGGAGGGAGCGCTGGCCGAGGTGGACGGCGTGACCGGCCACGCAGAGCTGCGCCCCCATTCCGCAGAGCTGGAGCCGGAGCTGACCCTGCTGCCCGGGGAGCTGCCCTGGCTGCGGCTGCGCATCTCGGCAGACGGCGGGCGGCAGTATGTGGTAAAGAGCATCCCGGACCTGCTGCGGGCCGTGGAGAAGCACGGCTTCATCAGCTACGGCAAGGCGCTGGAATTCCAGCACAGCTGGGAGGCCTTTGCCCCGGAGGCACAGCAGCTGCTCCGCCTGCTGCGGCGGCAGCACAGCGCAAAGGAAGGGGCCGAGGCGGCCCTGCGCAGCTACGGCAATGCGCCCCGCAGCGGGCCTGCCGGGGGCATCCCGCTGAACGGCGAGATCTTTGACGGACTGGTGGCCCTCTATGCCCCCACCGGCAATCTGGGCGGCTACACCCTCAAGACCGGCATCCCGGCCCTGACCATGCGGGTGGAAAAGCGCCGGGGCGGCGTGGAGGTGTCCGTGACCCCTGCGTTGGGGTGGAAAACGGGTTTAGACAACGACTATTTATACAGTGAGGATACGATCTGGCAGCTGGACCGGGCCGAAAGCGCCCGGATGCGGCCCGCCCTTGAGGCACTGTGCGGCAAGAGCCTGTTCTTTACCACCGGGGATGCCACCGCCTTTTGCAGCTATGTCCTGCCAGAGCTGGGCAGCAGGGTGACCATTGAGGACCCCGAACGCCTGCTGCTGAATCAGATCCCGCTGGAGCCGGTGGTGCAGTTTTATCTCGATGCGCCCACGCGGGAAACGGTGCGAGCGCACCTTGAATTTTTGTACGGCGAGGACCGCGTCACGCCGGAGGAACCGGGGCCTGCCGGTCTGCTGCGGGATGCCCGCGCCGAACAGCGGGCCGGGCGGTTGCTGGGGCGGTATCTGGAGCCGGGGCCGAATACCATGGGCAACGGCCTTGCCGCCCACTACGATGCCTATGAGGAGGATGCGGTCTACCGCTTCCTCGATGAGGGGGTCCCGGCCCTGCTGGCTGAAGGCGAGGTCTACCTGACCGATGCCTTCCGCAGTATGCAGGCCGCACCGCCGAAGATCTCGGTGGGGGTGTCGGTGCACGGCAGCGTGCTCGACCTGGAGGTGGACACGGGGGAGTTCCCGGTGGGGGAGCTGAAAGCCCTGCTGAGATCGCTCCACCAGAAAAAGCGCTACCACCGCCTGCGCGATGGCCGTCTGCTCCGGCTGGACGATTCCATGGAGGTGCTGGACGAGCTGAACGAGACGCTGGAGCTTTCCGGGGCCAAACTGGGCCAGACCCACGCCCGGCTGCCCCTGTACCGGGCCCCCAGTCTGGACTGGGCGCTCTCGGGGCAGAACGGCATCCGCTTCAACCGGGACGATGCCTTCCGCCAGCTCAGCCGGAGCTTCCATGCAGTGAAGGACAGCGAGTATACACCGCCTGTATCTCTACAAAAAGTTTTGCGAAAATACCAGCGGGACGGCTACCGCTGGCTCCGCACGCTGGATGGCTACGGCATGGGCGGCATCCTTGCCGATGATATGGGTCTGGGCAAGACGGTGCAGGTGCTCAGCTATCTGCTGGCCCTCCGGGAGCAGGGCGGGAACCCCCTGCCCAGCCTCATCGTCTGCCCGGCCTCGCTGGTGCTGAACTGGGCCGAGGAATGCCGGAAGTTCACGCCGGAGCTGAACTGTGTTGTGGTGGACGGGGATGCCGCCCACCGGGCCCAGCTGGCCGAGCAGTGGGACGGGGCCGACGTGGTGGTGACCAGCTACGACCTGCTCCGCCGCGACGAGACCCTCTACGAGAGCCAGAAATTCTACGCCTGCATCCTGGACGAGGCCCAGGCCATCAAGAACCACACCACCCAGAAATACAAGGCGGTGTGCGGGGTGAACAGCCGTGTCCGCTTTGCGCTGACCGGCACCCCCGTGGAGAACCGCCTGGGCGAGCTGTGGAGCATCTTCTCCTTCCTGATGCCGGGCTACCTGCCGCCCTACAAGAGCTTCTGCAGCCGGTTTGAAAAGCCCATCACGCAGGAAAATGACCCGGCGGCGGTGCGGCGGCTGAACCAGCTCACCGGGCCGTTCATCCTGCGCCGGATGAAGTCCGAGGTGCTGAAGGAGCTGCCCCCCAAGACAGAGAACGTCTACCGCATCGAGCTGGAAGAGGAGCAGCGCAAGCTCTACCTTGCCGCCGTGGTGGATGCCCGGGAGAAGCTGCGGGCCGCCAAGCCCGAGGACAAGATGGCGGTGTTCGCCGTCCTCATGCGGCTGCGGGAGATCTGCTGCGACCCCCGGCTCATTGCCGACAACTGGACAGGCGGCAGCGCCAAGCTGGATGCCTGCATCGAGCTGGTCACCAGTGCCGTGGAGAGCGGGCACCGCATCCTGCTGTTCAGCCAGTTCACCTCCATGCTTGAGCTGCTGGCCAAGCGGCTGGACGCAGAGGGCGTGAGCCACTTCACCCTGCAGGGCTCCACCCCCAAGCCGGTGCGTGCGGAGCTGGTGCGCCGCTTCAACGGCGGCGAGGCCAGCGTGTTCCTGATCTCCCTGCGGGCAGGCGGCACCGGCCTGAACCTGACCGCCGCCGATATCGTCATCCACTACGATCCGTGGTGGAACGTGGCAGCTCAGAATCAGGCCACCGACCGTGCCTACCGCATCGGCCAGCAGAACCCGGTGCAGGTGTACAAGCTCATCGCCCAGGACACCATTGAGGAAAAGATCGTGGAGCTGCAGCAGGCCAAGCAGGATCTGGCCGAGACCGTCACCGGCAGCGCGGATGGTGCCATCCTGCGCATGAAGCCGGAGGAGCTGCTGAATTTGTTGGAGGGAACCGAATGATGCAATACGCCATATTTGCCTGGCCTGTCGTGACCATTTACGACCTGCCCCAGACCACAAAACAGAGCGAGGCGGGCCTTGTTTCCACCATCGGGGACGAGGGCCTGTACGGTCAGGCCTGTCAGGTGCGCACCGCCCCCGGCGGCGTGACCGCCGAGGGAGTGCCCCTCTCCCCGGAGGTGGCCGAGGTGGTCACCTTTTACGGCTACCACGGCTTTGTCCGGCGGGATGCGCTGAAATTTGTCAGCGAGGATGCGCTGCGGGACTACCTGCCCCAGCCGCTGGTGCTGGTGGGCCGTGCCACCGATGTGCTCAGCCTGCCCAAGGTGCAGGGGGTGCGGATGCTGGAGCTGGAGCGGGGCTGCCTGCTCTGCCGCCTGCCCGAGCCGTCCGAGGAAGCCGAGGCCCACACAGGCTGGGCCAGGGTTGCCCTGCTGGATGGCCGCACCGGCTATGTCCGGGACGTGGCGCTGGAGCCGGTGCGGTTTGAGATGACCGCTGTGTTCTCCCAGCGGGAGGGGCTGGCCTTTGATGACGCGCTGGCCGAGGCCCGGAATGTCACCGCCGGGGAGCTGGTGCCGCAGGCACTGCAGGCCTGGTACGACGGCAGCGAGGAAGCGTTCCGGGATGCCGTCTGTGCGCAGGCGAAAAAATACCTGGGCACCGAGTACCGCTGGGGCGGCAAGTCGGGCCGTGGCATTGATTGTTCCGGCCTTGTCAGCAGCGCCTATATGCAGTGCGGCGTGCTCATCTACCGGGATGCCAGGATCGTGGAGGGCTGGCCCATGCACCAGATCCCCTTTGCAGACAAAAAGCGGGGCGATGCCCTCTACTTCCCCGGCCATATCGCCCTTTACCTCGGCGAGGGCCGCTACATCCACTCCACCGGCGCGTCCGCCAGCGGCGGCGTGGTCATCAACAGCCTTGACCCCGCCGACCCGCTGTACCGGGAAGATCTGGTCAAGAGCCTGTATGCGGTGGGGAGTGTGTTCTGATAAAGTAACTCACCCTCTCCGTCATCCCTGCGGGATGCCACCTCTCCCAAAGGGAGAGGCACTGGCAATTCCCCCGCAAGGTTTCGGGAAACCGCCAGAGGCTCCCCCTTTGGGGGAGCTGGCAAAGCCGTCAGGCTTTGACTGAGAGGGCGAGGATGTTATAGGAGGAAGAACAATCCATGAAAGTCTTTGATCTACATTGTGACACCCTGAGCGAGCTGCGGCGCGCGGAGATGCGGGGCGACGGGCAGACCTTTGCCCACAACAACGGCCACATCGATCTGGAAAAGCTGGAGAAGGGCGACTACATGCTCCAGTGCTTTGCCGCCTTTGTGAATCTGGCCGACCCCACCCCGGGCGCGGACCCGCTGGTGACGGCGCTGGAAGAGATCGACGTGTTCAAGCGGATGATGGAGCGGTATTCCGACAGGATCGCCCCTGTCTACCGCCCCGAGGATATCCGCAAAAACGCCGAGGCGGGCAAGATCAGCGGAATGCTGACCATTGAGGAAGCAGGCTGCTGCAAGGGCAGCCTGGGCGTGCTGCGCCGGATGTACGAGCTGGGCGTGCGGATGATGACCCTGACCTGGAACCACGAGAACGAGCTGGCCAGCCCCAACGTGGTGCCCGGCAACGGCCCCATCTGGCCCTGTATGCCCAACACCGAGACCGGCCTGAAGGAGAAGGGCTTTGAGTTCCTGGCCGAGATGGAGCGCCTGCACATCATTGCCGATGTGAGCCACCTGTCCGATAAGGGCTTCTGGGACATTGCGGAGCACAGCACCCGCCCCTTTGCGGCCAGCCACTCCAACTGCCGCGCCCTGGCCCCCCACTGCCGCAACCTGACCGATGAGATGATCCGGGTCATGGCGGAAAAAGGCGGTCTGGTGGGCCTGAACTACTGCGCGGGCTTTCTGGATGACCAGCCCAGCCCCGACCTGTGCCGCAGCACCACGGCCCTGATGGCCAAACACGCCGCCCATTTCAAGCAGGTGGGCGGCATTGAGATCATCGGTCTGGGCAGTGACTTTGACGGCATCGGCGGCAAGCTGGAACTGAGCGACTGCTCCAAAATGCCCCTGCTGGCCGATGCCCTGCGGAAAGAGGGCTTCACCGAGGATGAGGTGGAAGCCATCTTCTTCCGCAACGCACAGCGTTTCTTTGAAAACAACCTGTAATCACCGTTAGTATCTCAAATTTCGTCAATTTCGGCCAATTCGTCATTGAGGATATCATTTGGTGACGAAAATGACGAAAGTGACGAAAATAATGTCTTAACAGTAAGGATGAAGTATAACGGAAAGTATAGAAAAGTTGAGGGATTCCAGATGGATCAGAATATGACATTGGAAAAGCGCATTGCCGCAGAGCTCTATTCCTATCAGGGCAAGATGAGCGTTTTTGTGGACGACCTGCGCGGCAGCACGGTGGAGATCGGTGCCGACGAGGAATTTGAGACGGCCTCCACCATCAAGGCGTTCATTCTGGCGGTGCTGTATCTGCAGGCCAGCCGGGGCAGGGCTGACCTGGAGGAGGAGATCACCTACGAGGCCAGCCAGTTCGTGGACGGCTCCGGGATGCTCCGGGCCCTGGGCGTGGGGGCAAAGCTCAAGGTGAAGGACACCGCCACCATGATGATCATCTGCTCGGACAACATCGCCACCAATATGATCATCGATTACCTGGGGCTGGACACCATCAATGCCTGCATCCGGGAATTGGGCTTTGGGCACACCGTCCTGCACAATCCCCTCCACTTTGACCGCTACGACAAGCTGGGCACCACCACGCCCCGGGACTACGCCGCCCTGTTTGCACAGGTGGCAAAGGGCACGCTGGTCAGCAGGGAAGCCAGCGCCGCCATGCTGGGCATCTTCCGCCAGCAGCACTACAACACCATGCTGACCCACGATTTCCCCCAGTTCTATCTGGACTGCGAGGAGACCGGCGAGCCGGAGCTTATCTGGGTGGCCAGCAAGAGCGGCAGTATGAACGCCTGCCGCAACGACGGCGGCATCATCCACACCCCCTACGGCGAGTATGTGATCGTTCTGATGAACAAGGAGTTCCATGACATCATCGAGTACAACGACCACCCCGCCATGGTCTATGGTGCCCGGGTGTCCCGGATGATCCTGGATCAGATCCTGGCCTGCGAGGGAAAGCTGTATCTGAAGTAAACGAAAGAGTGGGAAAGTAGAACGAATGGAAATTACATTATCATTGCCAATGCTGCTGTTTCTGATGCTGATGACCGGGTTTGCGGGCTTTGTGGACTCGGCGGCGGGGGGCGGCGGTCTGATCAGCCTGCCCGCCTACCTGTTTGCGGGCCTGCCGGTGCATTACACCTACGGCACCAATAAATTCAGCGCGGCCTGCGGCACCACCTTTGCCACGGCGCAGTTCTTCCAGAAGGGAGCCATGAACATCCGGGTCGGCCTGCTGGCGGCTGTGGGCAGCTTTGCAGGCAGCGCACTGGGCTCCCACATCGTGCTCCTGCTCAGCGATCAGGTGCTGCGCACCATGATGCTCATCATCCTGCCAGTGGCGGCAGTGCTCATCCTCTGGCGGCGGGACCTGCCCGACGAGAACCGGGACAACGGCACCCTGAACGCCAGAAAGGCGGTGCTGGCCCTTGCCATCGGGCTGGGCATCGGCCTGTACGACGGCATCTTTGGCCCGGGCACCGGCACCTTTGCCATCATCGCCTTTACCACCCTGATGGGTTTTGACCTGCGCACGGCGGGCGGCAACGCCAAGGTGCTCAACCTTGCCAGCAACTATGCCAGCCTTGTAACGTATCTTTCCAGCGGGCTGGTGGTGTTCTCCATCGGCATCCCCTGTGCCATCAGCGGCATTGTGGGCAACCTGCTGGGCTCCCACTTCGCCCTCAAGAACGGCGCAAAGTTCATCCGCCCCATGATGCTTGTGGTGCTGGTGCTCCTGCTGGGCAAGATCGTCTCGGACGCGGTGCTGTAATGGACGAATCTTCGGCAAAAAGAAATTGACGTTTGCGGGAAAATGGACTATAATAGGGCCGGAGACCCACAAGAAAACGAGCACTGAGGATGATGTTATGAAGATCCGCTACTCGAAGAACGCCATGAAGTTCCTGAACAAGCTGGACAAAAAGTCCGTGCTTCGCATCGTTGCAGGCATTGAGGGGCTGACCCTGAAATCGCCAGCAGGTGATATCAAGGTGATGCAGGGACTGAAGGATGGAACAATGCGGCTCCGGGTCGGAAGCTGGCGCGTGCTTTACCGGTACGGTGAGGAAAACGCGCTGGAAATTCTGTTAGTGCTGGATATCGGGAATCGTGGCGATATCTATAAATAAGGAGGTGGCAGGATGTCTGAAATTGCAATGAATGCAGCACACATGATCGATATGCTGCCGGACCCGGACAAGAACCTTGCCTACGAGCTGATCAAAAAGCTGGTACTGGCATGGGACCCGGATTTCACCAAGCTGACCACAGAGGAAGCAAAGCAGCTGGAGGAAGCGAAGGACAGCGGCTTTGTGGATGCCGAAGAAATTGACTGGTCGAAGATTGGACACGAATAAACCAACAAAAAAGAGGAACTGCCGGGAAAGCAGTTCCTCTTTTTGATTGGGTAAGCTCAGAAGGTGAAGCCTTCATCGAGGAAGGCCAGGCCGAACGCGCCGGGACCGGCGTGGGTGCCGATGACGCAGCCGATCTGGCGCACAAGGGCCTCGTTCCGGCCCAGATTCTCCTGCAGGTAGGTCTGGATGGGCTGCACCTCGCGGGGGGCGAGGGTGTAGCCGGCCAGTGCGTCGGCGCAGGTGCTGATGCCGCCCAGCTCCTCGATCTTCTTGAACAGGGCAACGTAAGCGCCGGGCAGGCCCCGGGCCTTGCCCGCCATAACGACCTTGCCCTCCTTAATGGTGATGAGGGGCTTGATGCCCAGCATCCCACCGGCCACGGCCACGGCGGCGGGCAGGCGGCCGCCCTTGCGCAGATACTTCAGGT
>ERZ773168.3098-NODE-3098-length-12120-cov-3.200166_pt1 | contig 12120 bp, 9 predicted proteins | sample MGYA00511261_ERZ773168 | MGnify/ENA primary metagenome ERZ773168 (study PRJEB29015, sample SAMEA2737855) | human gut metagenome | biome: human gut; feature: human-associated habitat; material: faeces | place: China | collected 2012 ... | reverse complement strand
TAAAGAAACGTGGTTATCGTGAAGACTCCGCGGCTGCCCTGATCGCAGCTGCCGGAACGATTGGTGTCGTTATCCCGCCGTCCGTTCCGATGGTATTATACGCCGTTATCTCTGAGGACAGCGTAAACACACTTTTCAAAAATGGATTTGTCCCGGGAATTTTAATGGGCGTGATCCTCGTTGCGATCTCCCTCTATCAGGCACGCAAGTTCAACTACCCGAAGGGAAAAGCGTTCTCTGTAGGAAACGTGCTCCACACCTTCAAGGAAGCAATCTGGGGAATCTTAATGCCGCTGATCATTCTCGGCGGAATCTTCTCCGGTTACTTCACACCGTCTGAGGCGGCTGCCGTAGCAGTCATCTACGCGATCTTCGTCTCCTTCTTTATCTACCGCGACCTTGATCTCAAGGGTCTCGTTGAGATCATGAAGGGAAGTGCAAAGACATCTGCCGTTATCATGATCATCATCGCATGCAGCGGTCCGTTCGGCTGGGTTCTCGCAAACTACAAGATCCCGGAAGCCATCGCAAGCGGAGTATTGGGAATCTCCACAAACAAGTATGTGATCATGTTCCTGATCTCCCTGATCATCCTGCTCGCCGGAGTCTTCATGGAGACCTCCTCCGCGATCATCATTCTTTCCCCGGTGTTCCTGCCGCTTGTCAAGGCCATGGGCATCAGCACCGTACATTTTGGAATCCTCTTCGTAGTTGGTATCGCCATCGGTATGATCACACCGCCGGTTGCCATCAACCTGTTCGTTGCTTCCGGCATGACCAAGATCCCGTTATTGAATCTTGCTAAGGCAACGGTTCCGTTCCTGATCGCGTTCCCGGGACTTATGTAATCGTATAAGAGATCATAATACGCGAAAAAAGTCCGCCGAATCTTTTCACGATTCGGCGGACTTTCTATTTCCCCATTCACAAGCCGCTCTCTGCGGCTATATCTTTTTGCAGGACCTGCGTCAGGCTGTCACTCCGGACAAGTTTCCCGGAAAACTAAACTGCCTGCGCTTCCTCCAGTGTGGTTGTCTCGTACTTGTCGAGGATCACTCTCTGGATCATGTCCCGTGTTCCGGAATTGATCGGATGGGCGATATCGCGGTATTCGCCATCAGCAGCTTTTCTGCTCGGCATCGCGATAAACAGGCCTTTCTCCCCTTCAATGACCTTGATATCGTGGATCACGAACTCGTTGTCCAGTGTGATGGACACGATCGCCTTCATTTTTCCCTCTTTCTCAATTCTTCTCACACGTACATCTGTTACCTGCATAATAACCTCCCCCATCTGCGCTCCCCGCAGATTTTATGTAATCACCGGCCAGTCAATATTTGAATGCCTGTTTTTCTGCCTTTTGCCGCGCCATCCGGAATATCCCGCTTCCGACCTGCGGCACCCTTTTTACAGGGTATATCTCTCGTTCTTCTCGATCACGATCTTCACATCGTCCGGTTTGCCGATATATGTTGTGTTGGCACGGATCGTGTCGCGGCTCTCGACGATGCAATTCTCAATAACGGTATTATCCCCAATATACACGTCATTTAAGATGATCGAATTCTTGATGATACAGTTGTTTCCGATATAGACTTTCTTGAAAAGAACAGAGTTCTCAACGGTTCCGTTTAAGATACAGCCGCTGGATACCAAGCTGTTCTTCACAACTGCGCCCGGATTGTATTTTGCCGGCGGAAGGTCATCCACCTTGGAGTAGATATCCGGATACTCTTTGAAGAAGTAATTGCGCACTTCCGGTTTTAAGAAGTCCATATTTGTCTGGTAGTAAGCATCGACAGAAGCGATGTTGCTCCAGTATGTATTTAACTTGTATGCGTAGATCCGCTTGAGACCTTTGTAGCGCACCAGGATGTCCTGTACGAAGTCATATCTGTCCTCGTTCGCGCAGCGCTCGATAAGTTCGATAAGCTGACGGCGGCGGACAACATAGATACCGCAGGAGATCGTGTGGGAATCAGCCACCATCGGCTTCTCCTCAAACTCAACGATCCGTCCGTCGGCATTCGTCTTCACCATACCGAAACGTGTCACATCCACATCACCCGGCATGTCCTTGCAGACAACGGTCACATCCGCTTTTTTGGAAATATGATATTCGAGGACTTTGTTGTAGTCCATCTTGTATACACAATCGCCGGAGGTAATAACTACATAGGGCTCATGGCTGTTTTTTAAGAAGGAGAGGTTCTGATAAATGGCATCTGCCGTGCCTCTATACCAGGAGCTGTTCTCCGCGGTTACCGCAGGAGTAAACAGAAACAATCCACCCTGTTTTCTTCCGAAATCCCACCATTTGGAGGAGCTTAAATGTGCATTTAAGCTTCTGGCGTTATACTGGGTCAGCACGCCGACTCTCTGGATATGAGAGTTCGTCATGTTGCTCAGCGCAAAATCAATACTTCTGTAGCTGCCTGCCACCGGCATCGCGCCGATCGCGCGCTTCTGGGACAGTTCTCTCATCTTGCGGTTATTGCCGCCTGCTAAAATGATACCGATTGCTCTCACTGTTTGTCACCTGCCTTAATCAATGTTTTGCCGCTTGCCAGATATCCATCCGGATAATCGTCTGCTGTCGTAATGCCGAATACAACGGAATTCTTGCCTACAGATACATTGGCAGGCACAACGCTCTTCTCACCAACAGTGACAATACCGTCGCAATAAATATGCGGTGCAGTATCGTTCGGTGCTTCTTCCCCGACGCCCAGTCTGACGTGATCACCGATCTTCGTGTTTTCTGCTACGATTGCCTTGTTAAGCTCGCAGTTCTCCCCAATCTCTGTATTGTTCATGATAATGGAGTCACGCACAACCGTATCTTTACCGATCGTAACACCGCAGCCGATCACAGAGTTATAAACCTGTCCGTAAATCTCAGAGCCTTCTCCGACAATACTGCGTTCGATCACACCGCCCTTTGCAACGTACTGAGGAGGCAGGATCTCACTCTTTGTATAAATCTTCCAGTATTCTTCATAAAGATTAAACTCCGGAACAACATCGATCAGCTCCATATTCGCTTCCCAGTAGGAGGTCAGGGTTCCGACATCTTTCCAGTAACCGTTAAATTCATATGCGTACATCGGTGCGCCGTTTTTATGACAATAAGGGATGACATGCTTGCCAAAATCCAGGTTTGGCTGATCTGCATTATCGATCAGTGCCTGCTTCAGCGTTTTCCAGTTAAATATGTAAATACCCATGGATGCAAGGTTACTGCGTGGGTTGGCAGGCTTCTCCTCAAAATCCACGATCCGCTTGTTCTCATCAGTGATCATGATACCGAAGCGCTTGGCTTCTTCCATCGGAACCGGCATAACGGCGATCGTACACTCTGAACCGTTCTGCTTGTGGAAATCCAGCATCACTTCATAATCCATCTTGTAAATATGGTCGCCGGAAAGAATCAGCACATATTCCGGGTTAAAGCCCTCCATATATTCGATATTCTGATAGATCGCGTTTGCTGTACCGGTGTACCATTCGCTGTTTTCATTTTTTTCATAAGGAGGCAGAACCGTAACACCTCCGATATTCCTGTCCAGATCCCACGGAATACCGATCCCAATATGCGTATTCAGCCGCAGAGGCTGATACTGTGTCAGTACACCGACTGTATCAACACTGGAGTTGATGCAGTTGCTTAATGGGAAATCAATGATCCGATATTTTCCGCCAAATGAAACTGCAGGCTTGGCTACTTTTGCAGTCAGCACGCCCAGTCGGCTTCCCTGCCCGCCTGCCAGTAACATGGCAATCATTTCCTTCTTAATCATGTCCTCACCTCGTTGTTTCTATCAACTTTCCCACGGCTGTCGCCGGGTTTAAGAAAAGTATAACACACGCATCTGTAAAAGTGAATAATAATTTTACATTTGCACGCCCTTTTCGACCTTTTTTCTTGTGAAATATAGACACAAATCAAATTAGTAGGTTTATGTTTTTATTCAAAATATTCAATTTTCCCAAGCTACCGCTTCCATTTCCTTCTTTAATTATTCACAAAATGTCCTTTTTCGTCTTTTCCGGTATGTTTTGTCAACCGATAACACATTGTTATTTTGTCGAAGAAAAAAAACGCTGCAGACGGCGCCGAAGTTTCTATTTGTTTTTTCAGAGAGTTTGCGCTACAATTGACCCAGTACAGTATTCCAATTCAGAAATGGAGATTCTTTATGTATCAGGTAGATTTTAACCATCCAATTCACGTTTATTTTATCGGCATTGGCGGTATCAGCATGTCCGGCCTCGCCGAAATTCTTTTATCCGAGGGCTTTACCGTATCCGGCTCCGACTGGAACCGCTCTGCCCTGACCGAGCACCTCGAAAAAAGCGGCGCACACGTCAACTATGGCAAGCCCCAGAAAGCGGAAAACATCACAGACGACATCGACCTCGTCGTATACACCGCCGCAGTACATGCAGACAATCAGGAATTTTCCCGTGCCAAAGAGCTGCAGATTCCCATGCTGTCCAGAGCGGAATTTCTCGGACAGCTGATGAAAAACTACGACACGCCGATCGCTGTCAGCGGCACCCATGGCAAAACGACCACCACTTCCATGATTTCCGAGATTCTGCTGCAGGCAAATACCGACCCGACCCTTTCTGTCGGCGGCATTTTGAAATCCATCCACGGCAATATCCGCGTCGGCCACTCCGGTCTGTTCGTCGCAGAGGCATGCGAATATACCAACAGCTTTTTAAGCTTTTTCCCGAAAATCGGCATCATCTTGAATATCGAAGAAGACCATTTGGACTTCTTTAAAGACCTGGCAGATATCCGTGCTTCGTTCCGCAAATTTGCACAGCTTCTGCCTGCGGACGGCACTCTGTTTATCAACGGCGACATCGAAAACTGGCAGGAGATCACAGAGGGTCTGGCATGCCGCGTCGTTACATTCGGCACAACCTCTGCTTCCGACTATTATCCCTCCGATATTTCCTATAATAAAACAGCGGACGCAACCTTCACTGTCCACAGCTTAAACGGTCAGACCAGGCAGCTTACCCTCGGCGTTCCCGGGGAGCACAATATCTCCAACGCCCTCGCTGCAGTCGCCCTGTCCGATCTGCTCGGCATCGATTATCAGGATACTGCGGAAGCGCTGCTGAACTTCCACGGGACTGACCGCAGATTCGAATATAAAGGAACGATAAATGGTATAACAATTGTGGACGATTACGCACATCATCCGACTGAAATCGCCGCGACCCTGCACGCTGCACTCAACTATCCGCACAAGACGCTCTGGTGCATTTTCCAGCCTCACACCTACACCAGAACGAAAGCGTTTTTACCTCAGTTTGCCAAGTCCCTCGCTCTGGCGGATAAGGTCATCCTCGCAGACATCTACGCCGCCCGTGAAACCGACACCCTCGGCATCAGCTCTGCCGATCTGCAGGCTCTGGTACAGAAAGAGGGCAAAGAATGTTTTTATTTTCATACATTCGAGGAAATTGAGGACTTCGTTTTAAAAAATTGTATCAACGGTGACCTGTTGATAACTATGGGAGCCGGAGATGTTGTAAATATCGGCGAAAACCTGCTTTCCAGATAACTTATCCACATTATCCACAGCCAGAACGTGGAAAACTTTCCTCTCTGGCTGTGGATATTTTTTTTCAAAAAAAGATGATATTTCTGCGCCTTTGACAATCTTTTACACATTTTCCACATTATCCACATCCACGAAAACCCCAGTGTTTATCAGCCCTGAGCCGGAAACTTCCTGTTTCCTTTTTAAAATGTCTGTGTTAAAATGGGGCTTGCCAAAAGGAATTGAAAAGTTTTCCACAGTCTGCAGGACGCAGACAAACTGCAGCAATTTTTACAGAGAACCGGGAATAATAGGATGAGTGAGATTTTTTTGTGCGGCGGGGCAGCGGATGCTACCGTCCTTTCCAACGTTTTTATCGATGAATATTTAAAAGATGCCAACGATGCACAGTTAAAGGTGTATCTTTTTCTCGTGCGCCGTCTGCAGGCAGGCGATCCTGTCAGCATTTCGGACATGGCAGACCGCTTTAATCATACGGAAAAGGACATTCTGCGCGCCCTCTGCTACTGGGAAAAGTGCGGCATCCTGACGCTCAAGCTTTCGCCCGACCGCACAACCCTGCAGCAGATCCGTCTGCTCCCCCTTTCCAAGGGGAAGAGACAGGACGCAGGACAAACTGATTTTTCTACGGAGCAGACCACCGGACATATTTCACACGATGTCGGACGGTTTGCGGACACGACTCGCGGCTCTGATACCGAACGCTTTGGCGACGCAGCCCGCAATTCTGAGCAAGGCGCTGACGCAGCCCTGCCCGGAGCAGCCGCGCGCGATACGTCCAACACCACGGCTGCTTCCTCCGGGCGCACGGCCGCACCGCAGATCCGCAGCATTACGATGCTTTCCCACCAGTCTCTTGAGCCTGCCGATCCCTATGCCAAACCTGCATACAGTCTGGACGAGCTCAAATCCTTCCAGCAGCAGGAGAACACCGCGCAGCTGATTTTCATCGCAGAGCAGTATCTCGGACGCACATTAAGCCCCGCCGATATGAAGTCGATCCTCTTTTTCACGGATAAGCTCCATTTCTCCGATGACCTGATCGACTATCTGCTGCAATACTGCGTCGAGCGCGGCAAAAAGGATTTCCGCTACATTGAAAAGGTCGCGATCGCCTGGGCGGAAGCCGGGATCACGACACCTGCCCAGGCAGAAGGTCATATTTCCCGTTATGACAAGAACGTCTATTCCATTATGAACGCCCTCGGCAAAACCAATACCCCCGCACGCAATGAGCTCGCCTATATCCGCCGCTGGACAGAGGAATTCTGCTTTGAGCTCGACGTTATTTTAGAAGCCTGCGGACGCACCGTCCTGGCTACCGACAGACACCGCTTCGCCTATGCAGACAGCATCCTCGCCGCCTGGTACAAGGCAGGCGTCCACCATGTCGCGGACATCGCCAGACTCGACAGCTCCTATCAGAAAGAGCGTGCATCTCGCCCGGCGCGCAGCGGTTCTACAGCAGAATATAACAGTTTCATGCATTCCAGCTATGATTTCGATGCGCTTGAAGAGGCGCTTTTGAAGCAGTAAGGAGGTTTGATGTGGCACTGACTGTTTCCCAATACAATTCCATCCTGCGGCAATACGAAGAGCATCAGACCCGCAACCGCCATCTGCACGATCAGCGGCTGCACCATATTTATGAGACAGTCCCCGGCTATCAGGCCCTCGACGAAGCCGTTGCATCCACCTCTGTCGCACAGGGAAAAAAGATGCTCGCAGGGGATACAAATGCGCTTGCACAGCTCAAAGACCAGCTCAAAGACCTTGCACAGAAACGTGCCGCCCTTTTGCTGGAAAACGGCTACCCGGCAGATTTTCTCGATCCGATCTACGACTGTCCTGACTGTCAGGACACCGGCTATGTGCACGGTCAGAAATGCCACTGCTTCCGTCAGGCGGAGATCGCGCTTCTTTATGAACAGTCCAACCTGAAACGAATGCTCGAAAAAGAAAACTTCGGCACGCTCTCATATTCCTTTTTTCAGGGAGACGAACTGACCTCCTATCGCCAGGCTGTCGAAAAATGTAAAAATTTTTGCACAAATTTTAAAACGTCCTACCAAAACCTTTTCTTTTATGGTACAGTAGGTACGGGCAAGACATTCCTGACCAACTGCATTGCAAAGGAATGTATCGAGCAGGGCTGTTCTGTGCTTTATTTCAGCGCAGCATCCCTTTTCGACTTACTCGCCAGGAACACGTTTGACTATAGGGCACGGGAAGAGCTTTCCGCACTCTGTGCGGATCTCTATGGCTGCGATCTGCTCGTTATCGACGATCTCGGCACCGAAACTGCCACGACAGTGACGCTCTCCCATTTCTTTACCTGTTTGAACGAACGTCTGCTCCGGCAGAAATCCGTTATCATTTCTACCAATCTTTCTCTGGAAGATTGCAGAAACCGTTATCAGGACCGAATTTTTTCCAGAATTGCCAGCAATTTTGAATTCTGTAAACTCACCGGCCCTGATATTCGTATGTGTAAAAAGGTATCCGCTGTCTCGGGTCCGGTCCGCTGACACAGATATCCAAAATATTAACTTTTACCTTCAGAAAGTGAGGAACTTCCATGATGGAACGTGAAGAAACCAGAAATCTCGAAACCATTCCGGTTGGCTCCCTGGGGATTATCCCGTTAAGGGGCTGCGAATCCCTTGCACAGAGAGTTGACCAGTATCTTGTAAGATGGCGCACCCAGCGCGAGAGCGAGCACAAAGACAGCCTTGCCTTTGCAGGCTACCAGCGTGACTCCTACATTTTAAAAAGCAAGGTGCCGCGTTTTGGTTCCGGCGAAGCCAAGGGCGTTATTCTGGAATCTGTCCGCGGTACGGATCTGTATCTGCTGGTTGACGTAACCAACTACAGCCAGACCTATTCCCTCTGCGGTCATGAAAACCATATGTCTCCTGACGATCATTATCAGGATCTGAAGCGTATCATCGCTGCTGTCGGCGGTAAAGCAAGAAGAATTACCGTTATCATGCCTTTCCTTTATGAAAGCCGCCAGCACAAGCGCACCGCACGGGAATCCTTGGACTGCGCACTCGCTCTGCAGGAGCTGGTAAAGATGGGTGTTGACAACATCATCACCTTTGATGCCCATGACCCGAGAGTCCAGAACTCCATCCCGTTAAACGGTTTCGAAACCGTTCAGGCTTCTTATCAGTTCATCAAAAACCTGCTGCGCACCGAGCCCGACCTGCAGATCGATTCCAACCACATGATGGTTATCAGCCCGGATGAAGGCGGTATGGGACGTGCAATTTACATTGCAAACGTACTCGGTCTGGATATGGGTATGTTCTATAAGAGAAGAGACTACACCAGAGTTGTTAACGGACGAAATCCGATCGTTGCTCACGAATTCCTGGGTACCAGCGTAGAAGGCAAGGATATGATCATCATCGATGACATGATTTCCTCCGGCGAAAGCGTACTCGAAGTTGCATCCGCATTAAAGCAGCGCGGTGCCCGTAAGATCTTCATCTGCACCACCTTCGGTCTGTTCACGAGCGGTATGGAGAAATTCGACAAGGCCTATGCATGCGGCAATATCAATCGTGTCCTGACCACCAACCTGATTTATCAGCCTGAAGAGCTGTTAAAGCGGGAATGGTATGTCAACTGTGACATGAGCAAGTACGTTGCTTATCTGATTGATACCTTGAACCATGATACTTCCATCAGCGATCTGCTCGATCCCAACGATAAGATCCAGGCTGCTGTCGCAAAGTATAAAAAAGGACTGGCTTTAGATAACGACGACTGAGCCAGATAAAAAATTGAGCTGAACAATATTGTTCAGCTCCTATTTTTTCTGTGCAAAATGTCTCTAAATGGAGGATTTATGAAAATCGTAGTAATTGACGGTCAGGGCGGCAGAATCGGCTGTCTTGTGACTGCCCGCCTCTGTAAAGAGCAACTGCCCAACTGTGAGCTGTATGCCATCGGCACCAACGCAACCGCAACCGCTGCCATGCTCAAAGCCGGGGCTGACTTCGGCGCAACCGGAGAAAATCCCGTGCTTGTTGCCTGCCGGGATGCGGATTTTATCATCGGTCCCCTCGGCATTTTGTCCGCAGACTCCCTGCTTGGGGAAGTGACGCCCGCCATGGCAGTCGCCGTCGGACAGAGCCATGCCCAGAAGCTTTTGCTTCCGGTCAACCGCTGCAACAACCACATCATCGGAACCGCCGATCTGTCCGTATCCCAGCTGATCGACGAAACGATCAAGTTTCTGAAAAAGAGTCTTTAAAGCAATAAAATGCGCGTTTTGCAGACATTTCATTATCATAAAAACTCCGGGGCAAGATACAGAAGGTATCTTGTTCCCGGAGTTTCTATTTTTCTTTTATCCTACAATTCTCCGAATTGTCAGAATCGGTTTATAATTCGCATATCCGTACTTAATTCCTGTTCTCGCTGTGCTGGCATGCACGATTCGTCCACCGCCCAGATACAGCGCCACATGACCTGCATAGCAGACGATGTCGCCTGCCTGAGCAGCTTCATAGGAAACCTCGCGTCCTGCACTTCTCATAGCAGCAGAGTTTCTCGGCAGGCCGTATCCGTATTGCCTGTACACTGCCCAGATAAATCCGGAGCAGTCCGCACCGTTTGTCAGGCTCGTTCCGCCCGCTACATACGGGTTTCCGACGAACTGGCAGGCATACGCCGCAATGTCGCTTCCACTTGATCCGCTCGCAGGAGGAACGGTCTTTAAGCCGCCGCCCGAAGAACTGCCGGAGCTGCTGCCTGAGGAAGAGGAGCTGTCGGAGCTGCTTGATCGATTGGAGCTGCTGTCAGAAGAGCCGGAATCGCTGCTCTTTGCACCTTTTTCTTTCGCCTCGGCTTCCGCCTTTGCTTTTTCTTCCGCTGCTTTTTTCGCAGCCTCCTCGGCTTTCCGGCGCTCTTCCTCGGCCTTGATGATGGCGTTTTCTTCCTCATCCAGCCTTGCCAGCTCGGAATTCTGCTGTTTGATTAAGGCTTTATATGCTGCAGCTTCCTGCTTCGCTTTCGCAATCTGCGCATCGAAATCCTTCGCCTTGGACTTTTTCTCATCGATCATCTGCTGCATGGAAGCCTGTTCCTCTTCCAGCTCATATTTCTGCGTTTCCAGGTCGCTCTTTTTATCTTCCAAATCGTTCTTTTTCTGTGCAACCTCTTCTTTAATCAGGATGTAGCGGTTGAGCATCTGTTTATCGTACTCATACAGCTTCTCCACATAATTCGCCTGATTGAGCATGCCGCTCCAGTTGGAGGCGTTGCTAAGGATCTCGACATAGCTGGTATCGCCCTTTTCATACAGGTAACGGAGACGCTTCTTCATTGCAAGATACTGTGCATCCTCCTGCGCCTTCGCTACGTCATAGTCCTCCTGCGCCTTTACGATCTGCTTTTCGGTATCGCTGATCTGATCCTGCATCAGACTTACGCTGGCGATGACCTCTACCAGCTGGGAATCCAGCTCCTGTATTTCTTCCTCCAAAGCGTCTTGCTGACCTTCCAGACTGCTGACCTTGCTCTGGCTCTGCTTATACTGACTCTGCGTGCCCTGCTGCTCGCTCTTTTTCTGTTCTCGTTCCTGCTGAATTTCTTCCCGTGTCTTTGCCTGCACATAGACAGGCTGTATTCCGATCGCTGCCGCGAGCATAACTGCTGCTATTTTTTTCCAGTGATGATTTCCCATCCGTATCTTCCTTTTTTGTATTCCAGTATAGCGTTTTCACTTTATACAGTATACAACAAAAAAAGAGCAGGATAAACCCAAAAGTTCATCCCGCTCAAATCTTTTATCATAATTCGCAGTTCTTTACCGTTCTCGGGAAAGGAATGACGTCGCGAATGTTGCCCATACCGGTCAGATACATAACACAGCGCTCAAATCCAAGACCAAAGCCCGCATGGCTTGCGGAGCCGTATTTTCTCAGATCCAGATAGAAGCCGTAATCCTCTTTGTTCAGTCCAAGCTCGTCCATGCGCTGTTCCAGAACACGAAGACGATCCAGAACAGAATCCAGATTGGTCTCCATCGCCGGACGGCACAGTTTGATCAGTGCCACCTCCAGCATCACTCGCTTGGATCCTGCATATTTAATTTGATTCTGCAATTCTGAAAAAATGCGGATATAACGCATCAGCGTATTTCCATCTGTCTTTGTAGAGTCTTCTTTTAACTGTTTTAAGTTTTCTTCTGACATATCCAGAAGACCTTCTGCATCATCTGCGCTCTGTACCAGCAGCAGATTTCTCAGATACCAGATAAAATCCGTTACAAACTGACCTAATTCACGGCCCTGGATCACGATCTCCTCTAACTGGGTAATACAGTCTTTGGTACGTCCTTCGATCACTGCATTAAACATGCTGCTGAATACACCGGAATCTACTGCTCCAAGGACATCCAGGACATTTTCATAAGTCAGTAATTTTCCATAGTGGAAGGCCACGCACTGGTCCAAAAGACTTAATGCATCTCGCAGGGAACCGTCTGCCGCTTTAGCAATATACATAAGAGCCTTATCTT
>ERZ773168.3090-NODE-3090-length-12140-cov-8.321804_pt1 | contig 12140 bp, 8 predicted proteins | sample MGYA00511261_ERZ773168 | MGnify/ENA primary metagenome ERZ773168 (study PRJEB29015, sample SAMEA2737855) | human gut metagenome | biome: human gut; feature: human-associated habitat; material: faeces | place: China | collected 2012 ... | reverse complement strand
AGATCGCTGCCGCTACCAGCTACGGCGTCATCAACTCCATCTGGTGGGCTGGCAACGCTGCGGACGGTTCCGGCGTTGCTAAGGCGAATGTCACCTACATGGACGGCACCACCGCTGTGGTCGACCTGAGCAAGATGACCTACTTCGACGATACTGCTTCCGGCGTTGTGGCCCCCAAGATTGCGACCGGTAAGGTCACCCACAGCACCGGCATCCAGAACAAGGTCATGAAGGTTGATGGTGACTACTTCTACGTTGACTCCTACATCAACACCAACGCTGTCTGTGATGTCAACGGTATCCTGAACGGCCACCTCTTCCAGTTCACCACCCAGGCAAACGGCACTCTCGCCGCTGTCGAAGTCGCTACCGGTGTTGACGCCAAGTTCTTCAACGAGAACCTGTTCGTCAGCAAGAACACCCAGTACAACGGCAAAAACCTGATCGTTGACGATGCCACCGTCTTCCTGGTCCGCAACAACACTACCAATCCCTACACCTTCAAGTCCATCGTTGGTCTCGGCAACATCGACAACTATGCTCAGGCTGAGGTCGACTTCGTCGATCTGAACGGTGATAAGGTCGCCGATTACGTCTACGTCATCGCCGATCCCGTTGCCGCCAAGGTCACCAGCCTCTTCTACTATGCCAACGAGCAGGTCTCCTATGACGCCAAGACCGGTGTCTACACCATCCCCGGCTACGTTGACGGCGTGAAGGGCAACATCTACGGCTCCAAGGACGACGCTATCGTCCTCACCCTGCTCAACGCCCTCAGAACCCAGGCTACCAATAAGGTCGCCGGCGGTCTCTTCAAGGTCGCTCTGAGCAACAACTACGTCAAGGATTATGTCGCCATCGCTGCGATCGGCACTGAGTCCTCCACCACCGCTGCCATCACCGCCTTCACCGGCTATCCCATGGCTGCTGCCTACGCCGGCTACACCGTTAAGGTCGACTCCATCGTGGGCGCTGACAAGGACACCTACAAGAACTCTGTCTACACCGACTATGTCGATGGCACCATCACTGGCGACAAGTTCTACACGGTTTCCGGCAACGGCGTTGACGGCCTGACCAAGATGCCTCTGGCTCTCGGCGACGTCACCACGCAGAACGTCATCGTTGTTTACAACGCTGATCCCGCTGGCACCTCCGCCACCCTCAACCGTCTGGCGCTCCAGGTTTACGCTGTGAACAAGGTCGACACCTCCACCAACCCCGATCCTCTCGCTACCTCTTACACCTACACCCTGAACATCGTGAATAAGGACACCGGTGCTGTTCTCCAGTCCTACGCCAAGACTGTTAAGAATCCCGTTAATGGCACCTACACCATCACCCTTGCTGGTGCTGCTGCTGAGTTCGGCGTCTCTACCGCCAAGCTCACCGCTTTCGGTCCCGACTCCATCACCCTCACCATCGACAGCACTGTTGGCAAGCTCACTGATTCTGGTGTTCTCAACGCTTACTACGCCAACTAATCATTGACGTAAGCGCAAAAAATCTCTGAATAGAGTTTCAGCCCTCGGCTCTTTTGAGCCGGGGGCTGTTTTTTGTTTTTCTGCGCCTCAGTCCGCGTCACAGCCGAGCACCACATAATGATATGTTTTGCCCGCCTCATTGAACTGGATGGCAGGCGGGGCGAAATACTGATCCTCTTCCTGCTGGCAGAACCAGCTTACGCTGCTGTTGTCCCATATCGCCGCGTTGCCCCGGTTATTCGAGTTGTAAAACCCGCTGACGCCGCGCAGCGCCCAGTGCTGCGTGTCGCTCTGCTCGCTCACCATCACAAGCAGCGGGTAAAAGCCGCAGTCGATCTTGTTGGGATTTTCCGCGCCGCTCAGACCATTGCCGGCGTAGCTGCCGTATTTGATGCGGCAGATTTTACCGTTTGCGATCGTCTGCGCCAATGCCGTGATGCGCTCCGCCGCCGTGCCGTCGGCCTCGCTGCGCGCGTCGGTCTCCGCCTTGAGCGCCGCGTCGATGCTCGCAAACGAGGCATTGAAGTCCTGCATTTTGATCGGGTCCGCCTTGACCCATTGCGGAAGTTTGTAATTTGTTGTCGTCTCCATGCTCTTTCCCCCAAATTTTGATAATGTTGGAAAAGGCAGCCCACACCCCCCTGCAAACGCGGGAACACTGATGCATGATTTGCCTTTTCATGATACGCCGTATCATGAAGCAGCGTTGCACACAACGCGGCAAAAAGCTGTACCGCCTCCGGTATTAGAATTCACGATACCACAAATTGCCGCGTTTTGTGCAACGATCCCCGTTGTGCGTGGGAACTTTTTCGGCTATCATACGTCTATAGAAGTATCCGAAAGAAATGAGGAACGAACGATGAAGAAGCTCCTTTCCCTCCTGCTCCCCCTCGCGCTCCTGCTCTCCCTGACCGCCTGCGGCGAAAAAAGCGCAGACGAGGCCGCGCGCCAAACCCCGCCAACACTGACGGTGACAGGCGCAAACGCTTGCAGCGTCACCCTCAAAAGCAGCAGCTACGACTGGACCTACCCCCAGGGCCTACAGAGCATGACCGTCATTGCCTGCGGCGCGCACCCGCTGGACGAAACCTCCCGCGACATCACGCCTGTACTGGAAATGCCCTTTGCAGTGTCGGCCGCCTATTTCTACACCGTAACGCTCGATTTCGGCGATAATTCGCCCGATTCTGTCAGTCTCCGCTGCTGGCCGTCCGACGCCTGGGGCAGCACCGGCATGTCGTCCGAGACCGTGACCGCCCAGCGGCAGGATAACGGCACATTCCGCGCAGAACTGCCGCAAAGCGACGGCATTTTCGCCGTCGACGCGCTCTGGGACGGCAGCAGCGCGACCTACACCTTCTGCACGCAGGCGGAGGGGAGCGAAGAGCTCCACCCGGGCGCGGTGCTCAGCATCGGCGAGAGCGAAGACATCCGCAAGATCGACATCTCGTGGCGCAGCGGCGGCGTGAACATCTATACCGCCGAGCAGAGCGCGCAGATCAGCGTGAAGGAGGAATCCACCGCGCCGCTCGCCGAGAGCGAGAAGATGGTCTGCGCGATCGACGGCGACACGCTGCGCATCCGCTTCCTCGGCGACGCTTACCGCGGCAGCTACGACGGGGAAAAGCACCTCGACGTGGGACTTCCGGCGGAGTTGGTCAGCGCCGGTCACTTTGAGGAGATCGAAGTCGAAACAACGGACGCCTACGCCTATGTGAGCGCGGACGTTTCCGGCAGCATCAAGCTTTCGACCGTCGGCGGCGACGCACGCGTGATGTGCGCAAGCTGCCCCGCGGTTGAGATCGAGACGGTGAGCGGCAGCGTGGGCGTGGTGGACGGCACGTGGGCAAGGGTCGATATTTCGACGCTCTCCGGCGCGATCGAGCTTGCAGGCGAAGCGGAAAATGCCGAGATCGAAACCGCGAGCGGCAAGGTGGATATCGCCGGCGCGCTCGGCACGCTGGACTTCGAAAGCGTCAGCGGTGACCTGATTTTGGCTACCGAGCGTGCGCTACGCCTTGATGCCGAAACGGAGAGCGGCAGCATCTATCTGACCCTTCCTGCGCAGGACGGCTTTACTCTCGACTATGAAACGAAAAGCGGCGCGTTCCGCTCCGCGCTCACCGAGCGCGAGGGCACGCTCATCGCCTGCGGCGACCGCGAAACGCACTACACCGTGTCCGCGCTCGAGGGCGGCGCGGTGAGCGAGCTGGAAATTTCGACGGTCAGCGGCACGTTGACGATCGAAGCCTCCCCCGGCGGCAACTGAAACGAGCAAAAAAAGAGAGCGGCGGCGCCGCTCTCTCTTTTTTCGCTATTTCTCGTCGATCGCAAGCCACGTCTGGTCGAAGCCATAGGGCAGGAGTTCGCGGATCGACAGGCGCTTCTCCTCGCCCTTTTTGTTGAGGCAGATGACCTCCATCTCGGGGCCGAACTCGTAGAGCACCTGACGGCACGCGCCGCAGGGGTAGCAGTAGTCGTCGCTGCGCCCAGCGATGACGATGCGCTTGAAGCGCCGGTGACCCTCGCTCACGGCCTTAAACGCCGCGGTGCGCTCGGCGCAGTTTGTCAGGCCGTAGCTCGAATTTTCGATGTTGCAGCCGGTGAAGACCGCGCCGTCCTCACATTCGAGCGCCGCGCCCACGGGAAAGTGGGAATACGGCACATACGCCATGTCCAGCATGGCGACGGCCTTCGCCTTGAGTTCTTCTAACGTTGCCATAAAAACGCCTCCTCACCAGTCTACGCCGAGATCAGGACGGACTTGCGTATCCATGATGTCCTCGGCGTTATAGAATTGCAGATAGCGGCTGCGCGAGTGGCGCAGCGTGGTGCCGTCCGGATGCAGACGGTCGCAGATGACGGCGGAAATGTCGGGCTTCACATAGCTGAACGAACTCGTGCCGACGCTCGCGAAGATGCGGAAGCCCTGGCTTTGCAGGTACTGGAAGCGCTCGCCGGTCTGGTGCCAGTCATCACCGTCGGGACGGCCGCCGTGCGGATAGAACAAAATCTGCGTGGGGCCGACGAGCGAGCCGACCTCGTCCGCCCAGCGCTCGGTGTCGTTGATGACGGTCTGGAGCGATTTGGTGTCGAGGCGGATGTGGCCCCAGGTGTGGCTGCCGAACGTCCAACCCGTTTCCTTGAGCCGCTCGATGACGGGCTTGACCGCCTCGATCTCGCTCGCGCGGTAGGCATCGAACGCGGGGCGGTCGGGCGAATCTGCCGCGATGTCGCGGTCATCCTGCGTGCGGTAGCCGAGTATCCCCTGATAGCCCGTCAGCGAGAAGATGGCCTTCGCGCCGTTCAGCGAAAAGTCGGGGTGCTCGTAGACAAACTGGTCGAGAATGGGCGTCGCGTCGAGTTCCTTGGTCAAAAAGGTCTCATTTGTGTACGGATCGGTGCACTGCGCCCAGATCTCGCCGTCCTCGCCGACGACGAGCTTGCTCGTGAAGCCTTCGTCGAGCATGTAGGGGTAGTAGTTCACGTCGTCAAAGCTGATGATGAGCGGCTTTTTGCCCTCTGGCAGCATCAGGGTGTTTCGCACCATATGCGTGCCGGACTCGTCCGTCACCTCGCTCCAGACATCCTCCATCGCGACTAAGATGTAGCCCTTGTCGTACACGGACTGCAAAATTTTGTTGTATTCGTCGACCGTCACCATCCAGTCGTCGAGGCCGTAGCGCTGGTCCTGACTGGCATTGCAGTCGTGGAAGGCCCACTGCGGGTAGGCAATGATCGGGTGGAAAAAGAGGTGCTCCACCACCTGATCCGGCCCCCAGGCCTGCGTGAGCTGGTCCTCGGACCAGTAGCTGCGCACGGCGTCGTAGGGGTCAGTTGTATCGTCAGTATTGTTGTCGGTGTCGCTGCCATTCTCGTCCGTGACGGTCTGATCGTCGCCGTCGGACGGCGTCGTCTTATCGCCGCAGGCAGTCAGCAGCGACAGCACCATCAGCGCGCTGAGCAGCAGCGCAAAAAAGTGTTTCATGTCAAAATCTCCTCTCTCAAAACTGCGCGGTCATTATAGCAGACTTCACTTCTTTTGACTACACCTTTGGCGCTTTTGTTCCCATTTGTAACTATTTACCACAAATAATGAAAGCGTCACAGCTTTTCGCATTCGCAGACGCGAAATGATTTCGAATCGTTTTTTGGCGCGACATGCGCGTGCCAAAAAACTCTTCTCGCTCCGCGCGTGTCGAAGCCGCCCTTTGGGCGGCAAGGCACGAAGCGGAGTGTAATTCTCAAAAAACAAGGGACACGGTTTCCGTGTCCCTTGTTTTTTGAAGAATTAAAAGTCTGCGTTGCCCACGGTGCGGGGATGCAGCTCCACGTCGCGGATGTTGCCGATGCCCGTTAAATACATCACCATGCGCTCGAAGCCGAGGCCGAAGCCCGCGTGACGGCAGGAGCCGTAGCGGCGCAGGTCGCAGTACCACCAGTAGTCCTCGGGATTCATGCCGAGCTCGCGGATGCGCTTTTCGAGCAGCTCGATGCGCTCCTCGCGCTGGCTGCCGCCGATGATCTCGCCGATGCCCGGAACGAGGCAGTCCGCCGCGGCGACGGTCTTGCCGTCGTCGTTGAGGCGCATATAGAACGCCTTGATCTCCTGCGGATAGTCCGTGACGAACACGGGGCGCTTGAAGATCTGCTCGGTCAGGTAACGCTCGTGCTCGGTTTGAAGGTCGATGCCCCACTCGACGGGGTAGTCGAACTTCTGGCCGCTCTCCTTTAAGAGCTTGACGGCCTCGGTATACGTCACGCGGCCAAAGTCGGAACTCTCGACGTGCTGGAGACGCTCCAGCAGACCCTTGTCGACAAAGCTGTTGAAAAACGCGAGATCATCCGGGCAGCGCTCCATCACGCGGCGAATGATATGCTTGACCATCGACTCCATGACCTCAAGGTCGCCGTCGAGGTCGCAGAACGCCATCTCCGGCTCGATCATCCAGAACTCGGCGGCGTGGCGCGCGGTGTTGGAATTCTCGGCGCGGAACGTGGGGCCGAAGGTGTAAACGTCGCCGAACGCCATAGCGAAGTTCTCGGCGTTGAGCTGGCCGGAGACGGTCAGGCTCGTCTTCTTGCCGAAAAAGTCCTTGCTGTAATCGACCTTGCCGTCGGGCGTTCTCGGCGGGTTCTCAAGGTCGAGCGTCGTGACCTGGAACATCTCGCCCGCGCCCTCGCAGTCAGAGCCGGTGATGATGGGGGTGTTGACGTAGACGAAGCCGCGGCTCTGGAAGAACTCGTGCACGGCGTAGGCCGCCGCGCTTCTCACGCGGAAAGCCGCGGAGAAGAGGTTCGTGCGCGGGCGCAGATGCTGAATGGTGCGCAGATATTCGACGCTGTGGCGCTTTTTCTGCAGGGGATAGTCGGGGGAGGACACGCCCTCGATCTCGATCTCTGTTGCCTTGACTTCGAGCGGCTGCTTGGCCTCGGGCGTCAGCACGACGGTGCCGCGCACGATGAGCGCGGCGCCGACGTTCTGCGCGGCGATCTCCTTATAATTAGAAAGAGAATTCGCATCCATCACGACCTGCAAATTGCGGAAGCACGAGCCGTCGTTCAGCTCGATGAATCCGAAGGTCTTCATATCGCGGATGGTCTTCGCCCAGCCGCATACGGTGACGCTTGCGCCGCCGTACTGCTCTTTGTCGGCGAAGAGCGCGGCAATTCTCACTCGTTCCATAATAATTTTCCTTCCTTTTGTGGGTTTTCACGGGATAATAGAGGTATTATATGCCACTTCCCGTGCAAATTCAAGCCCCGCTTTGTATTGACTTTTGACAAGTTGTATGTTATCATACAACCTTACCTCAAAAGGTAAACGTGAAACTTTCACCTATTACTTTACAGGAGGATTTTAACTATGAACAAGTATCTGGATATCGCCCCCGAGGTTGCCGAGGCCCTTGCCGCCGGTAAGCCCGTCGTGGCGCTCGAATCCACCATCATTTCCCACGGCATGCCCTACCCCCAGAACGTGGAGACCGCGCTCAAGGTCGAGCAGATCATTCGCGACGCGGGCGCCGTGCCCGCGACCATCGCCATCATCGGCGGACGCCTGAAGGCGGGCCTTTCCAAGGAAGAGATCGACTACCTCGGCCGCACCGGCGCGGGCATCCCGAAGGCTTCCCGCCGCGACCTGCCCGTGCTCGTCGCGCAGGGCAAGGACGGCGCTTGCACCGTCACCACCACGATGATGATCGCCGACATGGCGGGCATCCGCGTGTTCGCCACCGGCGGCATCGGCGGCGTGCACCGCGGCGCGCAGGAGACGTTCGACATCTCCGCTGACCTTGAAGAGCTGGCCAACACCTCCGTCATGGTCGTGTGCGCGGGCGCGAAGTCCATCCTCGACCTCGGTCTGACGCTCGAATATCTCGAGACCCACGGCGTGACCGTCATCGGCTACGGCACGAGCGAGCTGCCTGCGTTCTACACGCGCAAGTCCGGCTTTGGCGTCGACTACGAGCTCGACACGCCGGAGCAGCTGGCCAAGGCGTTCCACGTCAAGCGCGAGCTGGGTCTGCGCGGCGGCTTACTCGTCACGAACCCGATTCCCGAAGAGTACTCCATGGACAAGGAAGTCATCGACAAGGCCATTGCCGAGGCCGTGGAGGACGCGAAGAAGGACGGCATCCACGGCAAGGCCACGACGCCGTATCTGCTCGCCAAGATCAAGGACCTGACCGGCGGCGACAGCCTGGATTCCAATATTCAGCTCGTGTTCAACAACGCCCGCCTCGGCGCGGCGGCGGCTGTGGAGCTCAGCAAGCTCGAAAAGTGAGATATTTTGTCATCTATCTCGCCGCGATCAATATTCTGACGTTCTGCGTCTACGGCGCAGACAAGCGCCGCGCCAAAATTCAGGGCGCGCGGCGCGTGCCCGAAAAGACTCTATTTGCACTCGCGCTGCTGCTCGGCAGCGCGGGTGCTCTTTTCGCAATGAGGGTCTTTCACCACAAAACGCGGCACTGGTACTTCAAGTTCGGCATCCCCGCGATCTTACTTGCGCAGATCGCTCTGGGGGTGTTCGTGTATGTGCGTTTTTTCGCGGCGTAAAAAATTTTTGGGAAATTTTCGGGTTTTGTGAAACAAAACAGACGTTTCTTGCGTCTAATCAATGAAGCAAAGGGAAACCGGGCGAAGAGGGAAGATAAAGAATTTATGAATTTTCCATTTTCCTGTTCCCTTATTTCCCGCGGCATGGTAAAATACCATGTATGAGAAAGGCTCTGTGCGCGCGGAGCCGACAACAACAAACACGAAAGGATGAAGATCACATGAAAAAATTTCTCTCCTTGCTATTGGCTCTGACATTGGTCCTGAGCCTCGTCGTTGTGCCTGCAAGGGCAGACGGGGTTGAGGTTGGTGGCACATACGCCATTACCAAGTCGGCAGAATCTCTTAAGAGAGGTGACACCACTACTTTCACTGTCACGGCGACGTCTCCTACCGTTACAGATGGGAGCTTAACTGGCACTGATGTTAGCGTAATCGGCTATAGTTGGAATACCCCCAACTTTGACGGTGCAGCGGGTACGAGCTCCACGACAGGCACCTTGACTGCTTCCAGCAAGGTTGAAAGCATGAAAGTTTTTTGCGATTTGTTGATTCAGTACAAGGTAACTGTCGATGATCAGCAAGTCACCAGAACCACAACGAAGAGAGTGGAAAGCGAAGCATTTGGCATTGCTGACGAGCTTCTCCCGGGCGACATCACCACCGTCACCTTCAACGGCAGAACCTATTCTGTGACGAACGGCACGGTCAACATCTCCCTTCTTGTGGGTGAGACGATCGATGGCGACAACAAGTGGTCTGCCGCCGCAACCGGCTATGTGATCGATGATGCCGAGGGCAAGAAGCCCACTTACGCGGGCGGAAAGCTGACCGTGCGCGTCAAGGATTCCGCGCTGACGGCTGATGTGACGGTCAACGCCACCACCCCCACCGTGACCGCAGCGGCAAGCCCTGCTGAGGTCATCTCCGGCGGCAAGACCACGCTCACCGCCACCTCCACCGGTCTCAGCAACGCCGCCACTTATGCGTGGTTCTACAAGATCGGCGCCAGTAAAGAGTTTCCGATCGGCACGGGCAAGTCCCTCGTCTGGACGGTCCCCGCAAACGTTACGACCGCGACCGACTACTCTGTTTACTGCAAGGCAAGCGAGGGCGATAAGCTCGCTAAGACGAGTGACCCCATCACGGTCAAGAGCCTTCCCGATACCTATACCTTCACTGTCGTCCCCGCAAGCGTTACGCTGACGCAGATCGGTCAGACCGCGACTTTGGCGGCGAACTTTGTGGATACCTCATCTCACGCTAGCCTGGTCGTCCCGACCTACTCCTTTGTTTCCGCCAACCTCAACATCGCAACTGTGACGAACCAGACGACCGCCGCGCCGACGGTAACGCTCAGAGCAAGCGGCTCTACCACTGTCACCGCAAAGGCGACCTATAAGGGCAAGGACTATGTGCAGAACATCCCCGTTACCGGCGCCCTGATCGAGGCGACCCTCAGTGCTGTTCAGAACGGCACTTCTGTGAACTACAGCTACAGTGATCTTGTTAACGCCGCGCAGGCCGCCATCAACAAGACCTACAGCACCGCCTACACCTACGAGACCGTCTATTCCCTCAGCGGCGTCACTCAGGTCGCCTCTACCGCTGCCTACGGTGTCGGCACGAGCAATGCTTCGTACAACTATCCCACCGGCGGCTCCGGCTATCTTTACTTCAAGGCAAACCTCAGCGGCATCGGCACTGCAAAGTTCACCGCCACCGTGACCACCCGCGTTGCCAATTCTAACGTTCCCAAGACCTACAGCGTTACGTTTAACGTTCCCGTAACGCCCAGCTCGACCACCTATGCCGACCAGTATCCCGAGCCGGTCGCGGCTTACGGCAACACCTATCGCTATTACGTTCAGGTTCCCTCCGGCGCAAGGTATTACTATGTTGCCGGTGTGAACACCGAGCCTGTCGACTGGAACAACGGCAGCACCCAGAAATACTATCCCACCACTGCCACCGCCAATCTCTATTCCCTGACCGACACCAACTTCATCAATGGCAAGTGCACGCTGTATGTCGTGACGCAGGGCACCGACAATAGGCTCTACTGCGGCACCATCAGCGTCTACCAGAAGAACTACAACATCAACTACAACGGCGTGGCCGGTGAGACCGTCCAGTTCGCGCAGAGCGACTTCAACGACTTCATGAACAAGGTCGCTGAGGCCCGCGGCGACGCCAGCAAGAGCAAGTCCTATCCCTATGTCACCTTCGATTATGTGTCCTTCTCCCTGCCCACCACCGCGCAGGGCACGCTGTACTATGGCGGCACCGCCATGTCCACCAGCAATTCCTCCGGCGCGTTCAACACCCGCACCAAGGTCACCAACCTCGATAGCGTGACGTTCGTCCCCAACGACAAGACCACCGCGAAGACCATCACGCTGAACTTCACCCTGTACGCGACCCGCTATTCCAGCTCCTCCACGAGCCGCGGCACGACCGTGAGCTACTCCGGCAGCGTCGTCGTCAACCTCGTGCGCGAGGACATCAAGTACACCGTCTCTCAGGGCGACAGCGTCCGCTTCGATGAGAGCGACTTCCTCAGCTACCTGCACTCCACCAAGGGCTACAGCAGCAACTACACCATCGACTACGTGACCTTTGACCAGAGCGCCGTCTCCGCCGTCAACGAGGGCTCGCTCTACACCTACTACAGCGGCTACAACTACGGCGGCTCCGTCAAGACGACTGACAAGTTCTACTACAGCGCCACCGCCAGCCAGAACGCGCTCAGCGACGTCGCGTTCCTCGCCAGCCGCTACGCCAAGACCGGCGAGACCGTCTACATCCCGTTCACCATCTACGCCCGCTACGGCACGACCGGCACCGGCACCCGCCAGCTCACCGGCACCGTGGCCATCAAGATCGGCCAGACGATGAACTTCATCGATGTCAAGACCACCGACTACTTCTACAACTCCGTCAAGTGGGCCGTCGGCAAGAACATCACCAACGGCACGTCCAGCACCACCTTCTCCCCGTACAAGTCCTGCACCCGCGCTGAGATCGTGACGTTCCTGTGGCGCGCCGCCGGCAGCCCGGAGCCGACCACCACCCGCAACCCGTTCCGTGATGTCAACGCCGTCACGCACTCGAGCTACTACAAGGCCATCCTGTGGGCCAGCCAGAAGGGCATCACCTCCGGCACCAGCACCACGGCGTTCTCCCCCGATCAGGTCTGCACCCGTGCCCAGATCGTGACCTTCCTGTACCGCTACGCGGGTCAGCCCAGCGGCTACTACTCCAACCCGTTCAAGGATGTGGGCGCCACGAGCGAGGCGAGCTATTACAACGCCATCCGCTGGGCCGTCGGTAAGGGTATCACCTCCGGCACCAGCGCCACGACGTTCTCCCCGTATGCTTCCTGCAACCGCGCCGAGGCCGTGACGTTCCTGTATCGTTACACCAACGGACTTTAATGCTTAAAACGAAAGCCCCGCTCAGCGGGGCTTTCGTTTTAGCTTTTTGCGCTCCGCGGCAGCGCACGCGCCGTAGGCGCGCACGTTTGCGGAGCGAGAAGTGTAAATCCTGACGCACATGTCGTCAGGATTTACGATTTCATTTTATTTCGCC
>ERZ773168.3078-NODE-3078-length-12175-cov-13.084406_pt1 | contig 12175 bp, 10 predicted proteins | sample MGYA00511261_ERZ773168 | MGnify/ENA primary metagenome ERZ773168 (study PRJEB29015, sample SAMEA2737855) | human gut metagenome | biome: human gut; feature: human-associated habitat; material: faeces | place: China | collected 2012 ... | reverse complement strand
CTCAGGAGTACCATGACAAGCTGATCGAGGCTGTTGCCGAGACCGACGAAGAGCTGATGATGAAGTACCTGGAAGGCGAAGAGCTGACCAAGGAAGAGATCAAGGCTGCTCTGCGTAAGGCTACCATCTCCAACGAGATCGTTCCTGTTGTCTGCGGCTCTTCTTACAAGAACCGTGGCGTTCAGAAACTGTTGGATGCAATCGTTGATTATATGCCCGCTCCGACCGACGTTGAGGCCATCAAGGGCACCAACCCGGAGACTGGCGAGGAAGAAGATCGCACTTCTTCCGATGATCAGCCGTTCTCTGCACTGGCATTCAAGATTATGACTGACCCGTATGTTGGTAAGCTGTGCTTCTTCCGCGTGTACTCTGGTACCGTTGAGGCTGGCACCACTGTTTACAACTCTGTTAAGGATCAGGACGAGCGTATCGGCCGTATCCTGCAGATGCATGCAAACAACCGTAAGGATATCGACATCTGCTACGCTGGCGATATCGCCGCTGCTGTTGGTCTGAAGAACACCACCACTGGTGATACCCTGTGCGATGAGAAGCATCCCATCATCCTCGAGTCCATGAACTTCCCCGAGCCGGTTATCCGCGTTGCCATCGAGCCCAAGACCAAGGCTGGCAGCGAGAAGATGGGTATTGCCCTGTCTAAGCTGGCTGAAGAGGACCCGACTTTCCGTACCTGGACCGATGAAGAAACCGGTCAGACCATCATCGCCGGCATGGGCGAGCTCCACCTGGAAATCATCGTGGACCGTCTGCTCCGCGAGTTTAAGGTCGAAGCTAACGTTGGCGCACCTCAGGTTGCCTACCGTGAAACCATCCGCAAGGATGCTAACCAGGAAACCAAGTACGCACGTCAGTCCGGTGGTAAGGGCCAGTATGGTCACGTTAAAATCAAGATTGAGCCCAACCCGGGTAAGGGTTATGAGTTCGTCAACGGTATTGTTGGCGGCGCTATCCCGAAGGAATACATCCCCGCTGTTGACAACGGTATCCAGGGCGCGATGAAGTCCGGCATTCTGGCTGGCTATCCCGTCGTGGATGTCAAGGTCACTCTGTGGGACGGCTCCTATCATGAAGTTGACTCCTCTGAAATGGCGTTCTCCATCGCCGGCTCCATGGCATTCAAGGATGCTATGAAGAAGGCTGATCCCGTCATTATGGAGCCCATCATGAAGGTTGATGTTGTTGTTCCTGATGAGTATATGGGCAACGTCATTGGCGACTTGAACAGCCGCCGCGGCGCGATCCAGAACCAGGAATCCACCGATGGCACTGCCCGTGTCACCGCTATGGTTCCTCTGTCCGAGATGTTCGGTTACGCTACTGACCTGCGTTCCAAGACCCAGGGCCGTGGCCAGTACTCCATGGAGCCGGCTGATTACCAGCAGGTTCCCAAGAGTGTTGCAGATAAGATCATGACCGAGCGCAATAAGGGCTGATTCTGCACAAATTCGCGCAAAATACTTGATTTTTCTTGAAAAATCTAGTATGATAGCCTTACAACAGGCTATTTTATCTGTTTGAATTAAAGGAGGATACTTCCAATGGCTGAAAAGGAAAAATTTGACCGCTCTTTGGAGCATGTCAACATCGGTACCATCGGTCACGTTGACCACGGCAAGACCACTCTGACTGCCGCTATCACCAAGACCCTGGCTCTGAAGGGCGACGCCGATTTCATGGATTACTCCAGCATCGATAAGGCTCCTGAAGAGAAGGCTCGTGGTATCACGATCAACACCGCTCACGTTGAGTACCACACCGAGAAGCGTCACTACGCCCACGTTGACTGCCCGGGCCATGCTGACTACATCAAGAACATGATCACCGGTGCTGCTCAGATGGACGGCGCTATCCTGGTCGTTGCTGCTACCGATGGTCCCATGCCCCAGACCCGTGAGCACATCCTGCTGGCTCGTCAGGTCGGCGTGCCCTATATCGTCGTGTTCATGAACAAGTGCGATATGGTCGACGACGAGGAGCTGCTGGATCTGGTCGAGATGGAGATCCGTGAGCTGCTGAGCGAGTACGACTTCGATGGCGATAACACCCCCATCATCCGTGGTTCTGCTCTGAAGGCTCTGGAGTCCACCAGCACCGATCCCAACGCCCCCGAGTACAAGTGCATTTGGGAGCTGATGGACGCTGTTGACAGCTACATCCCCACTCCTGATCGTGCTGCTGACAAGCCCTTCCTGATGCCCGTTGAGGACGTCATGACCATTTCTGGCCGTGGCACCGTCGCCACCGGTCGTGTCGAGCGTGGTACTGCCCACGTCGGCGACCAGATGGAGATCGTCGGTATCAAGGAAGAGAAGATGACCACCACCATCACCGGCCTCGAGATGTTCCGCAAGAGCCTGGAGTTCGCTCAGGCTGGCGATAACATCGGCGCCCTGCTGCGTGGCGTTGACCGTGACCAGATCGAGCGTGGCCAGTGCCTGTGCCAGCCCGGCTCTGTTCATCCCCACACCACCTTCGACGGCCACGTTTACGTCCTGAAGAAGGAAGAGGGCGGCCGTCATACCCCGTTCTTCAACAACTATCGTCCTCAGTTCTACTTCCGCACCACCGACGTTACCGGCATCATCACCCTGCCCGAGGGCACCGAGATGTGCATGCCCGGCGACAACGTCGATATGCATGTTGAGCTGATCACCCCCGTTGCCATGGAAGAGGGCCTGCGTTTCGCTATCCGCGAGGGCGGCCACACCGTTGGTTCCGGCGTTGTTTCCAAGATCGAGAAGTAATTTCTTGCTCTGAAAAGCAATACAAAGGGCGCTGTCCGCAAGGGCAGCGCCCTTTTTTGGTGCGCCCCTACGTCATAAAACACATTGCGCCGCGTTTGTGCACTCTACACAAACGCGGCGCAATTATTTTGCAGAAAAAGTCAAATAGAAAGCATAAAACCTATTGACATTCTGGGTAAGTAGGTATATTATACTGGCATCGGGTTTGAACAATGCAAACCAAAAACAGGAAAGGGGAATACCGCTATGTCCGCTATGTGTTGTTGTCGTATGCGCTGTCACCGGGCATGGTCTGTGGGATCTACCAGAACCCCCATGTGTTGAACCTGACCTTTGTCCGGGAACCTTCGCAGAGAAGGCCCGGATTTTTTTACCTATTTTGTTCGTGACCCGATAGGGAAGGGGAGACTTTTGTGGATTGGAATGTGGTCGCACAGTACCTGCCGCTGTTTGAAAAAGCGGCGTGGCTGACCCTGCGTCTGGGGCTGGCAGGTATCGCGCTGGCTATTGTCATCGGGCTGGTCTGCGCACTGGTCCAGTATTATAAGGTGCCTGTGCTGCACCGCGTCGTCGGCTTTTACATCCAGCTCAGCCGCAACACGCCGCTCCTGGTCCAGTTGTTTTTCATCTATTATGGTTTGCCGAAGATCGGCATCAGGACTGACGCTGCGGTCTGCGGCATTGCAGGTCTGGCGTTTCTGGGCGGCAGCTACATGGCGGAGGCGTTCCGCAGTGGGCTGGAATCCATCGAGCCGATCCAGACCGAGAGCGCCTACAGCCTCGGCATGGACCGGATGCAGACGATGCGCTACGTCATCCTGCCGCAGGCCATGTCTACCAGCGTCCCGGCGTTCGTCGCCAATGTCATTTTCCTTTTAAAGGAAACCAGCGTGTTCAGCGCTATCAGCCTGATGGACCTGATGTTCACGGCGAAGGACCTCATCGGCCTGTACTACAAAACCACCGAGAGCCTGTTCCTTCTTGTGGTCTTTTACCTGCTGATTCTGCTCCCGGTTTCGCTGCTGGGGTCTTTGCTGGAAAGGAGGCTGCGCTATGCCGGATTTGGGGCTTAACGTACTGCTCAAGGGCAAAAACATGGCCCGCCTGCTGGGCGGCCTGTGGGTGGCCCTGCGCATCAGCCTGCTTTCCGTCGCCATCAGTATCCCGCTGGGCATCCTGCTGGGCGTGCTGATGAGCGGCAAAAATCCCGTTGTAAAAGCCATCCTGCGGGTTTATCTCGAAATCATCCGCATTATGCCGCAGATGGTGCTGCTGTTCCTTGTGTTTTTCGGCACGACCCGCGCGTGGGGCTGGGACCTCTCGGGCGAGACGGCATCCGTCATCGTGTTTGTGCTGTGGGGCACGGCAGAGATGAGTGACCTTGTGAGAGGCGCGCTGATCTCCATCCCGAAGCACCAGTATGAGAGCAGCGAGGCGCTGGGCCTGACGAAGGCGCAGACCTATTGGTACATCATCATTCCGCAGACGGTGCGCCGCCTGATCCCGTTGAGCATCAACCTGATCACCCGCATGATCAAGACCACCAGCCTTGTGCTGATGATCGGCGTTGTCGAGGTGCTGAAGGTCGCGCAGCAGATCATTGAGGCCAACCGCATGGCCAGCCCGAACGCTGCATTCGGCATCTATCTGGTCGTGTTCCTGCTGTATTTCCTCGCCTGCTGGCCCATCAGCCTGCTGGCATCGTACTTAGAGAAAAAATGGAGGTAAGGAACCATGGCAGAACCGATTTTGACCGTAGAGCATCTGGTCAAGGGCTATGGGGAAAATACCGTGCTGGATGACGTCAGCTTTTCCGTCCGCCCCGGAGAGGTCGTCGTGGTGGTAGGCCCCAGCGGCTGCGGCAAGAGCACGCTGCTGCGCTGCATCAACGCGCTGGAGCCCATCCAGAGCGGGCGCGTCCGCCTGGGCAATGAGACTGTTGCCTACGGCGGCAAAGGGCTGACGAGTCTGCGCCAGCGCATCGGCATGGTATTCCAGAGCTATGAACTGTTCCCGCATCTGACCGTGCTGGACAACGTTATGCTGGCTCCGCTCAAGGTGGCCAAGCGTCCCAAAGACGAGGTACAGAAAGAGGCCGAGGCACTGCTGGACCGCGTGAACCTGCTGAACAAGGCCAGAAGCTACCCGCGGGAGCTGTCCGGCGGCCAGAAGCAGCGCGTTGCCATCGTCCGCGCACTGGCGATGCACCCTGAAATTTTGTTGTTCGATGAAGTGACTGCAGCCCTTGACCCCGAAATGGTCCGCGAGGTGCTGGACGTTATGCTCGATCTGGCGAAGCAGGGCCGCACGATGATCATTGTCACCCACGAGATGCAGTTTGCCCGCGCGATTGCGGATCGTGTCATCTTCCTGGACGGCGGCAAAATCATCGAGGAGAGCACGCCGGAGGCGTTCTTCGACCACCCCAAGACAGAGCGCGCGCAGAAGTTCCTGCGCACCTTCACCTTTGACAGTGTGAAGTAATGGACTTGGCCCCCTCTGCGAGGGGGCTCCCGCGAAGCGGGTGGGGGAGAGAACCTCGCCATTACCCAAAACATTTAGAACTGTGGCAAAGTTCAACCCTTCCGGCTCTTCGAGCCACCTCCCCTGCTAGGGGAGGCAAGCGCCCGCTTCGCGGGGCATACCATAGATTCCCTTTTGTGGAAAGAAATACATAGAGGAAAACGAAAGACGAAAAAAGGAGGATATCACCATGAAAAAAGCAATCAAATTGACCGCCGCGGTCCTGGCCGCAACCCTGAGCCTGTCTCTGGCCGCCTGCGGCAGCAGCGCCTCCACGGGCACTGCCTCGACCTCGGCATCCGCCGACGGTGTTGTTTACCGCACGCTGGACGAGATCAAGGCGGACGGCACGATCAACATCGGCGTTTTCTCTGACAAGAACCCGTTCGGCTATGTCGATGAAAACGGCGAGTATCAGGGCTATGACATCTATTTTGCCAACCGCCTGGCCGAGGATCTGGGCGTCAAGGTGAACTACGTCTCCACCGAGGCCGCCAACCGCATCGAGTACCTGCAGACCGGCAAGGTCGATGTCATTCTGGCCAACTTCACGGTCACGCCGGAGCGTGCCGAGGAGGTCGATTTTGCGCTGCCCTACATGAACGTTGCACTGGGCGTCGTTTCCCCGGACTCCAACGTCATCACGTCGCTGGACAGCTGGAACGCCGATGACCAGATGATCGTCATCTCCGGCACTACCGCAGAGACCTACCTGACCCAGAACTACCCTGACATCCCGCTGCAGAAGTATGACTCCTACGCTACGGCCAAGAGCGCGTTGGAGAACGGCGGCGTGGCCTGGGGCAACGACAACACCGAGGTCATCGCGTTTGCCAGCCAGAACCCCGGCTACACTGTCGGCATCCCTTCCCTGGGCAGTCAGGACACGATTGCCCCCGCCGTCAGCAAGGGCAATGAGACGCTGCTGAATGCCATCAACGACGAGATCAAGGCTCTGGGCAAGGAGAATTTCTTCCACGCCGACTATGAGGCCACTCTCGTTGACACCTACGGCACTGACTATGAGGACAGTCTCGTGGTCGAGGGCGGCGAGACGAGCGCACAGTAAAGGTGAAAAGGCTTCCCCTTCGGGGAAAGCTGTCGGCGGCCCCGACCGCTGACGGATGAGAGGCAGGTTTGTCTGTGACCCGTAAATGGGGATATAATCGCAGACCCCCCTCATTCGGCCCTGCGGGGCCACCTTCCCCCAAGGGGGAAGGCTTAGGGAAGCAAAAGCGGCAGACCACAAACGGTCTGCCGCCTTTTCTATGCCTTATTCCACGCCAAATTCCGTTTTTACCCGCGCGTACATCTCCCGCTGGGCGTTCGCTTCGTTATCGTCATCCACGCTGCCAAAGGCGCGCTTGGCGGCGCTGCCGGGGCCGGTGGAGCCGTGCTCACCAAAGCGGGCGGTCTTTTCGTTCTCGGGGTCACGCCAGTTGTCCCAGCCGTCGGCGCAGACCTCGTCGCTCAACGCGCAGTCCAGCCAGTAGCAGGCCGCGTCCGCGCGCCAGGGACGGCCCAGATAGACGCTGCCGGGCGCACAGCTGCCCTGCACGGTGCAGTTCACAAACAGGTAGCCGGGCTTGCCTGCGGGTGTGCTGGGAGCCGTGATATAGCAGATGCCGCTGATGTGGTGCCACGGCTCAAGGCGGCAGGTGTCGAACACAGCGTTTGCACCGCCAAAAATAAAGTCGATGTTGCCGCGGATCGTGCAGCTTTTGTAGTACTGCACGGTGTCCAACCGGGGCGTGTTCTCCCGCGGGCCGCGGAAGCCGTTCTGCTCGCGCTCCTGCAGGGGCAGGGGAGCGGTAAACAGCGTGTCCTGGTTGCCGTAGAGGTTCACATTCTCCATCAATACGCGGCTTGCGTCGGCGTAGACGGCCAGCGCCTGACCGGCCTTTGCGCCGTCCCCGGCGTTGTTCTGCACGGTCAGGTTGCGCACAACGGCCCTGCCGCCGCCCAGAAACAGTGTTGCGCTGCGGAAGGTGCCGGTCTTGACCTCGCCCGGCCACGGGTCACGCCCGCCCACAGACGCCGTGATAACTGTCGCGTTGCGGTACTCGCCCTCGATGATATAGTCCGCCAGCTCAATGAAGGGCCGTTCCTCGTAGATGCCGTGCCTGATGTAGAACCGCACCGGCTCGTCCGGCGTGGCCGCACAGGCAGCAACGGCCTCGGTCAGCGTGCGGTAGTCGCCCGCACCGCTCTCGTCAACGACCAATGTTTTGCGTTCCGTTTCGGTCATGCAAAAAATCCTCTCATAAATGCAATATCACTGGCAGCGCGGGCTGGCACAGCCTCCTCACGCAGCACGGGCAGAGCGTCCTGCGGCAGCTGCCGCAGCATGGCGAACGCGCCCGCGTAGTCGGTCAGGCTGTCCTCCAGGCTCGTGTGGAGCAGCCCGCCGTCCGGCGCAAAGGCCTGCCCTTTGAAGTGGACGGCCACGATCTGGTCGCCCAGCAGCTCGCCCACGTCGTTCCAGATGCGGTCCTGCGCGCTGACGTTCCCGGCATCCACCAGATTGCTCATGTCAAAGATGACCTTCAGGTTCGGGCTGCGCATCGTGTCCAAAATATGCCGCGTCGCGGCGGCGGAGTTCATGCTGTGGTAGGTCACAGGCTCTACGGCGACGGTCACGCCCAGTGCCTCGGCGGCGGGCAGAATGTCCGCTAGACTGCGGCAGAGCAGCTCCTGCGCTTCCTCGCGGGTCGTACCGGCAGGCTGCTTTTCCATGCTGGTCGTCTCGGTGCCGATGCACCCGGCACCCAGCGCCTTGCAGACGGCCAGCTGGCTCTTGAAGTCCGCCGCATTCTTCAAACGGCTCTCATTGTTGATGGCCAGCTCCACGTAGGTTCCCAGCACGGCCACCTGAATGCTGTGCGCCTTTTCGGCGGCGACGGTCTCGGCGACAAGCGCGTCGGTCACGTCCGCATAGCTCCTGACGGACGGCACACACTTTTTATAGGCCAGCTGCACAGCGGCAAAGCCGTCGGCGGCAACGCGCCCGAACAGCTCGTCCGGGCTGCCCTTGCCATAGTCGTGCAGGCGGGCACCGACGATAAATTTCGGCATAGTGTGCCCTCCTTACCGCTTTTGTGCGGCCAGAATTTCCGTGTAGGCCAGCAGCAGCGGGCCTACGCCCTTGGCATCGTTCTCGACGATGGGCTCGCTGAAATAGTACGCCAGACTGCCATCGCGGCGGGTCGCGCCGCCGAGACCGGCCACCAGACAGATGCCGCCCAGCTGCAAAGCACCATCCGCGCCCACGCCCAGATGGCGGTCACAGGTGCCGTAGAACGCCTTCTCACCGTAGGCCGTGTAGCGCTTGGGCAGGTAGCCCAGACGCACGCCCTTGAGCACGGCGTAGGCGAACAGTGCGCTGCCGGAGGTCTCAAGGTAGTTGCCTTCGACCCCGGCCTTGTCTACGACCTGCCAGAACATGCCGCTCTCGGCATCCTGGAAGGCGATCATCGCGTCCACCGCGTCCTTCAGCATTGCCATGATGGCGCGGTACTCGTAGTAAAGCTGGTTATCCATCCGCTCCAACGTGTCTACCATGGCCACCAGGAACCAGCCCATGGCGCGCAGCCAGAAGTTGGCGCTGCAGCCGGTCTCGGGGTTCGCCCAGTACATCTCGCGGCTCTCGTCGTAGCCGTGGTAGTACAGGCCGGTCTTGGCGTCCTTCATGTGCTTCTGGATGTTCATGAACTGCTTGTAGCTGTCAATGCAGCCGTGCATCCCATTGCAGCGTGTCTCATACTCCATATAGAAGGGCTGGGCCATGTAAGTGCCGTCCAGCCAGACCTGGTTGGGATAGATCTTCTTGTGCCAGAAGTTGCCCTCCTTCGTGCGGGGCTGGGTCTCCAGCTGGCCGCGGATCGTCTCAATGGCATCGCGGTAGCGCTGGTTGCCGGTCAGGTCGTACAGCGTAAACAGGTTTTTGCCCTGGTTGACGTTGTCCAGGTTGTACTCGGCGGGGTCGTAGGTCTCAATGACGCCGTTGTCCTTGACAAAGTAGTCCAGAAACTTCTTGGAGAAGTCCAAAAACTTCTCGTCGCCGGTGGTTTTGTACAGGCTCAGGCAGGCAGTGATCATGCAGCCGTCGATGTAATTCCACTTGTTGGGCTTGCCGCTGCGGACCTTCTCGATGTTCCAGAGCGGTGCCTCGGCGGTGGAGCCTGCGATCAGGTAGTCCACGTAATGGCCCAGCGTGGTCAGAATCTCTTCATGGGTCATGGTTCAGTCCTCCTCAAAGCTATCTACGTTTGTCAGCTGCAGGCGCTCACCCTCGTAGCCGGTGATCGCAACGTTGTGCAGCTCAATTCTTTGCACGTTCTCGGCATGGACGCCCACCTTGCAGGAGGCATTCGCGCCGCACATCATGGCGGCCTGACCGGCTTTGGCGTTCGGTGCAAAGCTGATTTTTACGTTGTGCATCTTGACACCCTCGATCGGGTGCTCGGGCAGGCCGCTGAACCAGCAGCCTGCGTACTGGGCGTCGGTGGCCGTGATGTTTTCCATCTCCAGCGTGCCCAGTGTCGGGGTCATTTCGTCGACAGGCAGGGCCTTGTGGGTCTGCACATAGTCGCTGCGGCCATCGGGGTCGCAGAAATAGAACATGTTGATGACAAACGGCGCCAGCACGCCATCCATAACGACGTCACGGAATACCAGCCCGTCGATGATGGCGTACTTGCCGCGCCCGCGGCGGGTCTTGACACGCAGACCCCGGTCCGTATGGTCCATCAGGCACTGGGTCACGGTGACGTTCTTGACGCCGCCGCTCATCTCGCTGCCGATGACAAGGCCGCCGTGGCCGCGGCTCAGGCAGCAGTTGCGGATGATAACGTTCTCACAGGGAACATGCAGCTTCATGCCTAAGAACAGCTTACCGGATTTCAGCGCGATGCAGTCGTCACCGACGTGCACATGGTTGCCGATGATGTTGACATTCTTGCAGCTCTCGGGGTCGATGCCGTCGGTGTTGGGGGTCGTGGAGCTGTTGCGGATGCGGATGTTCAGGATGTCCACATTCTCGGAGTAGGTCGGGTGGATGGTCCAGGAATAGCTGTTGCAGACCAGAACGCCGTGCAGCACGACGTTTTTGGCACCGCTGGTGAAGAACAGGCGCGGACGCCAGGCAATATTCTTTTCCTTCGGGTTCTGGTACCAGTCGCCGTTCTGGGCGTTGGCGTCAATCGTGCCCTCGCCGGTGATCGTCACGTTCTCGGCGTTGATGACGTTGACAAGACCCGCAAAGCTGTCCAGCGGGTTGCCCTCCCACAGACCGAGGTAGTGCTCGTCCTTCTCGTTATGGCAGGGGAGAACACCGGGCAGAATGGGATAGTCAGTGCGGTTGGTGCCGCCCAGCAGCGTGCAGCCCTTTTCGAGATACAGCGTCGTACTGCTCTGCAAAAACAGGCTTTGGGTGCGGTAGGTACCGGCGGGCACGTAGACCGTGCCGCCCGCGGGGCAGGTGGACAGCGCCGCCTGCAGCTTGGCCGTGTTGTCGGTCACGCCGTCGGCGACGAGGCCGTAGCGGGAGGCATCCACGAAGAAGCTCTCCTCCGCGGTGGTAAAGTCCAGCGTATCGGTCACGCCGTCAAGGGTGACGGCCAGCGTGTAGCTGCGGCCCGGCTCCAGCGAATAGAGTGAGAACACATTCGTATCGCCCTCACAGACTGTGGCGCCGTCCAATGAGACTGTATAAGGAGCCGGGGCGCGGTAGCAGCCGGAGTTGACCAGCTCAAACACTGCGCTGCGCGCCATAGAACGTACAAGCGTGATTTTCATGTGTGAACCCCCAAGTGTTCAAAAATAGTATAAAAATAGTTTGAAAAACAGCAAAAAATGTGCTATTCTAAAAAAGACAACAATAACCAATCGCCGGGTGCCCCGCACCACGGCAGTGAGGAGCAGCGTTATGGTTTCGGAATATGTCTACTCGCCCCACGTTGACTTTTTTATTGACCGCGTGGACCGTGACTCCGGGTATGAGATGGCCAGCTTCCATATCCATCATAAATACGAGATCTATTATGAGATAGAGGGCAGCCGCCGCTATTTTATTGAGGATGCCGCCTATATCGTCAACGCGGGATGTGTGGTGCTGATCGGTGAAAACCAGATCCACAAGACTGCCTCGCTCGGCGACACAGCCTCGAGCCGTATCGTGATGAATTTCAGCCGCGAGTACCTCGACAAAATTATGGACATCTTCCCGGAGGTGGACTTTTTCTCCTTCTTGAGTGAGGAGCATAACCACCTGCTGTCAAATATCACAGTCAAGCAGCAGAACCACATCCAGGGTCTGCTGCAGCAGCTGCTGGCCCTGCAGGAGGAAACCTCCCCGGAATCCGATGCACTGCGCAAGATGCTGCTGGCCACGCTTTTGCTGGAGCTCAAGGACCTCTGCCGCCAGCAGCAGGAGCAGGGCGGCGAGAATGGCCGCGTCAGCAACCACATTGTGGATCAGATCCAGGCCTATATCGCCGAGCACTACGCCGAGAAGCTGACCCTGACCGGCATCGCCAGTCAGTTCTATATCAGCCCGTATTATCTGAGCCGCCTTTTCAAGAAGTCCATCAACCTCTCGCTCATCGAGTATATCAACGGCGTGCGCATCAAGGCCGCGCAGAACCTCATTGAGAAGTCGAACGAGAGCATCTCGGACATTGCGGAAAAGACCGGCTTTATGACGACGGCGCATTTCCGCCGCGTCTTTAAAGATGCCACGGGCCTTTCGCCCCAGCAGTACCGGCAGTATTATAAGAGAGTGAATAAGTAAGAACAGGGAAGCGCTCCGCAAGGGGCGCTTTTTCATTAGGGCAATACCGCATAATTCTAAGTGCCGATACGGCGAGCGAGGCGCGGCAGCTGCT
>ERZ773168.3071-NODE-3071-length-12210-cov-16.076265_pt1 | contig 12210 bp, 8 predicted proteins | sample MGYA00511261_ERZ773168 | MGnify/ENA primary metagenome ERZ773168 (study PRJEB29015, sample SAMEA2737855) | human gut metagenome | biome: human gut; feature: human-associated habitat; material: faeces | place: China | collected 2012 ... | reverse complement strand
GCACCAGCTTGACCTTGCCGTTGTAGCCGGCCTTCTCGTTTGCAATATCGTAGAAATAGTCCACGAAAGCACGCAGGAAGTTGCCCTCGCCGAACTGCATCACCTTAACGGGAGCATCCTTCAGGATGTAGCCGTTATAGCCAGTGCCTTCCAGAACCTTGTAGTTCAAAGTTTCCATCTTATTGATCTCCTTTATAAATTTGCTTTGCATGGCAGGCTCTCGTTTTCCCTGCCATCTTCTGTTCCTATTTTATGCTGTTGTATACAAAGAAGTCAAGTGTTTTGTGCAATGTTTTTAGTCCAAAAAAGGCCATTTAGCGCATTTCCAGCGGTTTATACAATTCCGAGGGTAAAATTTTGGCAGTTTTTCAGTTGTATACATCGGCATTTTCCGGTATACTAAGGATAAGGCAGCCTGCCCGTTCCAAGCAGGTGCAATTTCATGCCCGTTTTTGTCTAAATTTTAACAAATTCATCAGAGAAAAGGAGTTAAAATCCCATGAAAGCATTTATGGATAAGGACTTCATGCTCCAGTCTGCTACCGCGCAGCATCTGTATCACGACTATGCAGCTGCTATGCCCATCTGCGACTATCACTGCCACATCCCTCCCCGCGAGATCTACGAGAACCGCCGCTTTGAGAACATCGCTCAGGTGTGGCTGGGCGGTCGCAACCCGGACGGCAGCTATTTCGGTGATCATTATAAGTGGCGCGTGATGCGTTCCAACGGCGTGCCCGAGGAGTACATCACCGGTGACAAGCCCGACCGCGAGCGCTTCCAGAAGTTTGCCGAGGCTCTGCCCATGGCCATCGGCAACCCCATGTACCACTGGACCAATCTGGAGCTGCACGTTTTCTTCGGCTACGACGGCGTGCTGAACGGCGACACCGCTGAGGAAGTGTGGAACCTGTGCAACGACAAGCTGCAGCACGATCCCAAACTGACCGTCCGCGGCCTGATCGAGCAGAGCAACGTGGCCTTCATCGGCACCACCGATGACCCCATTGATGACCTGTACTGGCACAAGAAGATCAAGGAAGATCCCACCATCAAGTTCACCGTGGCTCCCTCCTTCCGCCCGGATAAGGCCCTCAACATCAGCAAGCCCGGCTTTGCTGAGTACATGGCTAAGCTGGCTGCCGTTGTGGGCAAGGAAAAGCTGGCCTGCATCGACTGCGTGACCGATGCCCTGACCAAGCGCATCGAGTTCTTTGCCGAGATGGGCTGCCGCGCTTCTGACCACGGCCTGGATTACATCCCCTACCGCGAGGCTTCCAAGGACGAGGTCAACGCCATCTACCAGAAGGTCATGGCCGGTGAGACCTGCACCACCGAGGAAGCAGAAAAGTACCAGACCTACATCCTGATCCATCTGGGTAAGCAGTATCATCGTCTGAACATTGCCATGCAGATCCACTACAACTGCCTGCGCAATGTCAACCGCCGCCAGTATGCAAAGTTCGGCCCCGATACCGGCTTTGATATGATCAATACTGCATCCTGCGGCGGCGAGATCGCTGCCCTGCTGAGCGCTCTGGACGAGACCAACGAGTGCCCCAAGACCATCATCTACAGCCTGAACCCTGCTGACAACGAGCAGATCGGCACCATTTTGGGCTGCTTCCAGAGCACCGAGGTTCCGGGCAAGATCCAGCATGGTTCCGCATGGTGGTTCAACGACCAGAAGATCGGCATGGAGAACCAGATCAAGAGCCTGGCAAACCTGGGCCTGCTGGGCAACTTCGTCGGTATGCTGACCGACAGCCGCAGCTTCCTGAGCTACACCCGTCACGATTACTTCCGCCGCATCCTGTGCAACGTCATCGGCCAGTGGGTCGAGGACGGCGAGTATCCCGATGACGAGAAGGCACTGGAGAAGATCGTCAAGGGCATCTGCTTCGACAACGCAAAGCGTTACTTCGCCCTGTAAGTCTTCCCCGTCTCTTTTATAAGACATGAAAACGCCCCCGGAACGGTTTCTGTTCCGGGGGCATTTTGCGGTATCGGGGATCGGATCCAGGTTTTACAGGGCAGCCAGCGTCTTTGCGACGTTGTAGCCGAAGGTGACGCAGCGGCTGTGGCTCAGGCAGTTCTCGTTGTGGGGATAGGTGCCGGAGAACATGCTGCCGGACACATTGCCGATGGCGTACAGGCCCGCAATGGGCTGTGCCTCGGTGTTCAGCACCTCACTCTTATCCGTGATCTGCAGGCCGCCGCAAGTGCACAGGGCAGACGCCATCTCTTTGGTAGCATAGAAAGGAGCCGTGTCGATCTTGTGCATCATCTTGCCGGGGAAGTGGAAGTCGGTGTCCTCACCGGCATCGCACATCTCGTTCCAGTGGTTGATGGTCGCCACAAAGGCATCGGCAGGCACGCCCATCTTCTCTGCAAGTTCCTCCAGCGTATCAGCCTTCAGTGCCTTGTCGCTGGTAGCAGCGCCAGCCCAGACCTCCTTGGGGCCGTAGCAGCTGGAGGACGGCGTCCAGATACTGGTGACGATGTCCATCACGTTTGCGTCTACAATATAGTAATTGTATGCGCCCGGCTGTGCCTGAATGGCGTTTGCCAGATGGTTATAGGCCTCGTACTCAGCCGTAAAACGCACGCCGCGCTTATTGACGCGCAGATACGGCATCAGCTGCTCCGGATCCAACATCAGCGGGTGCGGATATTCGTCCTCCATTGCACCAATGGCTTTTGCCATCTCGTGGCCGTCACCGGTGTTGGTCTTGGTGCCGTTCATCCAGTGGCCCAGTGCCAGGTCACGCGGGCGGCAGCAGGCAGCCAGTTTTTCCGGGTTGAACTCATAGCCGCCGGTGGCCAGAACGACGCCCTTAGCGGTCAGATACTTCACATAGCCGTTTTCCCCCTTGACGATAGCACCCACGACCTTTTCGCCCTCGGTCACCAGCTGGACGACCGGGGTGTTGAACAGCACTTCCGCACCGGCAGCAGTGATTTTTTCCTGCAGCTTTGCGGCGATCTCATCGGCTGCCATTGGGATGTTGAGGGAGGTGTTCCAGCTGCGGGACAGGCTCAGCTCATCATAGGCAGCGTTGAACTCCGGGAAATCACCGGCGTTGAAGGTCAGGAAGTAGTTTTCCACCGGAACTTCCAATTTATCCAGGAACCAGTTGACCGCTTCGTCGCAGGTATCGATCCACTTCTGATACACAGTCTGCTCACCGCGGTACGCACAGTTGACCATGGCATCATCCAGCCACTGCTTGGTATCAAATTTCACGCCGAACTTCTGGTGCACACGGTCGTGGAAAGCGCCCATGGTGGCACTGCGCCAGGTGGGCGAAGCGCCCTTCTCCACGGCGACTGTTTTCAGGCCCTGCTCCGCGCAGGCAAGGGCGGCAGCCATACCGGCAGGCCCCTGACCACAGACCAGTACATCCACATTGACGGTCTCTTTGATCTCGCTGTCCGCGATGGGGTCTGCCACAAAAGCGATCTCGCCCTGACCGGCAGCTGTGGCACCGCCCAGGTTTTCCTCACAGGCAGGGAAACCGCTCTTCACTTCTGCAGCAGCCGGAGCTTCGGCAGGCGCTTCGACGGCCACACCCATTGCTTGCTGGATGCAGGAAGCAGCTGCCTCCCGCACGGCACCCGAAGTGTAGGTCGCACCGGAAACGCCGTCGATCTCTGCGCTCTGGGCCTCCATCAGAGCCTTCTGGAAATCCTCAGCCGAGTTGCGGGCCAGGTCGATGGTCTCGTTGGCGGTGTCCACCGTCACGTCGGTAATAGCATTCTCGGTAAAGGTCATGCTGACCGTCACCTCACCCATACCGGTAGCCTTGGCGGTATAAGTGCCCGGCGTATAAACAGCAGCGCTCGAAGCGGCAGCCGAAGAGGAACTTGCCGAATTCCCGCAGGCAGTCAATGCACCCGCAGTCACACCGCTCATAGCAGCCGCGGCGGCCAGCTTCAAAAAACCGGAACGAGAGATTTTTTTCATCGTATTGTACTTCCTTTCTCTTCCCAACAGCTTATCCGCTCTTGTGTCGTATGCACAAAAGCATTATACTATGTATAGTTTAGTCTGTTGTTAAGATTTTGGCAAACATCAATCATTTTACCCGTTCCAAATTTCAGTTGTAGGCAGGTCTTTATGGATTACAAACAGCTACAGTTCTTTCTTGCCGTGTGCGAAGCACAAAGTTTCCGGAATGCTGCCGCCAGATGTTACGTCAGCCAGCAGGCGATCAGTAAGTCGCTTTCCAACCTGGAGCAAGAGCTTGGTGTTCAATTATTCGTGCGGAATCAAAACGGCGTGTCCCTTACCGAAGCCGGTCAGCAGCTTGAAAAACTGGCACGGCCGCATCTGAACCAGCGGGACGAAATTTTACGGCAGATGCGCAGCTTTCACTCCAAGCAGCAGCTTCACATCGGATATTTCATGGGATTCCTGCAGGAACTCCCTCCGCATTTCTTCCCGCAATTCCAGGAATTCCATCCAGAAGTCCAGCTGCATTACCACAGTTATACCGATACCGAACACAGCCGCTGTTATCGTAATTACGACTGTGACCTTGTCATCACAACTTCGCCCTTGACCAGCAGCGACTTCATTGAATTGGCTCATTCAGAAAGTTCCATTGGCGTGATCCTGTCCTGCGATCATTCCCTCGCAAAAAAGAACGTTCTGACTACAGAGGATCTGAAAACCGTTCCGCTTATTACATTGAACACGGAAAATCGCTCACAGGCCCGTCTGCTGGAATGCCTGCAAGCAAAAGGCCTGACGATTGACAGCTTTCTGGGCGATGCCGATGGAGAACTTGCTTCCGATCTTCTGCAAAAAGGCTTTGTTTCTTTTTATGCCGGCAAAGAAAGCTCTCTGGCCGAAAATGAGTGTTTTCGGCCTTTGTCGGACCTGCAGCTCCAATGGGAATTTTTCATTTATGGCAAACGTAGCCACCGTATCACCTCCTTGCAGCGTGAACTCATTCAGCAGATCCTGTCCGCAGTTTCTCCCCATTGAACAACCAGCGCCGCCCGCAGAGAGCATTCCCTGCGGGCGGCGCTTTTGTTTTATCCATTTTCCGGTTCCACCCGGACCTGAAAGCAGAACACCAGCTGCAGTGCCTCCTCCCCACCATTCAGGCAGTAGAGGAAGGCTCCCTGTTCCGGGCAGAACCGGTAGTGGTGGGCCGCTGCATAGTCGATCACCGGCTGCAGCTGACCGCCTCTGAGGGTGCCGTCGGTCTCCGCTTCCAGAAAGCTGCTCAGGTAGGTGCCGCCGGGCATCCGGCGGGCCTGCGGCGGCAAGGGCAGCTTCAGACGCTTCAGGTCCTCGGTGTAGGCTCCCAGCTCCATCGTATAAGGCACCTGCTGCGGCGGCTGTTCCAGATACGCCGGGGCGATGCGGATGCCGGTGAACAAAGCATCCGCGTGTTCCATCCACCGTCGGCACACGCTGTCCGCCGGTTCCAGCTCCAGCGGCACGAACCAGCACTCCGAACGCAGGGTCAATTCCTGCACCTGCTGCGGCTGGTTGGAGAACAGCACATAGTGTCCCAGTGTGGACATGAGCTGCTTCTTGCGCTGCTCCAGCTCCCGGATGGCTTCCTCCAGTGCACGGATCTCCTGCTTCATGTTCCGCAGCGCACCGGCCTGCCCATCCTCCGCATAAAAGGACGCAATGGTCTCCAGCCCCAGATTCGCGCCCCGCAGCTTGCGCACGAACATCAGCTCATAGAGGTTGCAGGCCGAATAATCAAAGTACCCGTTGGCAAGCCTTGCCGGGTGCAGCAGGCCTTTTTGCCGGTACATGCGGATGGTTTCCGGGTTGACGCCGGACAGGTGCGCCAGTTCGTGGATTTTCATAGATATTTCGTCACCTTTTTGTTACCATTTCTGTATTGACCATGTATTTGCTACAGGGTTTATAATTATACCACATCGTTTGTGAAAACACAATCAATGTGCCGCGAAAGAAGAAGTACCAAACACAGAAGAACGAAAAAGAATGGAGAACACATCATGGCAAACATCTCTCGCCGCAACTTCATGAAGGTTGCTGCCGGTGCCGCTGGCATCGCCGGTCTGGGCCTGCTGAACGGCTGTTCCAAGACCGAAGCCCCCGCCTCCTCCGCTGCTGCCTCTGCGGCCGGGTCCGCCGCCGAAGGCACCACCACCCCCGCTGCCGCCGCTCCGGCGACCGACAAGCTCTACACCGCCTCCATCAACCCTCAGCTGGACGAGAGCGAGTTCCGCTCCAACACCAAGGAGCTGACCACCCTGTTCAGCCCCCTGACCATCGGCTCTATGGAAATTTCCAACCGCATGGTCAAGTCCGCTGCCGGTTCCGCCACCTATCTGGCCGGTCTGACCGATGAGCTGCTCACCTACTACGTCAACCTGGCCAAGGGCGGCGTGGCCCTGATCTATGTGGAGACCATCGCAGCGCTGGAGGTCCCGGAAGGCGGCTCCTACGACGCCGACACCCTGGCCTTTGGCCAGAAGCTGGTGGACGAGTGCCACAAGTACGGTGCCAAGATGGGTTACCAGATGTCCGGCTTCGGCATGGGCGAGAATGACATGACCATTGATGACATCCATGCCAAGCAGGCACACTTTGTGGAGGTCGCCAAGGGTCTGCAGCAGATGGGCTTTGACTGCGTGGAACTGAACTGCGCCGGCTTCAATATGCCCGCACACTTCCTGTCCCGCTTCCACAACACCCGCACCGACGAGTACGGCATCGGCTCCATCGAAAACCGTGCCCGCTTCATCACCGAGATCATCGAGGGTGTGAAAAAGGAGTGCGGCCCGGACTTCAACATGCAGATCCTGATCAACTGCATTGAGGAGAACGACAACATCTCCAACAACCCCACCATAATGACGCTGGATTCCGCCGTCACCACCCCTCACACCCTGGCCATGACCATGGAAGAAGGCATTGCCGCCGCCAAGCTGTTCGAGCAGGCCGGCTGCGACTCCATGCACCTGCGTCTGGGACCCCTGGGCCACCACGTTGCCCAGTTCGGTGCCGACCTGTACTTCATCCTGAACGGCATCGAGGGCTGCACCGGTTTCGGCACTCAGTACGACTTCAGCAAGAACTGGCAGGGCATGCTGATCGGCAACACCAGCGGCTGCGGCATCGGCCTGAACGTTGCCGCTGAGTATAAAAAGGCGTTGTCTATCCCCTGCGGCGTTGTCACTTACAACGATCCTGCCCACGCACCCGACTTCTTCGAGCAGGCTCTGGAGGACGGCAAGGCCGACTTCTTCCTGATGACCCGCCCCCTGACCGTGGACATGGAGTACGTCAACAAGCTCAAGGAAGGCCGCATTGACGAGATCGCACCCTGCACCCGCTGCCTGCACTGCCACATCGGCAGCAACGAGGCCAACGCACAGATGGCTTACTGCCGTGTGAACGCCCTGACCCAGCGCGTGATGCGCGAGGGCGGCCCTGCCACCTACGAGCTGGAGCCTGCAGCCACCCACAAGAAGGTCATGGTCATCGGCGGCGGCCCCGCCGGCATGGAGGCTGCCCGCATCGCAGCTGCCCGCGGCCACAACGTGACCCTGTACGAGAAGCGCGGTGCCTTGGGCTTCATGCTGGACTTTGCTGCTTCCGTCAAGGGCCCCCATGAGAATCTGGCCGACCTGAAGAACTACCTGATCCGTCAGCTGGAGCTGAACGGTGTGGAAGTCAAGACCGGCACCGAGGTCACCCAGGAGCTCATCCACTCCGAAGCACCGGATGCCGTCATCCTGGCCGCCGGCGGCCTGCGCGACACCCTGACCGTGGACGGTGACGGCAGCGCCCCCGTGGTGGAGATGGACAACTTCATGTTCACCGAGATGGGCGACAACGTGATCGTTTACGGCTCCAACGCGCAGGCCTTTGACGCCGCCCTGTGGCTGACCGTGCACAAGAAGAACGTGACCATCGTCACCCCGAACCCGGCCTCCGAGTTCGACATGCAGCAGTCCCAGCACGCCATGCGCATGATGACCACCGCCCTGTACGCTCTGGGCGTGAAGTCCTATCCGCAGTCCGCCATCAAGACGGTCAGCGGCAATGTGGCCACCCTCACGCTGGACAGCGGTGTGGAGATGAACATCAAGTGCGATGCCATCGTCAACGGTGCCGACATGCTGCCCAACACCAGTCTGGTGGACGGCATCGGCTGCAAGGAAGTGTACACCATCGGCGACTGCGCCAATCCCTTCAACATCGCTCTGGCCATCCGCGGCGGCAACGACGCCGGCCGTGCGGTCTGATGCAGCCTGAACCCCTGACCCCATAAAAACCAGTGCCGCCCGCAGAGAATCTCCCTGCGGACGGCGTTTTTGCATCCGGGTGGCGTGCACCCATCAAAAAATGCCCCGTGGGCGGTCACCCACGGGGCATTCTGCGTTCTTGTCTTACTGGGCCTGGCTCAGGCAGTCGTTCATAGCAGTGAACACGGCCTCGCTGGTCATGGTCGCGCCGGAAACAGCATCCACGCCGTTGGCAGAACCGGCCTTGGTCAGGGCATCTGCCAGGGTCTCGGCAGCAGCGCCGCCCAGCTCCGGGGTCTCGCCGGAAGCATCAATGGCCACCTCGCTCACCTTGCCGCCGGAAACAGTCACGGTGACCTCCACATCGCTCAGGCAGCCCTTAGCGCTGGAAGTATAGGTGCCGTCGGTCAGGTCCTCTGCGCCTGCAGAGCCGGTGCCGGCCTGTGCCAGGCAGCTGTCCATGGCGGTGAACACAGCATTGCTGGTGAGGGTCGCGCCGGAAACGGCGTCCACACCGGCAGTGGAACCGGCCTTGGTCAGCTCATCTGCCAGGGTCTCAGCGGCAGCACCGCCCAGCTCCGGGGTCTCACCGGAAGCGTCGATGGCCACATTGGTCACCTTGCCGCCGGTGACGGTGACGGTGACGGCCACCTCGCTCAGGCAGCCCTGCTCACTGGCGGTGTAGGTGCCATCGGCCAGAGAAGCCGTGTTGTCGGCAGCGGGCACGGTGCCGGTGTTCTTGATGTACAGGCTCAGCACCACTGCCATGATGACAGTGACGATGGCCATGATGACGACGTTGCGGGTCATTGTCTTTTTCATAAAAAATCAGATGCTCCTTTTGACTTGACGGGTTGATTTTTTCACTTTGCAGGTTTGAAGCTGTCGCGCAGGGTGACCACACGGTTGTACACGCCGGGGTTCTTGCTGTCCGGGGTGAAGAAGCCGGTGCGCACGAACTGGAACTTGTCGCCGGGCTTGGCGTCCTTCAGGCTCTCTTCCAGCTTGCAGCCGGTGCGGGCCACAACGCTCTCCGGGTTCAGGTAGTCCTTGTAGTCGCTGCCCTCGGGGATGGCGTTCATGTTGGCCTCGGTGAAGAGCTTGTCGTACAGGCGGACCTCGGCGTCCACGGCGTGGGCGGCGCTCACCCAGTGGATGGTGCCCTTGACCTTGCGGCCGTCGGCCGGGTTGCCATTGCCGGTCTCGATGTCAGCGGTGCAGTGGATGGCGGCAATGCTGCCGTCGGGGTTCTTCTCGATGCTCTCGCACTTGACGAGATATGCACCCATCAGGCGGACCTCGCCGCCGATGGTCAGGCGCTTGAACTTGGGAGGCGGCACCTCGGCGAAGTCCTCGTTCTCGATCCACAGCTCGCGGGTGAACGCCACCTTGCGGGTGGTGGCATCGTTGGCCTCGCGGTTGGGGTTGTTGGCGATGTCGAAGTACTCGGTCTTCTCTTCCGGGTAGTTGTCGATGATGAGCTTGACCGGGTCCAGCACGGCAATGCGGCGCTGCGCGGTCAGGTCCAGCTCACTGCGGATGCAGGCTTCCAGCTGGCGCATGTCGATGAGGTTGTCCGACTTGGAGATGCCGGCCTCGCGCACAAAGGTGAAGATGGAAGTCGGGGTGTAGCCGCGGCGGCGCAGACCGCACAGGGTCGGCATCCGGGGATCGTCCCAGCCGTCCACGATGCCCATTTCCACCAGCTCGCGCAGGTAGCGCTTGCTCATGACGGTGTTGGTCATGTTCAGGCGGGCAAACTCGCGCTGCTTGGGGAAGGCGGTGCCGAAGATGTTCTCGATGACCCAGTTGTACAGCGGGCGGTGGTTTTCGAACTCCAGACTGCACATGCTGTGGGTGATGCCCTCGATGGCGTCCTGAATGGGGTGGGCGAAGTCGTACATCGGGTAGATGCACCACTTGCTGCCCTGACGGTGATGCTCGGCGTACTTGATGCGGTAGATAGCCGGGTCACGCATGTTCATGTTGGGGCTGGCCAGATCGATCTTGGCACGCAGGGTCTTTTCGCCCTCCTGGAACTCACCGGCACGCATCCGGCGGAACAGGTCAAGATTCTCTTCCGGGGTGCGGTCGCGCCACGGAGAGGGACGGGAAGGCTTGCCGGCATCGGCACCGCGGTACTCGCGCATTTCGTCGCGGGTCAGGTCGTCCACGTAGGCCTTGCCCTCCATGATGAGCTTTTCGGCATACTCGTAGCACTTGTCAAAGTAGTCGCTGCCGTAGAAGATGCCGCCGTTGGGGTCGGCACCCAGCCAGTGCAGGTCCTCGATGATGCTGTTGACATACTCCTCCCCTTCACGGGCGGGGTTGGTGTCGTCGAGGCGGAGGTTGAACTTGCCGCCGTACTGGTTTGCGATGGACCAGTTGATATAGATCGCCTTGGCGCTGCCGATGTGCAGGTAGCCGTTGGGCTCCGGCGGGAAACGGGTATGGATCTCGCTGACCTTGCCCTCGGCGAGGTCGGCGTCGATGATCTCGGTCAAAAAGTTTTTATCAGCCATGGTGGAGTTCCCCCTTCATCCGGGCCAAACCGCCCGGTACTGCTCATGATTCAATACCCATTATAATACACCATTTTTCGCTTTGCTTCAAGCCAGAAATACAAACCATCGAAAAACAGCTGCTCTGGGCACTTTATTTCTGCGGGTAAAATGCGTTGAGGTAGCTGACCAGCGCACCGATCTGGTTGGCTTCATTGTGGAACGCGCAGGGCACGATCTCCGGCCGGGGCAGGCTGCGGGCCTGCTCTTCGCTGAAGGGATGGCCCTTCAGGATCTTTTCCTCATACACCCGGTCGAGGGTCTCGATGAGGAGGGGCTGCCCGCTGATGCCGCCGCCGATGGCCACCTTTTCGAGGTTCAGTAGGACGCTGAGGTTGTAGATCTGCACATCCACCGCCATGCAGAAGGCTTCCAGCACTTCCAGCGCCTCCGGCTCCCCTGCGTTGGCCGCATCAAAGAAGAGCCTGCCGTTCATCGGGGCATCGGCAGGCAGCTGCCTGCGCACCCGGTAGGCATCCAGCAGCGCGGAGGTGCTGCACTGGCCGGCCATCGTCTTTTTGCTGTCGCTCCAGGCGTCGGCGTTGGTGTTCATGAAGCTGTACTCGCCCGCGGTGAAGTCCCGGCCGCGCACCAGCTGGCCGTTGACGATCAGACCGCCGCCCACGCCGGTGCCGATGACGAACACCGCCGCGTTGCTGCACCCCTGCAGCGCACCGCGCTGCAGCTCGGCAATGGCAGCTGCCTTGCCGTCGTTTTCGATCCAGACCTTGCAGCCGCAGAGCTCGGCCAGGCGCGGGCCCACCGGAGTGCCGATGTTATAGATGATGGAGGGCGCACCGCCGCCCAGGACCACACCGTGCTCGGCGTCGATGAAGCCGGGCAGGCTCAGTGCGATGCCGTCCACCTCGTCCCTGTGGGGGCGGTAGAGCTGCGCCAACGTTTCGAGAAAGTGCGGCTGGCTGTCGCTGGGCGTCGGGATGCTGCCGGACTCGTACCGGTTCATCGCATCGTCCATGACCGAGTATTTGATCTCGGTGCCGCCCACGTCAAAGATCATGACCTTCATGCTGGTTTCCTCCCGGTTCCGTTTTTTCTTATTATGGCAAAAAATCGGCTATAAGTAAAGGCATTTGCCGGAAATTCCACCCTCTCCGTCAGCGCTCACGCGCTGCCACCTCTCCCGAAGGGCGAGGTTTTGCCGCAGCGGCAACATATACAGCACAAAAGCTCCCCCATCGGGGGAGCTGGCGAGCGAAGCGAGACTGAGAGGGTATAAAAAATCCCACGCTGCGGCAAAGCAAAACGCAGCGTGGGGACGAAGATAGCTTAACCTAAAAAGAGGATGTCAGCGCTCAGCGGGCGACGACGTACTTGTGCAGAGTCTTGCGGACTGCGCCGTTGCCAGCGTACAGCTCCTTGACCATGCCCTCGATCT
>ERZ773168.3067-NODE-3067-length-12215-cov-2.436595_pt1 | contig 12215 bp, 9 predicted proteins | sample MGYA00511261_ERZ773168 | MGnify/ENA primary metagenome ERZ773168 (study PRJEB29015, sample SAMEA2737855) | human gut metagenome | biome: human gut; feature: human-associated habitat; material: faeces | place: China | collected 2012 ... | reverse complement strand
CACTGGCAAGAGGAATGTATACATTGCTGGTCGATATTGTGAAGTATCTGCCAAGGGCATCCATTGCCCTGCGTATAGGCATCTGCCTGCTGCGGCAAAATGGCATGCTGCTGCTGGAAATAGCGATACACTGCTGCATCCGCCTGCACATAGATGGGATTATGTAAAATTCTTGCCACGCTGGACTGCGACCAGCAATGTCCCGTTTTGGTGCAAATACCATCCTGATTGAGCGTCTGCACCAGCTCCTCCACGCTTTTCCCAAGCAAGCCATACATTTGGTACATCCAGCGTACAACGGCAGATTCCGTCAGATGCGGTTTGAAATAAGCATGTGCTCCGCTTCCCTCTTTCTGAAAGCCATACGGCGCATAGCCGCCCAGGTATTGCTGTGTTTCCCCTCTTGCATAATAATTATCCCGCACTCTTGCTGCAATGGTTTTCTGCTCCATCTCTGCAAACATCATCAATAGCTTCAGCATCATGTTGCCCAGTTCCGTTGTCGTATCAAACGCCTCACAACAGGAAAGCAGGGTCACATGATGTGCCTGAAACAGCTGCATCATCCCCAGGAAGTCCGAAAGCGAACGGGAAATCCGATCCAACTTATAGACAATGACACGCGAAAGCCGATCTGCTTGAATTGCCTGCAACAAATTTTGAAAGCCCGGGCGCTGTGTATTTTTCCCGCTAAAGCCTTGATCCTGGAAGACCTCATAGGCTTCTTCTGCGGCATACATTGCTTTACAGCGGGCAATTTGATAGGCAATGGAGATGGAGTCCTTTTTTTCTACGGATTGCCGTGCGTAAATTCCAATCATTCTGTCATTCACCCCCTGCCATTCTATGCCGCATTTGCCGCAAACAGCACAAAAAAGGCGCCCTCCAAAATGGAGAGCGCCTTCTTATTTCCAATCAAATCTTATTGCGTCGAGTGATTCGAGCGTTTTCTCTTACTTTCTCTTCTTGGAAGCCAGAGCAACACCGCCAACAACAGCGATAGCAGCAGCTACGCCAGCGATCGGCAGAACGTCACCGGTCTTCGGAGAGCTCTTAGAGTTGGTTGCACCATTGCTCTTGCTCGGAGTTGCAGCCTTAGCGGTTGTAGTAGCCTTCTTACCAGTTGTGGTAGCCGGAGCTGCGGTTGTAGTAGCCTTCTTACCAGTTGTAGTAGCCGGAGCTGCGGTTGTAGTAGCCGGAGCTGCGGTTGTTGTGGTTGTAGTTGTTGTGGTGGTTGTTGTGGTTGTAGTTGTGGTTTCTTCTTCCTTGATCTTGATGTAACCATCAACCAGAGCATAGTCGATCTTACCAGTACCATCCAGTGTATCAATACCACCAGCTACGCCACCATTAGAAGTAGCAGCCATGGTAATCGGATATACATCGCCAGGCTGTGCGCTAGACGGAACTGTGAAAGTAAAGGTAAACAGGTTACCATTCTTGGACAGACCCTTCTTTGCAGTCTTGGAGAATGTATTCGGTACCCAAACGAACTTGTCACTAGTGCTGTGTGCAACTGCAGAAATCATACCAGTAACAGCCTGTGCAGTATCATAGTTATCATCATAAGACAGATCGCCATAGTAGAAACCGAATGCGTTTGCACCAACGGTATCATCACTGCCAGATACATAGTAATTTACCGGTACTTCATAGTTAGCAGCCTTCAGTTCGTCCAGAGTCAGTTCAACCTGTTCCATACCAAATGTTACAGTACCAGCAGCACTTGCCGGAGCAGCAAACATAGCAACAGCAGAAGTAGCAACAACTGCGCTAGCAGAAATAGCTGCCAATGCCTTTTTAAATGTAGTTTTCATTTTCCATATTCCTTTCACTCGTAAAAGTTTATATTTATTTTATGTACTGGAGCATGTATGCACCCATGCTCCATACATATTAACAAATGTTTGTTTATAATTAGCCAATCTGTGCGCCCCAAATCGGATGATTTGCAAGTTCGTCACAAATTGCTGCCCACTTCGGCTCATTCTTTACAGCATCTTCTGCATAGTAAGTCAGAATGTTGGTTGCATCTGCCAGTTCAATTACAAGATCAGCAGAATCTGCACCAGCAGTAGATTCTGTATTAATATCTGCCAAGAAGTAAGCCAGTGTTTCCAGCTCTACATTTTCCGGAGCAGTTGCACTAGAAGTGGTGAAGTAGTATGCATTGCTAACTGCATGTTCAGAATAGTAAGTCAATGCCAGTGTTGCATCTTCCAAACCAACTGTACCATCCAGATCAGCATCGCCCTTTACACCAATGTAAACGGTCGGTGTTGCAATAACTGTATCACCATAGTAAGCATCTACAGTACCTGCATAATAGGTTTCTGTATCAGCATATACGCTCTTCGGTGTTGCTGCGTGATCTTCGCCAAATGTAACATCTGCTGTGATGTCAGTTTCGTTGCCTTCTTCGTCAACAGAAACAACCTTCAGCAAAGCAGTCGGATCAAATGTCCGAGTGTCTTCAGAGAAGTAGTAACCAGTTTTGGTTTCTACAACAGAAATCTTGGTTACACCAGTTGTGGTTACACCAGTTGTTGTGGTTACATCGGTTGTGGTAGTTGTGCCACCTGCCGGTGTGGTGGTTGTTGTACCGCCTGCCGGTGTTGTGGTAGTTGTGCCGCCTGCCGGTGTTGTGGTAGTTGTGCCACCTGCCGGTGTTGTGGTAGTTGTGCCACCTGCCGGTGTGGTTGTGGTTGCAGCAGTGGTAGTGGTTGTCAGAGACTTATCGATCAGATCGTTTGTAAAGGTTCTTGTTACATCAAAGAACAGGGTACCATCCTTTGTAGCCTTTACTTCCACTTTCTTTTCGGAAGTTACATTTACAACAGCCTTTGTCGGATCTACCTTATCCTGTTCTTCCTGCAGAGCAGCAGTCAGTTCATCAATTTGGTCATCCGGAATGTTGAAGGTCAGGTCATAAACGCCAGCTTCTGCATCAGCAGTTGCAACAACGTTGTAGCCCTGGCTCAGAACATCAATTACATCCTGTGCTGTGATATCAATTGCAACATCAGTCTGATTGATGATGCCATTGATCTGGCTCATTGCAGCATCAGCAGCAGCATTGTATGCGGCAGCTTCACTCAAAGAAGCCGGAACGTGGCTGTTCTTCTTGTTTGCAGCAGCCAGCAAATCATTGATGCTGTCGTACTTCTTTTCGCCTTCCTTGCCGAGCAGATTCTCAATCTTGTTGGTCCAGTTGTCTGCACGAACGGTCAGCAGATCATCCAATTCAGCTGCTTCTTCAGCAGTCAGGGTGATATCATTTGCAGCCAGCTGCTGTGCAATAGAAGCCTTCAGCTGATCTACAACAGTCTGCAGGTAAGCTGCATAATCTGTGTACTTGTAAGATGTGCCATCAGAAGTTACGATAGTTGCTTCCCCATTTGTAAAGGTCTTGGTGGTGCTGATATCGTTTGCATCGATGGAAGCACTGTATGTACCGCTCAGGTTTGCTGCATCCAGTGTAACTGTAATATCAGATGCATCGTGGCCCATTTCCTTCAGCTTATCCTTTACAGCCGGAATCAGCTTATCGGATACCCAGCTGGAAGCATCAAAGCTTCCGGTAACAGTCAGCTTGCTGTCAGCTGTTACGGTTGCGGTTGCGTTGCCGGAATCTGCCAGAATGTTGTTCAGAACGCCTACATAATAGTTATCCTGATTCGGCAGAGCAGCAGAGATTGCGCTGAAATCAATCGTTCCAGTAGCGCCAGCAGCAGCAACAATTGCTGTTTCTACATCTACACCCCAATCGGAAGATGTTTTGCATCCTTCGATGGTCAAGAAGTCAGCAGTTGTCAGTTTGGTAGAGGAAGCTGCTTCATCCGCATTGGTGAACAGCAAGCCCTGAGAAATGGCAACCGGTACTGCAACAGCAGCGGCTAGAACTCTGTTGAATATCTTCTTCATTTTCTTTGCCTCTCTTTTCAAAAGTTTACAGGCTGCCTGAGCATGTGCGACGTGATTGCTTTTGCACCCTTTATCCCCTGTCATATCCTGCCTTATGACCCCAATCTGTCTCTTACGAATCTCTTCCGCCAAATTGAGTTAGAATAAAATATTGCATTCGACATCCTGCTTATTATTTATCATGCAGCGATTTTCAAGGCATCATAAATAATTTACATTCGTATTTTAACACATTCTTGCCTGGATGTCAAGCGAATCCGGGCTTTTTTTTCAAAATTCTTGAACGAATATCGCTCTGTTTTTTGTTTGTTTTTCACAATCCGCGCCATTTTTCTCTATTTAAAATCACTTTTTTCCTCTTTCTTCAAAAAAATTGGGGATTTTGCTGCCATGGAGCAGAAAATGTGTCAACCAGTTCCGCTTGGCGGAAGGGACAGTGCCCACACGACCTGTTTTCCGAGCGCTTCTGCAGCTGCAAAGTCCACACCGCCGGGACGGGATGCCAGATCAATTACCAAGGCATCCTCCCGCACAGTTTGCAGAACTTCCCGATCCAAAAGCAAAACCGGTGCGGTATTCAAAATGACATCATAGGCACTTAAATTTGCCAATGCCGATTGCATGCATTTCGCAGAACATCCCGCCAGCTCTGCCCAGACCCGATCTGTTTCCCGCCGTGCGGCAACGGTAACCGCTGCACCCAAAGCATGCAGTTGTGCAGCCAGTACCTTCCCGATTCTGCCGTAACCCAAAACCAAGACTCGGCTTCCAGCAATGGTCTGCACCGTTTTTTCCATAATCATTTGCAGTGCGCCTTCCGCAGTCGGAACCGCATTGGCAATGCTCAGTGTCTCCTGCCGAAGGTAATTGCAATATTCCAGTCGCTTTTCCTGTATCAGACGCAAGGGCGGAATGGCACCGCCGCCCAATATCAAACCGCCTGCCCGCATATGCCGAAGCAGTTCTTCCAACTCCAAAGAAGAAGCGCTGAGCGGTGCCGGCACGTTACCGGCTGCGTCTACCGCCGGGATCGGCAGCACCAGTACATCTGCTTCCAATGCATCCGGGAGTTCCGCGTGCGCAGTCTGCAAGGGAGACAGCATTTTCTGCGGAACTCCAATTATTTCAATTCGATGCTCTGTCTGCTGGGCAAGCGCCTGTGCCGCATAAACCTGCCGCAAGTCTCCGCCGGCAATGACAATGGTTTGTGGTTGTTTCATGACATCCTCCGTTTCCTTCTGCGCAGCAACTGCAAACTGCGTACTCGATCTGCATGCGTTCCATGTGTCGTTTTTGATTCGGGGATGCATACCGGAAGGTTTCGTTCCTATTTCCGACATGCTTCTTCCCTTATCAACAATATATGCATCCTACTGCATTTGGTGCGCCAGCCGCAAACCACGTAAAAAGACCGGATGGCATTTCTGCCCTCCGGTCTCTTTACAAAAGTATATAAGGAGAATGTATGAAAAAATGAAACTGTCAAGAATTCTTAGGAGGCAGTTTTCCAGAGCCCATTAGTTCTGGTTCGTTACCTCTTGCAGTTCAACCTTTACATCCATGGTTTTTCCATCCCGAACGATGGTCAATGTAACGGTATCGCCTGCATTGTATTCATTTTTGATATTGTTCAATTCTTCTGTCGTTTTGATGTCCTGTCCTTCAATGCCTGTGATGACATCACCAGTCTTCAAGCCAGCCTTAGCTGCTGCACCGCCTTCGGAAACACTAATAATATAGGCACCGATTGGCATATTATACGCTTGAGAAACGGATTCCGAAACATCCTGACAAGTGATGCCCAGCTGCGGACGACCGGTTACATAACCATAGTTGATCAAGTCGTTGATGATTTCCTTGGCTTCTGTAATCGGGATTGCAAATCCAATTCCTTCAATGGAAGCACTGTTGGAAGAATAGCTGGAGGACATTTTTGCAGAGTTGATACCAACTACCTGTCCGGCACTGTTGATCAACGGGCCACCAGAGTTACCGGAGTTAATCGCTGTATCCGTCTGAATCAGGGTCATAGTCTTATCATTGATAGTAACCTGACGATTCAATGCGGAAACAATTCCGCAGGTAACGGTGTCGAACAATTCAAAGCCAAGCGGGTTGCCGATTGCAACAACCAGTTCGCCAACCTGTAAGTTGTCACTGTCGCCAAATTCTGCCGGCTGCAAGCCAGTCAGATCTGTTTTCAGAACGGCAATATCCGATTCCTGATCGTAAGCAACAACTTTTGCATCGTAGTACGTTTCCTGATCTTCCAGAACGATCTCTACTTTGGTTGCAACACCGCAGCCATACTCATCATCATAAATCACGTGGCTGTTGGTGACGATATAGCCATCTTCACTCATAATAATACCAGTACCGGTTCCCGTCATGGTCTGGGAGCTGCTGTTGTCGCTGCCGCCGTTTCCGAATCCATAGCCAAATCCATATCCAAATCCGCTGTTGCTGTTATTCGTTGCACCATTATACGTAAAGGTAGATTGTACACCGACAACGGAAGGCATCACTTTGGAGACAATATCCGTTACCGACTTTGCTTCTCCGCCGGAAGCCAGTTCAATCCAGCTCTTGGAATCGGACTTGCTCTGTGTCGTTTCAGCTGTTGCACCGTTGCTGGAAGCACTGCTGTCCTTCTTACTGCTTGCCTGATAATCGGAGCTGCTGCTGTCCTTATCAAAGAACGGTGTTACATACCGATAAGCCTGAATGGATCCTGCGGATACAATTGCCAACGCAGCCACCAATGCAACAACCTTTAAGCCGGTATGCTTCTTTTTCTTCTTGGTCTGCTTGCCGCTCGTCTCAGTTGGATTGGAACAGTAATTGGCGTAGCTGTAGCTGCCATCCTTGCTTTGTGTTTGATTTTGGTAAGAGGCTTGATTGGAATAAATCGGTTCATCCTGATGCGGAACGCTGCGGTAATAACCCGTCTGATAGGCATTCTCCGCTGTATTCGCAGCACCTGTTACAGAAGTCTGTGTTGTTTGTGTGGTCTGCTGCTGCGCTGCTGCCTCCACCTTTTTCTTGTTTTCCTTATCATGTCCAAACATACTCGTTCATTCCTTTCTATGAAACGCATGCCCTTGGGGGAATGCGGGGTTTTGTTTTACTTTCTGTATCTTATTATACTTTTCTATGTGATCGTTTTATGATAAGTGCTGGAAAAGAGCGTAAAAGCGTTTCCTTTTTTCTCACACAAAGCGTACATTGGCTTTCACACATCCCGATTTCCTGCCAAACGCAGCAAAAAGCAGCTGTGCAAGCACGGCACAGCTGCTTTTTGAATGCTAAAACTTCCCTATTAGGAATTCTGCTTGACAAATTCGTCAAAGTCCTCTTCTGTCACATTGCCCACAGCCTTTTCTGCATAGAAGGTCAAAAGCAAGGTGGCATCGCCCAGGTCTACGCCCGGCGTCTGATTGACATCTGCTGCCTTTCGGCTGACTACATTGAGGGGATTGCAATTGGCAACCGACTGTTCTGCATACTGTGTCAGCGCCATGGTGGCATCTGCCAGTTCAATTTCACCACTGTGATCGACGTCACCCTTGCGGTAAACTTCTATTGTAGAGCGGCTCAGAGTCTGCAAGTTCTGGTCAACGGTGGCATCCACACCGGATAAGGATTCTGCTGCACCGCTGTTCTGGTAGGCAGCGGATAATTCCGTTCCATTCCCGCCCGGCAAATTCAGCGTCTGAATGGTTGCCTGCGCAATGGCAAGCTGCCCAATTCCATTCGGCTGCAAGCCCAATGTTCCAACACTGGTGTAATACCAGCCATGGTTTAAAAAGAGCGTATGCGCTTCTGCACATCTTGCCTGCCGCAGAGCTTGAATCCCAGTATTGATTCCAGTGGTAATCAAACCACCGCCCTGCAAATACTCCTCGACTTCACTGCTGATCATGGAGATCTTTGCCGGCGCACCGCCCGTCAGTCCCGTGGTATCCTTGCTGACAGAGAGCGGATTATAGACATCCTGAAAAACAATATCCGCACCAGAATTCACGGCATAAACCGCTTTTGTAATTTCCTGAATATTGCTTACTGCTTGCTCCACAACCGGCGGCATAGCATTGCGCAAATACTTGGAAAGATTCAATCGTGTATTGCTGTCCAAGCTGTTCAATACCGCCTGCATACTGTTGTAGTCGGAAATATTGATGTATTCATTCTGCAAAACCGTTTGGTAAATGTCATTGGCACCGACCGAAATCAAAATGATATCCGCCTCTGCAATGCTCGCCTGTACAATGTCATCTGTTTGAATCAAATTCAGCAGGGAATCGGTGGTAGCGCCTTCCTGTGCATAATTCTGCACGTTTTCCGTTCCCAGATAGGAAGCGACCAGTTCACCATATGCCTGCTCGCCCTCCTGCAATCCAACTCCGGCTGAAACATCATCTCCTAAGATTAAAACAGAAAGATCGTTTCGATTGATCTCCTCCGCATGTACCGCCGGAAGCGCTGCATGACTCATCAGCATGGTTGCCGTCACAGCTGCCGCCAGCCAAGCTTGTACTTTCTTTTTCATGCTTCCAATCCTTTCTACTATCCAAATTGCTTCTGTATTCCGGGACGTTCCGCGCAACACCATACAACATCGGAATGCAGCATGCCCGGATATCTCTATTATACGAATATTTCGACACCCTGTCAAGCACCGTTGTGCCAATCCCGTGCATCCATTTTTTCCAAGCGATAAAAAGCCGAGGGGTTCCATGACCGCCTCGGCTTTTCCTCAGAGCGCAGCTTGCTGCTTCTGTTGCTTTTTTTGTTCCCGCAGTGCACGGAAAAAATCACGCAGAATCTGACTGCATGCATCGGCGCACATACCCGTTACAATACGGGGGTGATAGTGATAGGGCAATTCAAACATCTGCTCCACGGAACAAACTGCACCGCCCTTCGGATCCGATGCCCCGAAAATCAGATCCTCGATTCTGGCATGCAGAATCGCACCGCAGCACATCGGACACGGTTCCAATGTCACATAAATGGCACTGTCAATTACACGCCAGCCGCCCAATGTCCGGCTGGCCTGATCGATTGCCAGAATCTCCGCATGCGCAAGCGGCGATTTGTCACATTCCCGGCGGTTGTAGCCTTCTCCGATGATTCTGCCGGTCGGTTTATGCACCACAACAGCACCAACCGGAACTTCTCCCAAGTCTGCTGCCTGCTGCGCCAATTCCAGCGCCCGTTCCATAAACCGCTGCTCCGGCTGATAGCATTCCTGCATGCTGCTTCCTCCTAAAATCTGCCCGGCCACTTTTCCGGAACGCACCCTAAAAAATGAAACTGATGACCGCCAGCACCAGGCACAACAAGGTGACCACCATCAGGGAACCATCCTGTAAGATGACCTGCCACTTCTCCTTCTCTTTCAACGAAGTGGGGGAAGAACGCGGCAGTTTTCGAATCCACCGATGCGCCAATGCAATTCCCGTCCAAGCCAAACCAATTGCCAAGAGAATCAGCAGATAGATCAGTCTCCCTTTCTCCCAAATACCGCCAAGATACTCAAATTGAAACAGACTAAACAACAGCAGCCGATAAACAAACAAATTTAAAATACCTGCCCACAGTGATCCGCTCTGTAAGGTTGCACAGCCACAAATCACATAGACCAAAAACAAAGTCGGTGCCGCTGGTGCATCATGAAACATGACCACACCCAGTAAAGAAGTCACCAGCACAGCAAACTCATCGCCGAATTGCCGCAGCACCTGTAAAATTTCTGCCCGAAACAGCAGATTCGCCAGAGCCGTCACCAAAATCAGATCAAAAAAGAAATAAATGACCTGATACGGGTGGCTGGCATATGTCAGCATCTGCAATGCTGTTCCAATGGAACTGTATCGTATCGTATTGTGCGCATTGATACCTCGCCATAAGTTCATGACTGCAAACGCAACCATCACCAATGGAATCCCCTGCACCATCGCCATGGGCTGCACAGGCTTTAGAGGCACTGCAACCTTTTTGGGCATTCGAAAAGATCGATGCAAGATCCAAATTGGCACCAGATACTTGATCACTTTTACAATAAACAGCATCAGCAAAACAGCCCACACATTGCCGCAAATGTAACCACTGTCATAGTAGTACGTTACATCCACATGAAGCAGCTGCAACACTTGAACCACTGCAAAACTCAGCACATATTCTATGCCCAGGTATGCCAGCATGGCCTTTCCAACCACCGCAAAGATGCGCCCCAGCGCTTTCTTTTCTTCCACAGCCGGCGGTGTGACCGCATGAAAGCCTTTGCCCTCCACAAAGGTTGTCGGTCTTTTTTCCTGCACGATCTGCGGCAGGGAAAAAGCAGCACCATCCTGCTTCTGCCATTCTGACAGCAACCGATCATACGTGCTCGTTTGTGTTTGTTTGACTTGTTGTTCTACTGCTTCACAGTTGTTGATGGTTTTTTCAACCACTTCTCGCATATGAAACACCCAATTCCCATCTTTTTTATTCCTAAACCCGGCCCCCTGGCCTTCCATATCCATTTCTCCTATATACAAGTATCATTGTATCATGATTCGTATACAGCTTACACCGAAAAAAGGGAATAAATCCTTGGGATATCCTAAATTTTCTAAGGCAGTTCTGTACCTAAGTGTGAATTTTTAACTATTTGAGAAAACCACCCTATTTCTACCGCTTTTTTCTTGTTCCATCCTGTCCAATTGTACAGAAACAGCTCGGATTTTCATTTTTTATTCATACTTGACAAATTCCAAAAAATAGCGTATGATTAAAGTATTCTCGCAGAAAATCGACAATTCGATTCCATCTGCCTATTGGAAAGGAGGGCGTCGCCCCAATGCCAACCCCAGCATCTGCTTCTTCTGCCCAGCAACAGGATCCGCTGCAACAAATTTCGACTGACGATGCGCTGCTGTATGATGTGGCAGAATTGTTTAAAGTATTCGGCGACCCGACTCGCACCCGAATTTTATTTGCCCTGTTTCAAAAGGAACAATGCGTCTGCGATATCGCAAACCTACTACAAATGACGCAGTCTGCCATTTCCCACCAGCTTCGCATCCTGAAACAGGCTCGCCTGGTCAGCAGCCGGCGAGATGGAAAGTCCATCATCTACTCCCTGGCGGACAACCATATCTACTCCATTTTCCATCAGGCGATGGAGCATATTTTGGAATAACCTTTTTGCGGAAACCAAAAAATAGCTCTTGCATTTTATCCGGCAATCTGCTATAATAAGAGCAACAGGAAGAATTAGGGCGCATCGGAAAGCGGCACTGCGAAACCAATGCATCTGCTTTCCGATGTGCCCTAGCGACATCCCTGTGGGAGGTGAGTACTCATGGCATATAAAATCGACGCTGATACCTGTCTTTCCTGCGGTTCTTGTGAATCTGCCTGTCCGGTTGGCGCAATCGCTTCTGGCGACGCTGCTTACGTAATCGATGCAGATAGCTGCATTTCCTGCGGTTCCTGTGCAGACTCATGTCCAGTTTCTGCAATTGCAGAAGACTAAGGAATTGTCACATAACCACTTATGACACGAAAACAGTCCCGGCAGGCATATGATATGTTCTATGCACTGCCGGGACTGCTTTTTTTCGCTCATCTTCCGATCCAAACAGATTGTTTTCGATAGAAAGGATTGCACTTATGAAAAAATATCCCGCATGGCTTGCCGGCGCACTTGCTCTGCTGACAGCTGGCACACTGCTCACCGGATGCAGCAAAGGCACCGGACAGAAAGAACTGAAAGACTTCCGTGCAACAGAACCCATTCAAACCGTTTTGCATGAGGGCAGCATGGGAGAACCTGTTGAAATTGATGACGTTTCTGTCACATTGGACGCTGTTTATTCTTCCGATCTGCTCTATAAAGATCTGGACGAAGATACCACCATCGTATTTTTCAAGCTAACCATTACCAACAACACCAGTGATTCCATGTCCTTCCAGTACATCACCAACTACAGCATTCTGGTCGATGGCGAAGTGGCGCCCAGCATTTCTGCCCGGGCATTGATGAGCATTTCCAAGCAGTTCGGGGAAGACGCAGAGCGATTTGAAACACCATTTGAACCCGGCGAAACCAGAACCGGTTACGTTGCAATGGAAATCCGCACCAACTTCAAGGAAATCTCGTTCCGCACCACACCGCTTGCCGGATCCGGCAACCAGGAGGATGTCATTGACTACACCTATCAGCGAAACGAGCTGACACCCGCACCGGATTCAGCTGCCGAGTAAACAATGCTTTTTCTGACATCTGCTATCCAAAAAGCCCT